>Ga0255766_10004233_pt1 | contig 12233 bp, 11 predicted proteins | sample 071ome_23_FD_179966 | JGI IMG/M metagenome (GOLD analysis project Ga0255766, IMG submission 179966) | Coastal salt marsh microbial communities from the Groves Creek Marsh, Skidaway Island, Georgia - 071403BT metaG (version 2) | ecosystem: Environmental > Aquatic > Marine > Intertidal zone >... | reverse complement strand
CATTCTATATTTACTTATTTTTTCACTTTCCTTTTTAATTTCACTTGTACGTTTTTTTGGTTTTGTTGATCTTCTTCTTCTTGAAAGACTTCTTCTTTCTTTGTCCTTTTTTTCCTTTTTATTTTTCTTTTCTTCTTTTTCTTTTCGTATTTTATCTAATTCTTTTTGTAATTTATCTCTTTGAATATCAAGTTTCTCTTTTGTATTCTGTTTTTTAGATTTATCTTTCTTTTCTATTACTTCTTTTTTATACATTACTTCATCTTTTTTTCTTTGAACCATTCTTAATTCTTTTTCTAAAGCATTCCTTTTTTCTAATTCTAACAATAATTTATTTACTTTATTTTTATCAGATAAATTTTGATAACTATTTATTTTTGAATAATCTTTTGTTAATTTGTATTTTTCTTTTTTATTTCTTAAATTATTTTCAACTTTATCAATATATCTATTAATTATAAAATTTCGCTCTTTATTTTCCTCAATATCATTTAATTTTTCTTCCTTTATATCCTTTTTAACACTATGATATACAACAACTCCTGTTATTGAAATAGCACTTATGCCAGCAAAAATTAATCCTAAAAATGCCATTTATTTATTATGTTTTATATACTAATTATTATATCATAATATTTTATTTTTATTTTTATAATTATTTCAAAAATAAAAAATATTATTTTTATTATTAGTTTTATTATTTTTGTAATAATAAAACTAATAATATTATAATTAATATCATTAAAAATACCTCTATTATTATATGATATTTATTATAATTGCAAGTATTATTATATTTATATTTTTGATATGCTTCTTCTATAGTCCATTCACGTTTTCCTAACATTTTATTTACTATATTATGTAAATCTACACTAAATTCAAATAAATTGTTGTTATCTAAATATTTGTCTATATTTACTTTTTTAATATTTTTTTCATAATGTTCAGAACATATATCACATGGTATCCAATATTGTAAATTATTAAAAAATAATTTATAATATCTTTTATCTTCATTACTTAATTTTTTAGGAGCACCAACACACATATAATGTATGGCATTCCAAAAATGAGGTCCAAATATTGTTGGCTCTACCATTTTATTTTTTTTTATTTTTTTATTTTATTCATTATTATATTTAAATATAAAATTTTTATTTAAAAATAAAAAAAAGATATATAAATTAGATTATAAGATAATATGTTATACTTATACTTAAATTAATACCTATATACTATGTCTTATACAAAAAAAAATAAAAAAGCATGTTTAAATTGTGGTCAATATTCACATCTTGCTAAAAATTGTCATTTACCAACAAATTCATATGGAGCAATTTGTTATAAAGTTGTAAATAATGAAATAAAATATTTAATGGTTAAAAGGAAACATTCATTTAATTTTATTTCATTTATGAAAGGTGCTTTTAATATTTATAATGTTGATTCAATGATAAAAATGTTTAACTATATGACAAATATTGAAAAATATTATATTCAAACATATAAGTTTGATGATTTATGGAATTATACTTGGGATAGTTATATTTATCATAAAAATAACTTTCAAAAACTTAAAAAAAATATATACAATAAATATGTACAATTACAAAATGGTTTGATGATTGAACATAATGGTATATTACAAAAAATTGATATTAACTTTCTATTAACTAAATGTACTAATCTATATAATGAACCTGAATGGGGATTTCCAAAAGGCAAAAAAAATAATGATAAATTTGAATCTGATATACAATGTGCTTTACGAGAATTAGAAGAAGAAACAAAAATTATTATCAATCCAAATAATACATTCATACCAGATAAACCTATAAATGAATTTTTCATTGGTACAGATAGTAAAAAATATTGTTCTAAATATTTTATTATTAAATTAGATATAAATGAACTACAACATAATTTTAATTTAGATATAAATGATTCACTACAAAATTCAGAAATATCAGAAATTAACTTTTTTAATAAAGATGAAATTATGAATAAATTTAGACACTATGATTATAAACATAAACAAATTATCATACAAATTGATAATTATTTACAAAAAGTAATATAAACATATTTTTATATTTTTATATTTTTATATTTTTATATTTTTATATTTTTATATTTTTATATTTTTATATTTTTATATTTTTTTTCTATATATAAATTATATAATATTATATAATATTATATAATAATGTATCTTTATAATGTCTTTTGAATCATTAAATTTAGATGTATTGTCTCAAATAGCCACTTATAATAATAATAATATTATAATGATTCTTCAAAATATATCTACAGATTATAAATTCATTTTTAATACACAAAAATATTTAAATGTTAAAAATGAATATATATCTTCTATTAAACATTTAAAATATATCCTTGAAAAATTTCCTAATACTAAATATATATCTTTTAATTGTACCTTTAATGAAAACTTAGATGATATTGATTTATCAAATATGTATATTATTAAATTTAAAGATTGTAGTTTATATAATCACACATTATCTGGTAATTTCAAAAATCTAAATCAATTATATTTATCTTATGTATTTAATAAAGATATTAATAATTGTAATTTTAATAATCTAAATATATTACAATTAAGTAATTATTTTAATAAATCTATTAATGAATGCTCTTTTCCAAAATTAAGAATATTAATTACAGGAGCATCTTTTAATAAAAGTTTAGACAATATGAATTTTCCAAATTTAGAATACTTACAATTTGGATTGAAATTTAATAAACCACTTAATAAATGTAATTTACCAAAATTAAAATATTTAATATTTGATAAAAATTATCAACAACCATTAGATAATTGCAATTTTAATAATTTATGTGAATTATATTTTAGATTCTTTCCAAATAAATATAGTGGTTCAACAAAATTAAATAATTTACATCAGATTTATAATGATAAAATAGTATTTGAATTTTATTCAAATTCATTATTTAATCAAACTATTCAATTTAATTTACCATTATTCAATAATTTAACTATTATTGTATTTTGTAAAAATTTTAATCAAAATATAGATAATATATATTTTAATAATTTAAACTTATTAAAATGTGGAGATAAGTTTAACCAAAAATTAAATGGAAATTATTTTCCTAAATTAAAATCATTATATTTAGGAAAAGATTATACATATGATATTTTTGAAAATAAATGGGAAGAATTATCTGAACTTTTTATTAAATCATATTTTGTAAAAAATATTAAAAAAAAATGTCAAGAATATAATATTAAAATTATTTGTTAATTTTATTTGTTAATCTTTATTTATTATTTATTATTTATTTTTTATTTTTTTGTTTTTAATTTTTGTTTTTTTTGTTTTTATTATTCTTATAATTATTTTTATTTTTTATTATAAGGCGTTGTTAAAAAAAATGATATTTTTTTTTATATATCTATATACCGTTGCCATTTTGGTACAAACCTATTTTGCATTGCTTATGGGCGTGTCCTACTGTTCCAAACTTTTCTATAATGCGGAGAACGGCATTGTCCACCCTCTCAATACGAATGATTTGGAATTAGGTCTCCGGCATGAAACGGAGACACAAGAAACACCGAAGTCAAAGGCGGACATGTCTAAGGAGAAGAGTTGGTGGATAGGCTGTAAGAACAGGCGCACGTCTCGCAAGCAAACCATTGTTCAGTCATTTGGTCGCGAGTTGAGTTTGAAGGACAACCACGATTCACCCTCTCACTATGTTGTTAAAATGGGATTTTAATACATGTGTTTCACAGGTAGTGTCTGATGCACAGAAAAAAATTTTTTCATATTCATTTTTATTATTATATTTCTAGTTTTTTACAATCTATATTATATTCATTTATTAATTTTTCAACTAAATTATCATTCTTATAATCATTTAAATAACGTACTCGTTTTATACCAGATGATATAATACTTTTAAAACAATTTATACAAGGAAAATGTGTAATATATATTGTTGAATTTTCTATTGTAACACCTCTTTTTGCGACATCACATATTGCATTTTGTTCTGCATGAACTGTCATTTGTTCATGATTATCTCGTATAATAGATTCGTGTTTAAAACCACTTATAAATCCATTGTATGCAGTACATACAATATGATTATCTTTTACTATAATACAACCAACTTTTAATCTATTACAAGGAGAACGTGTAGCACTTAATAATGCTACACTCATAAAATATTCCTCCCAACTTGGACGATAATCTAGTTCTTTTCGTAAATTTTCTATTATGTATAAATATGACATCTTATAATTATTGATAGTATTTTATTATCTTATATTATTATCTTATATTATATATATTATATATATTATATATATTATATAAATATATATTTATTCATATATCATTTTTTTATTATATAAAATAATATTATTTTATAATAACAATATTACTAAAAAAATAATAAATATATAATTATTTTATATTATGTCTAATATAAATAATAATCAATCGCAACATAATAATTATAATAATATCATTATTCCTAATATTTCAGATAAACAAATTCCAGATGAATTAAAATTATTAATTGATGAATATGATTTGGCTAAGAAATCGGACGAAAAACAATTATTACAAGATAAAATTTATAAAATTTTTAAAGATACTTCTAAATTTATAGATCAATCTATTATTGATAAAATTTATAGCACTCCTGAATTTTTACTTAATAAATCTTATTTTAAATATATTAAACCAGTTAATTTTAATACATTTACTCTTTCTAATCCACAATTATTTTTAAAAAAAATTTTTTCACCAGATACAAATATTAATGGAATGTTATTAATGCATCAAACTGGTTCAGGTAAAACTTGTTCTGCTTTACAAATTGCTAATAATTTTAAAGAAGTTAATCATGTTTATAATAAAAAAACAATCATTATTAGCTTTCATGATTCTATTTTTAAAACTGAATTATTTGATATTAGAAAATATAAAGATGGTTATATGAAACAATGTATGGAAACTGAAATTTTAGATAATATTATTGCTTCTAAAGATAAATCATCTGACCCAGAAGCATATATTTCACAATATAAAGATGAAATTAAAAGAGCAGCTAATAGATATATTAATACAAAATATTTCTTTAAAGGTTATATTGCATTTTATAAATATATCCAACGCAAATTTACTAATGAAGGTAAAGAAGAAGATTATAATCTTACTAAAATTATTAATGAATTCTCAAATAGAATTATTATTATTGATGAAATTCAACATTTACGTGAATCAATGACATCAGGGGCTAACTCTAAACAAATTATTGATGTATTACGAATTATTATGAAATATGGTAAAAATAATAAAATTATATTTCTATCAGCAACACCTATGTTTAATAATTATAGCGAAATATCATTAATTATGGAATTATTACTTCTTAATGATGATATACAAGATAAAAGTAAATATCATGTAGAAATAAACAAAAATGGCGATTTAGATGAATTAAGTGTTAAAAATTTACAATATTTTGCAAATAATTATGTATCATATGTAAGAGGTTTTAATCCATATATATATCCTGTTAAATTATATCCAAATGTTTTTAATTATAGTAAAATTTTAGACCCTACTAATTATCCTAAATATGATATTACACATAATAAAATTAATAAAGAACAACAAATTAAAAATTTAATATTAATTGGTTCTGAATTATCTACATTACAAAAACAATTATATAGTAAATTTTTAAAAATCAAACTTGTTAAAGGTGGGGCTGGGGCTGGGGATGGTGATGATGATAGTGATAATAATAATTCAGTTGAATTACCAAAAGTATCTGATTCTAAATCCAATTCAGTTGAATTACCAAAAGTATCTGATTCTAAATCCAATTCAGTTGAATTACCAGAAGTATCTGATTCTAATAATACAAATAATAATATTAGTAATGAATATATGGAACATATGTTATCTTTTGATGACGATGATAATATAGATGATAATACAAAAAAACAAATTATATTATTACAAAATTATTCTAATATTACATATCCTAATAGTTTAGATATTTTAAAGGAAAATTCAGTATCAAGTCTTAGTATTACTAAATTCTTTACTTATAATCATAAAGAAAATTATTATTCATATTCTTCTGAATTTAATAAACCTGATAAATATTTCTTAAATTCACAAAATTTAGTTAAATATTCTCCTAAAATATCAACTATTATAGAAAATATACAAAATTCTGATGGAATTGTATTAGTTTATAGTCGTCTTCTTGAATATGGAATTATTCCTTTAGCTTTAGCATTGGAACATTTAGGATTTAACTTTTGCAATAATGGATTATTCAATCGTAAATTATTAGACCCATCTTTAAAAAATGAAAAAGGTGAAACAATTAATTCAAATGGATTACATTATACTATTATTTCAGGAGATTCACGGTTTTCATTAAATAATAAAAAAAGTATTGAATTAGCTACAAATGAAGATAATAAAAATGGTACTAAAATAAAAGTTATTATTATATCTGAGACTGGTACAGAAGGTTTTGATTTTAAGAACATTAGAGAAATACATATATTAGAACCTTGGTATAACTTAAATAAAATAGAACAAATTAATGGTCGTGGTATTCGTTTTAAATCACATCAATTTTTACCTGAAGAAAAACATAATTGTATGATATTTCAACATATATCATTATTACAACCAGTAAATAAAAAACAAACGATTGAAAGTATTGATTTTAGAAACTACAGAATTTCAGAAAATAAACAATATTATATCTCAAAAGTTGAAAGTATATTAAAATCATATGCTCTTGATTGTAATATTAATCAAGAAATTTTAATTTATAATAAATCATTAAACCTTAAAAAAAATCTTGTATTATCTAAATTCATTGATAATAAAAAAGATAAATTTATTTTAAATAATGAAGATTTACAAAACAATAATTTTGATAATTTAATTAAACTTGATGATTTTCCACTATATGATAAAGATTACTCTAAAGAATGTGATTATAAAGAATGTGCTATCAATTGTTTTCCAAAATTTAATATTGAAGAAATTATACAAAAAAACGAATTATCAAAATTATCTATTATTACTTATGATATAAATAATTATATTAAATATATTACTTATATTTTTAAAGACAAAATTATTTTCAATTATGATGAAATTAAAAATGAACTAAATGAATTTACTACTGTTCATGAAAAAATTTTACAACTTGCTTTAAATAAAATGATTAAAGATAAAATTAAATTATCTATTAAATTACATTATACAGAATTAAATGAAATTGCAAAAAAAGTATCAAATATAAATAATAATACACAATTTAATGATATAATAAGATACAAAGTAATTGATGGATATCTTATTATTAAAAATATTACACAAAATGATGAAAATATATTATATTATATTTTCCAACCATTTAATATTGAAGATGAAAAAATATTATTAAAAGAAAGAAAATTATTACCTGATAAATTATATTATAGTGAAAATAAAGGTATAGAAATTAATTTATTAAATAAATATATTAATAATACTAATAATAAACTCAATAATGATAATGGTAATACTAAAAAATCAACTATATTTCATAAATATAAAAATGAATATAAAGAAATTATTAAAGATTTCCATAATAAATATTTAGAATATTACAAATATGTATCGGTCTTATTCCCTAAACCTACTATATCTCCTCTTATTATTATTTATATGATTTTACAAACTTTAAGTATCAAGAATTTTATACATTTTGTTAATATTTTTAACTATATTTATAAAAAATTTAAAGGTAAAAAAATAGATGATATAAGTATATCAGAATTTTCATCAAATGAATCAGATAAATATAATGATGAATCACTTTTATATTTCATTTTTGAAGAAGATAAAGATAAAATTAATATTAAATCAAAACTTAGAAATATAATTAAAAATTTACATAATATTTTTATAATTTTCCAATATATACCACATACTTATATTCATAAAAATCAAGTTGTTTCTATTTATTTTGAATTACAATTACGCACAAATATTAAAAAAGGTCAATTAACACAGAAAAAATTTGAATATTATTTATTCCAAAATAATAATAAACATAATATTTTTACTATTGATAATCCTTCACGTGAAATTTATGCAAATACTTATAATATATTTATGAATAAATATACTAAATTATTTTTAAATAGTAAAAATAATTTTGGTAATACAGAAAAAGCATTCTATATTATTGATATAGAAACACAAAAACAAAATGATAAATTTTCTAGCAATAAAGTATATAAAACCATTAGAGATGAAACAGTTGATAAAAATAAAGGTGGTGATGAAATAAGAACACTTAAAAATTATGCTGAAGCTGGAGTTCTTGGAGGTTTATGTAAAACACAAAATAAAATTCCAAAACTTAAAGAATTAGTTAATAATATAATTAATGAAATATTTAAAAATATTACCATGCCAAAAATATCTACTTCTGAATATAAACAAATTACAAAAATTGTTGGTGGAAAAAATAATAATAACTCAAGTTCAATTCAATTACCATCTGCTTCATCAAATAATTCGGTTCAATTACCATCTATTTCAGATAATAATAATAAAGAATTTAACTTTGATTTTAATAAGAAAAAAGATATATCATTTAATACATTAAAACTTATTCAACATAATATTATTCAATTAAATAATTTGGATAAAGATGATTTAAAATATAAATCATTATCGCAGATTTTAGATAATATGACAAAAAATAAAAAAAAAAATAATAAAGATTCTTTATGCACTATATATGAATATTTATTAAATTTAGCAACATTTATTGATTCTGATAAATTATGGATTGCATCATCAAATATATTACATTATTATATATCTAATTTAGATGAATTAAATAGGTCTCATGGTTTTAGTATTAATAAAAAATAAATTTCACAAAAGTGAAATTTAAATTTGAAATAAATAATAAAATTATTTTTATAATCTTATTTTTTTAACTTAAAAAAAAATGAATATATAATTTATTATTATTATTTAATATACTAATACTTATTTAATATTAATTATTATTTATTAATATTATAAATTAACAGTTTATTATGGATAATATTTTCGTGTCTTCAATTGATAAAAAAATTATTAAATTTGAACCAAGCAAATTAACTCCAAATTATCAAGATGATATATTAAATGAACTCAATAAATTATATAATGGAAAATGTTCTAATAATGGATTTATTAAACCTAATAGTATAAAAATAAGGAATATATTACAAGGTGAAATTGAAAAATTCTCATTTAAAGGATATATTAATTTTGAAGTTGAATTTTATTTACAAATATGTAAAATACCTAATAATATACATTTAGTTTGTGATGTTGTTGAACAAAATGACTTTGGTTTTAAATGTAATTTCAACTATTTTGATAACTCTCTAAATACTAACCTTACTATTTGTGAAGTATATATTCCTCGTAATGCATCTGTTAAAATTAGTTCAAATGTTAATTTATCAACTATTAATACAAATGATAAAGTTCTTATTGAAATATTAAGATCCGATTTCTCAATTGGAGAATCTACTTTAAGAGCAGTTGGTAAAATTCTTAAAAAAATACCTACTAATTATAATGGAAATATTTATATTAATAATATTAATAATAATGATATTAATAATACTATTGAAGAAAATGATTCTGATATTGATATAGGAAAAAATGATGATGATGATATTCAAAATACTTTATCATCAGATTCTGACGATGAAACAAATAGTGATAAAGATAATGATGATTCTGATAACGAAGATGATGAAAATGAAGATAAAAAAAGTAAAAAAAGTGATGAAGAAAATAGCAATAGCGAAAATGAAGATGATGAAGATGACGATAATGAAAAAGATGATATAGATGAATTATCTGAAAATAATGATACGGATGTTGATGAAGATGATGATGATGAAAAACAAAATAATTATGATAATGAATAACTAAAGAAATAATTTTATTTTTATATAAACATATATTGACTATATATAATTTAATTATGAAATTTTTTTATATTAATTGATAATGAATAATATTAATAAATCAAATTTTATTGAATATTTAAATAAAGAAATCAGTTATGAATGTCATACAATTATTTTTAATATATTAAAAATGTATAATATATCATTTACTCAAAATAATAATGGTATATTTATTGATTATGACCAACTTAATGATAATATAATTGATATCATTATTAATTATATTAATGATTATATTAAGAAGAAAAAAATTAATCATAATTTACAATATAAACAAAATCAAATAAATAAATATAAGAATATTGACACGCATTTTTATATACCACTTACTGATGATGAAATAAATATTTTTAAAAAATTTCAAGAATTAATTTTACAACATAATTTTAAAAAATATCAAAGACCTCCAATTATTAAAAAAACATATAATTGCAAGTCTATTAATAATAATTTATTTGAAAATAATTGTTATACATTAATATTAGATAATTATTTACTTTAAATCTATATAAAAGTAAAGTGTTATTTTTATTTATAGTAAATAATAATATATTTATTATAAATAATAAAATTGTAATTACTCTTAATAATTATATTCATTAATTATGATATGGTCTATTTGTAAAATATTATGCAATGATATTAAAAATTTTATAACTTGGATAAATGAATCTAATGATGTAAATTTAGTCAATTATAATGATAATTATTATAAAAAAAAAGATGATATAGATAATAATAATTCTGATGATAGTGATAATGATGATAATAATGAAACTATTTCATTAATCAAAAAAAATATTAACAATAACAATAACAAAGAATGGAATATTATTTAGATTAAATATATTTTTATTTCATTAACCAATTTTTATTACAATACGTACATATATAAATATATTTCATATCTTCATTGTTATATCTTATATATATAATATCATTTTGTTGGTCTGATTTTTTAGAACATGATTTATTAGGACATTCTAAATTATGAATATGTGGTAATGTATTATCATACTTAAGATATGGATTAAGATAAATTAAATATTCTAATTCATTGTTATATTGTTTATCTAAAATTGTAATAATTTTATCTTCTTCTTCAATGTCTTTTTTATGATTACAATTTTTACAATACCATGATGTATTTGTATCATTTTCTAATGACATATATAACATATTATCGCAAAAATCACAAAATTCTATTGTAATATTTAATGACATTATTTATTATTAAATAATTATGTAATTTATATTAATTTTATTAATAAGTAAATTAATTATTATTAATTATATATCATTTTTTTTAAATATATATATATATTAAATTAATTACTTGTAAATTAATTATTAGATCATTATTTATATTTTCTATTTTTATTTATGATTTATTTTATTATAATAATATGATTTATTTTATTATAATAAAATAAATCATATTATTTTTTTGAAATAAATTTATATATATATAAATATAAATCTTTATAAAAAACATAAGTATATTTTACTTTTTACATACTATTAAAGACCATTAACTACCTTTTGGATTTTGGAGGAGGACGATATTCTGGATACTTTTCAAGAAATTTCTTTTCAATATTATGTTTTTTACTCAAAATTTTTATTTCTTTTTCAAACTCTTGTATTGATTTCTTTCCCATATTAATTTCATTTTGTATTTGTTTCAATTTATTATTCAATATACCTAACCTTATTTTTAATTCTTCATAAGATTTATGCTTATTATATAGTTTTTCGACATCAGCTTCTATCTCATTAGCATATGCTTCGACTTCTTGTGGTGGTAAAGTGTGCTCGCGGGTCATATTAGTTGGAGCTAATTTTGCTGAGCTTGATGATTTTGATGATTTTGCTGATCTTGATGATTTTGATGATTTTGCTGATCTTGATGATATGAATGATCTTAATAATCTTGAAGGCATATTTAAAATTTTTTTTTAATTTATAATAAATATTGTTTTATTTATAACAAATATTTTTTTTTTAATTAATATTTTTTTTTTAATTAATATTTTTTTTTAATTAATATTTTTTTTTTAATTAATATTTTTTTTTATTAATTTTATCACTCACTAATTTATTTATTGTAATTTTTCATATGTTTTTACATAATCAATTATAAAGTTAGATTCAT
>Ga0255766_10004225_pt1 | contig 12242 bp, 8 predicted proteins | sample 071ome_23_FD_179966 | JGI IMG/M metagenome (GOLD analysis project Ga0255766, IMG submission 179966) | Coastal salt marsh microbial communities from the Groves Creek Marsh, Skidaway Island, Georgia - 071403BT metaG (version 2) | ecosystem: Environmental > Aquatic > Marine > Intertidal zone > Salt... | reverse complement strand
CCTGCTGCTCGATCCAGGCTGACAGCGTCATTTCTATCGGATCGTCAGGCACTGCAAAAGGAATCTTGGCAATGAGCACATGCTCACAATAACGACCGGGAAGGTCGACCCCCTCAGCAAAGCTGGCAAGGCCGAATATCAAACTGTTCAGCCCCTGATCGACCCGTTGCCGGTGGTATTTCAGGAGCTGGGCTTTCTGATAATCGTCCTGACACAGCACCATATTCTGAAAATCTTCCGGCAGGCGCTCTATCACATCAACCATCTGACGCCGGCTCGAGAACAGCATCAGTGCAGCAACCGGTTCAGGTAACAGGTGCGGAAGCGCAGCCACGATGAATGCCGTATGACTCTCGGTATCAGAGGGCTCACAACCCATATTTGGCACCGTCAAACAGGCCGCCCGGCCAAAGTCGAACGGGCTGGGTATGCTGAGAAAAAACGTCGATTCCGGCAGACCTGCCTTGAGTTTTAGCAGATTGAAATTCCCCAGAGAAGACAAAGTTGCAGAAGTCAGCACGGCACCCGCACATTGCTCCCACAACTTTTCGCTCAGGTTATCTGCCGCTAAAACTGGACTGGCAGAGAGAGTGGTCTCAATCTGCGTATCATCCTCCTGATAGGTCATCCATCTGGCAACAGGTGGTTTTGTAAGGTCATCCTCTTGGGAATATGCCAACCAGAGCGACGCACTTCCCTCCGCACGACGCTGCGCACCACCAATGACCGGATAAAACTGCTCAGCCAGTTCTTTCCTGCTGAGATCGCTGGCCTCTTCCAATTCGATCTTCAGCTCCTCAGCGATATTAGCGAACAAGCCTGCGAGTTGTGAAAAAGCGCTGAAGAGATTGCCTGCTGCGTTCCGAATCTCCGGTGGAAGAATACCGTGCGGAAAGGTATAACGACTGCGCTTATCGTGTATCTCTCCCTCGTTCAGAAAAATTGGCTGCAGCATCTGCCAGTACTCTTCGAGGCGTGGCTGCAAAATAGATTGCAGCTTCTCAAAACTGCTTTGCGAATCAACAGGAATGAAGTCTTCTGCAAGAAGCTGCGCAATCAGATCTCCGGTTCGCTCCAGCCATGCGCGGGTACTACGAATACGTATGCTTGCCGCAAAATGATTGTTGCTTTTGATCGGTAAATGATGAGCCTCATCAAAGATATAGAGACACCTCGCGGGCTCTGGCAAGATCACCCCTCCGCCAAGGGCAAGATCCGAGAGCACCAGATCATGATTGCTCACGATAACATCAGATTGATCCAGTGATTCTCTGGCTTTAAAAAACACGCACTGTCGGAAGTGACTGCAGCGTGCGCCCAAACAGGACGCATTATCAACCGTTAAAGGACGCCATTCCTGCTCAGCAATTGGCCTATTCCAGCTGTCTCTGTCGCCATCCCAACTACCCTCCGCCAGAGCATCCAGCATCCCCTGATAAAGGCGGGCATCAGGCTCTCCCAAGTCAACTGACTCCTCCCCGTAAAGGTCCAGTATTGCCTGAAGGCTGTCATTGGGTTCTAGCAGCGCGTCCAATTTAGCCAGACAGACATACCGACCTCTCCCTTTGGCAAGCGCAACAGAAAAGTCGAGTTCGGAACCATTCAGCAATTCCGGAATATCCTTCAGGATCACCTGTTCCTGTAAGGCAACGGTAGCTGTGGCGATCACGACTTTCAGATTTAATGCCTGGGCGAGTGGAATGGTGGCCAGAAGGTAAGCCAGCGTTTTACCGGTTCCTGTACCTGCTTCAATCACACATACTGGCGCTTTCGGCGACTCAGCCGCCTGCACACCCTGACTGACTGGACCGCCTGCAGAAGCCTGTGATTCAGGCTGATCTTTCGTTGGAACCCGCGCACCGCCAATGACTGCCAGCTGCTTCGCTATCTCAGCTATCATTAGGCGCTGTCCATAGCGGGGCGTTAACTCCCGAGACTTCAGAAGTTGACGATAACTTTCTTGGATAAGGTCTTTGATGTCGTCCGCCAACATGCAGCTTGTCCGGGTGACAGCGTTTCGGAATCAGGTCATGATTATACCTCAGCAGCAGTTGGTTAGGCCCGCAGTCCTTGTTATTCACCTCGTTATACACCTCCTTATTCCCTATTTACTCACTTAATTGACGCCTCACTGTCACCGTCGAGTGATGAGCCGGCGTAAAATTCTGGTAAAATCAGATCCATGCTGCAGTCAGACAAGAAAGCATAAAACCTTTGATTAACTTTGGTGCCAATTCATGAGTTCAAAACCACCCAACGGCGACTCAAGCAGTTCTCAGCTCACAGAGCCAAACGCTGCTGAACACACCACCGCGAAACAACCTCTGCCTGAAACCGACGTGCCGCAATCTTCAACTGATACAGCAAACCCTGATGCTCCCCTTACAGCACAAGCGCCCCTTCGGACAGCGCCCGCCGAAGACCCTGTACCCGCTCCTGATCAGAATTCTGAAAACCTCGCGAAAAAATCAGCAGGCGACAACGTTCAGGAATCACCCGCAACTGCGCCGCTCAGTGTAAGCGGGCCAGATGACTCTACTTCAGAACAAACAATCAACAGCACAGGTGATTCAGACACTCTGAATTTCTCGGAAGAATTGAACACGCTGAAGCATGAGCTGAGCGCGATCAATATCGATCAGACCACCCGCCTGGTCACGGTAGAGAACAGGCTTAACCGGCTGCGTAAATTACTACCGCCGGACAGCCTTCAACTCACTGAAACGCTGGCGACACTCACAGCATCACTCCAGACCAAACTGGCTGCAAACGCCGGTCATCAGCTTGAAATGGAAAGCGCCACAAAAAATCTTGTCTCTAAACTGGATGCGCTTATCAGCGCCGAGACAGTCGATTCACAAATATCTATCGTGCTGGAAGACTGGCGCAGCATTCAGAGCAATCTGAATAACAGCAGCGGTGAGGTACGGGCCCGCATCAAAGAAATGGCCAATCCTTTCAAGGAGAAAATTCAAGCATTAAGAGAGCAGGCGCTTGCCCTGGCAGCAGAGAAGAAGAAATCATTGATACAGCAGATGGAAACGCTTAATCAGGCTGATCTCCCTATGCGCGACAGAGCCCAGACCATCAATAAGCTCCACCAGCAGTGGAAGGGTCTTGGCCGCTCAAATCTCAACGAAGAGCTTTGGCAGCAGTTCAAAACTGCCTCTGATCAAGCCTATGAGCCATGCAAGGCCCATTTTAAGGCGCGTAAGCAGGAAATGGCGACAAATCTTCAAACCAGAAAGGCTCTATGCGAATCTCTTGAAAAAAGCATCGCCACCTTTACCGAATCACCGCCGGACATTGCTGCGCTAAACAAGTTGTTGCGTGAGGCCGATGCTGAATGGAAAAGGTCGGCCCCGGTCGAGCAGTCTAAGATCAAATCACTCCAAAAGCGCTACTATGGGCTGTTAGAAGCACTCCGCAAATTTCGTAAGAAGCTCAATCGCGATAGCGTTGCTACAAAGACTTCCTTGATATCACAGGCACAAGAACTGATTGACTTTGAGGACAGGCGCGAGGCAATGGCGCGAGCCAAAGCTCTGCAGCAAGAATGGAAAACCGCGGGACCAAGCTCCTATAAGGAAGACAAGCAGCTCTGGGAGCAGTTCAGAGAAGCCTGCGATAAAATTTTTGCCAAGCCCGATACCTCCAAACCCAGAAAACGAGCTGCAACAAATGTCGCTGACCAGGAAATTCAGAAAACACTGGACGCCTTGCAGACATTCAACGCGCTCAGCGACGAGGAATTACGAGCTGCCAGGGGGGATTTTAATGCCACCGTCAGGGCTTTTACCGGCGCGCTGGATCACCGGACGAAAAAGCAGCGAAGCCGGTTGATAGATCAATTCAATCACCTCAAGCGCAATCTGGATGCCCGCTTCAGAGCCCTTCCTGACAAAAAAAGCCAGATCTTAATAGAGCAGATCCGTGCACATACGCAATTACTGGATAAGGTTGAAGGACAACTGCTAACTGGCGCTGAAGACTTTTCTGAGGTGAAAGCGAGATTTGAAGCTGAGGCCTGGCAACAGCTGGACCCGACAAACGACCCTGAATTAGATTCCTTACTGCAAGGCCGGGCGTCTGACGTGTTGAGCACGAATGACGCACTCGAATACCAGAAGTGTGCGACAGCGGCTGAATCTCGCCTCCGGGAATTGTGCATTCTACTGGAAATTCGGGCCGGCGCAGATTCCCCGGAATCAGATCGGGCTCAGCGCATGTCACTGCAGCTGGCACAACTGCAGTCAGGGTTCGGGCAAAATAAATCCAGCCAGAGCGAAAACGTTCAGTTTGCTCACCGCAGTCGTTTGCTGAGCCTGTGTATGGGGCCGATCGAATCTAAAGCCCTTACTTCACTGCAGGAGCGCCTGAATGAGAGCTTTCTTCGGCTGCTTCGCCGCTAGGGTACTCTCCGGCCAAGCCAACCTTTATTCGATAACCCCGAGTTTATTGAGAACCGGATTGGCGTAGCTGAACAGCCAGTGTTTCCGAAGTCCAACATCGACGGACTCGAGTCGCTTTTCAAACTTCAACCTGGCTGATGCGGAAATATCCTCTTCTTCAAGCAGGCCGCGAATTCGATGCAACGGCAAAAGCCCGTCTTTCTTCAGGTGCTCCAGTGCCAGATAGTTTGTTTCGCTCAGCTGATAATTTTCAATAATTTGTTCATCAACTGTTGCAGCAATTTCATTGGGGTCGTCGGTGCCCAGATTCAGTTCCTCTCCGAATGCCACATGAACATTGCCTTTGAATCCAATCATACCGGTCACGATACTGGTGATATCAGACTCATCGGTCTTGATAAAACTGCCGTTCTTTTCAATTTCGTACAGTTCCTGTGCTTTCAGTACATCGCAGGCATCATACTCATAAGAGATAGTTACCGGGACAATATGCAGAGCGTTTAAGCTTTCTGACAATTTAAGCTCACGCTTTGCCATGCCGAGCATTTTCAACAAAGCGGGGTCTGTCCGGTCTATCCCGTCTTTTGCCCTGCCTTCCCGCTGTGCTATCCAGACATTTTCGCCGTTATTGATACAGTGATGGATATATTCAGACAGGGTTTTCAGAGACTGCAGTAACTCCCTACCTTTCGCAGAACGCGCAACAATAAAGCTTTTATTCAGACGCATCAGGTCGGTAACAAAGGGTTTTTTCAGAAGATTGTCCCCGATGGCGATCTGAAGGGTGTCTAAGCCGCCGTGGTAAAGCATATAGTTAACAAACGCCGGATCCATCGTGATGTCACGGTGATTGCAAATAAAGAGGTAGCTGCGACCCTCTTTTAGTCCTTCCATACCGGAGTGCGTCAGATTTGTCGTGGTATCAAGAATCATTTTATCCATGTAGGTTGCAATTACATCCTGCATGGATTTCACATCGGTTACCCCTCTTACCTGACGCTTCAGCTTTTGGCTGGCAGCCATTTTAATAAGCCCGGGAAACAGGCGCGTCAGTTTTGGAAAGTAAAAATTCGCAATACTCTCCAGGAACTCCGGGTCCCTAATCAACTGGTCGAGCACAGGGCGGATTTCACTGTCCTGATAGGGTCGGATGCTTTTGAACTTATCCAATTTTTTTCCTGTTTTACAACAACTTACAGAATGCTTTTCATCTGTCTTTTAATGACGAAAAGGACGCGCATTGTAGCGTTTTAAAAAGTGGATGGGTACGGCTGAAGCACATTTAAACGCAGATTTCAGTGTTTCGAACCGAGAATGAAAGGCGCATACGTCGCCGAGTGACACCATCATCAACTGGCTCCTTACTCAAGCTTTGGACAAATGGCGTATAAGAGCTTTCGCCTGAGCAGCCTGGAAGACCTACCCCAGCCTCACTGTCGTCGCACTGAGCAATAGACACAAGCAACCGAGGCAGGACTGGCCAGCACACCCGGATGCAGCTAATCCAGCAACTCTGACAGAGGTGGCGCCATCTCTGGGTTCAACGCTTGGGGATCTAGCCCTAATAGCTCTACTAAGGTTGACGCTACCTGACTCGAGAAAGCGCATTGCTCTTCTGTCACTATCAGCCCCTTGCCAGCAACACCGGAGCCGATTGCCGCAATCCAGGTGCCCTCCGAGCCGATAATCCCCTCCGTGAAATGCGAAAGCGAGGACATATATCCGTCAAGCGATCGCTTGCTCGCATGGTGGAGCCAGGTCTCTATAGGCTCCTCACCGCGACCATGGTCAACCGTGATGACAAGCGCGGTATTGTCTCGATACCCCGGTATCGATTGCAGCGTATGCCAGACTTCCTCAATAAAGCGATCGGTACGATTGGCCGCGAACAGATATTCGTCATATTTACCATCGTGCGCAAAGTCATCTGTTTCACCGTAGCTGATAAACAGCAGTCTGGGCTGTTCACGGCGCAGGTAGGACAAGGCGTAGCGATGCGTGAAAGCATCATTTCGAACTGTCGGCCAGGGTGGCGGAATATCGCTGTGCAATCGGTTCAGCGTAATCTCTTCCATCCCTTCAGGCGCATTGAGAGGCTCAAAGGCATTGACATAAACGCCGCTGCGCTCAACGTTAAAGATGAACGGAAAAACGTCCCAGGAAGCGAATGCCGCCGTGCGGCCAACAAAGCCATCAATTCCTTCAAGCAGTTCGTGAACAGTTCGCTCTGGGTTGGGAATCTTGCTGTTTGAATTAATCGTCTCATTCACTACACCGGTGAGAATTTCAGAATAGCCGGGATAGGAAAAATACCAGGGGTTGGCAACGCGCGCGCATGAACCGCGGTCTCTGTTCCCAATGACACTCCCCTGCTCAAAAACAGTATCGTGCAGAAAAGGAAACAGCAGCCGCGCCCGCTCGGCCGGATCATCATCCCAGAACTGTCTCATCAATTCCGATTGCTGCGCGCTGTAACTGTCATCCGAGGCCAGACGACTATCCAGTCCCCGGAAAAGCTCTTGCCAACGCAATCCGTCAAGGGTGATCAAAACCACGCTGTCAGCACCGATAACCACCTGCTGACCAGAGCTAACCCAGCCCAGAAGCAGCCACAGACTGACCCTGCGAAGAGCCGACAGTGGTGCTGGCCACCGCCCTTGCATGAGGCTCCGAGCCCGTAAAAACGCCAGAAAACGCGTCTTATCAATCATAGAAGAACGTCCGATCAGACCGGCAGCAGCCTCGGTTAAAGCATCAATAAAAATCCCATGAGCGCTCAACCGCCTTGAGGCACTGGCCGGCGCGCTCATTTTGAGAGCTGTGCATGGTTTTTCAGCCTGTCTGCTGCTCAGACAACATCGACACATAGTGCTCCAACTGAGCGAGCGACTCAAGCTGCGCAGGGTCAGCCAGTGTTTTGGCTTTCTCCAGATCTTCTGCATGGTTGAGCCGTGTTTCGGCACTGTCAATTCTCTGCAGACAAAACAGACGCCAACGCTCGGATTCCTCCTCTGTCAGGGTCCCGGGGAAATTTCGGGCCCGGTACCGGAAGAACATTTCCTGCAGACGACCGTCTTTAAAAGGCAGATCAAGACGGGCCAGTTCTGTTGCGTCTGTATTCCTGACCACCCTCATCAATTCTTTGTCACCGTCATTGAAGAAGCCGCCGCTGTAAATCATGAAATCAGGGTCATCAGGTTTAGGCAGGTCTTCTCGTCGCAGGGCATTTGATACCTTCTCGGCAAGATGCGGCATTTGCATCATCTTATCCCAATGGGCCCTGATGCGCTCTTCGCTGATACCGTATTGCAGCGCAAGTTCTGAGGAAAGAACCGTAGGCGCGGTCAGAATTGGGCACTTGTTGGTATGGATTGTCTTGAGTGGGATGCGGCAAACTCCCTCCGGCAGCAGTTTATTAGAGGTAAAAAGTCGCGCCCTGATTTCCTCGTCAGAAAGATCAATCCAGTCGTCAGGATCAAGTCGCAAATCGTAGACGATTACGCCGTTACTGTCGGTGGGATGTGGGCACACCGGCGCAACCACAGCCAGACATCCCTGCGCCGCCGGATACATTCCGGACACGTGCAGGAGCGGTTTACGGGACTTGAGGTCAAGTTGCCGGCGAACAGCTTGCTTGGTACGTGATCGATACACATAATCATACAGCCTCGGCTGCGCCTGCTTGATCAGTCGGGCCATTTCAATCGTGGCCAACACATCGGACAAGGCATCGTGGGCATCTGCGTGCTCTATACCATTTGCAGCGGTCAGCGCTTCAAGTCGGAAGCTGTTCGTCCCGTCCTCCCTTTTCGGCCAGACAATTCCCTCGGGGCGCGTGGCCGCAGCCAGGCGTGCCATGTCCAGAATATCCCACCGCGTATTGCCGTTCTTCCATTCACGCGCGTAGGGATCGTAGAAATTCCTGTACAGCAGCTGACGCGTCAGTTCATCGTCGAAGCGTATGCTGTTATAGCCCGCAACACAGGTACCCTCTTGAGAGAACTCTGCGTGTATCAAACGGATAAATTCTGCTTCACACACACCTTCAGACAGCGCTTTCTGGGGCGTGATGCCGGTGATCAGACAGGCCATGGGATTAGGCAGAAAGTCCGGAGAAGGCTGGCAGTAAAGCACCAGCGGATCACCGATGATATTCAGGTTTTCATCAGTACGGATGCCGGCAAACTGACTCGCGCGGTCTCGGCGGGGGTCGCTGCCAAAGGTCTCAAAGTCGTACCAATAGATGCTCGCTGAGGTCACTGCTTACTGCTCCGGTCCATTTAGACAACAGCATAGCACGACCATAGCTGAAAGATTCTCGCCGGCCCGGCGTCCCCATTTCCACAGGTTTTCCGGCTGCCCGACCCTGTCGTTCCCAGTGTGTAAATGGTGTAGACTGCGTGAACAGGCTCGCAATTATGTGAAAAAGACCTTAAAACGGTGGACCAATGGATTTTCGCGGCGCCCACATCCTCACTGTTAACCAGTTCCAGAGAGACGATGTCGAATTGGTTTTCCAGGTGGCCGACACTATGGAGCCCTACGCGCACCGGCTACGGGTAACCAAGGCTCTTGACGGCGCAATCCTCGGCAACATGTTTTTCGAACCCAGCACCCGAACCCGCGTAAGCTTCGGTTGCGCCTTCAACCTTCTTGGGGGCCATGTGCGGGAAACCACCGGCATGGAATCGTCCTCAATCACCAAAGGTGAATCACTTTACGATACCGCCAGGGTCATCTCGGGCTACAGCGACGTAATTGTGATGCGTCACCCGGCGCCCGGCTCTGTCGCAGAATTTGCCAGAGCGTCCAGAGTCCCGGTCATCAATGGCGGCGATGGTGCCAATGAACATCCGTCACAAGCTCTGCTCGATCTGTATACCATCAAGAAAGAACTTCAGGCGAACGGCCTGACTATTGATGGCATGCGCATTGCCATGGTTGGAGATCTTAAACACGGTCGTACAGTCCACTCTCTCTCCCAGCTCCTGAAGCTGTACCAGAACATTCATCTGACATTGATATCGCCGCAGGAATTGAGAATGCCAGCCAGTATCGTCAGCGATCTGAAGGCAGCAGGCCACGAAGTCACTGAAACTGACGATATGGAAGCTGGACTTCAAGAAAACGATACCGTTTATCTGACCCGAATTCAGGAAGAGCGCTTCGATTCAAAGCTTGAGGCCGACATCTACCGAGGCCGTTTCCGGCTGAATCAGGCAATCTATACGAGACACTGCCAGCCCAACACAGTCATCATGCATCCTCTGCCGCGTGATTCGCGAGCGGAAGCAAATGAGCTCGACGCGGACCTCAATCAACATCCGAATCTCGCGATTTTCCGTCAGGCAGACAATGGCGTGCTCATACGGATGGCGCTGTTCGCGCTGATACTGGACATAAGCGACAAAATTAAAGACTCTACAAAGGAAATCGGTTGGTATACCGGAGGACGCTTTGGCACATAGGCCTTTGCCCGCTTACTTACGGTAACGCAACAGAAAACATCACGCTGTGAAGGACCAGACCAATGGGATTTAACGATTTACTCAAAATGATGATTGAGAAAGATGGTTCAGATCTCTTTCTCACAACGGGCGCACCGCCCAGTATGAAAGCCCACGGCAAACTCATCCCTCTTATCGATAAAAACTGCCCGAAGGGATGGTTAAGAAGATCGCCTACCAGATCATGAATGATGACCAGATAGCGGAGTTTGAGAAGAACCCAGAGATGAATCTCGCTATCGCTGACCCTGATATCGGGCGATTCCGCGTCAACATTTTCCAGCAAAGAGGCGAACTGGGCATTGGTGCGCGAAACATCAAGACTGAAATACCCGATGCGGCGTCATTGGGCCTACCCCCTGTACTTTCAGATCTGATTATGAGCAAAAGAGGTATTATTCTCTTCGTTGGCGGCACCGGTTCAGGGAAATCAACGTCGCTGGCTGCACTTATTGATCACCGGAACAAAAACAGTGATGGCCACATTATCACGATTGAAGATCCGGTAGAATTTGTCCACCCACATCAAGGCTGCATTGTAAATCAGCGCGAAGTGGGCGTTGACACAAACAGCTACGAAGAAGCCCTCAAAAATACCCTGAGGCAAGCGCCAGACGTAATTCTTATTGGAGAAATCAGAAGTCAGGAAACCATGGAGCATGCGCTGGCATTTGCGGAAACAGGCCATTTATGCCTATCAACCCTGCACGCCAATAATGCCAATCAGGCCCTGGATCGAATTATCAATTTCTTCCCGGACGAGCGACACAAGCAACTTTTTCTCGATCTTTCATTGAATTTAGTAGCCTTTGTCTCTCAACGACTGATACCTACTGTTGACGGCAAACGCGCCGCCGCGATTGAGATCCTTATCGGCACCCCTCGGGTATGTGATCTGATCAAGCAGGGCAAGGTCATGGAAATCAAGGAAGTCATGGAAAAATCCGAGCAACAAGGCATGAAAACCTTTGACTCCGCATTATTCGATTTGTATCGAGAAGGTAAGATCAGCTACGAGGAAGCCCTCAAAAACGCCGATTCTAAGAATAACCTTCGCCTGAAAATCCAGCTGGCTGAAGGCAAGACCGGCGAAGAAGAGGATGACCTGGATGACGAAGACGGGCTGGGCGGTCTTTCTCTGGTCAGTAAAGATGATGGCGATCCGATGTCTTTCTGATAACCACCGCTCCACTGCACTTGGGGATGGCCCTTTTTATACAGAGACCAATCGATGCTAACACAGCAGGAATATCTGGCACTGGATGCCTCCGCCATGTCCAGCGGGCTCAAAAACGGCGACTTTACGTCATCAGAGCTTATCGCCTCGGCGATTGAACAGGCTCGCAAAGTCAACCCGTCCGTCAATGCCCTGACGGGCGAATGCTATGAACAGGCTCAGCGCCGCGCCGCCGAACAGGATCAGACGAAGGAGAGTCACAGCGCTATTGCAGGCCTGCCCTTTCTCATCAAGGATCTTAGTCCTCTAGCCGGCCTCCTCCAGAGTAACGGAAGTCGCCTTTACCAGGGATTTGTCGCGGCACAGAACGCTGCCATTGTGCAGGAATATCTCGATGCCGGGCTGATCGTTCTGGGCAAAACCAATACACCAGAGTTCGGCCTTACACTAACCACAGAGCCCGTTGCAAACGGCGCAACCCGTAATCCGTGGAATCCGGATTATTCGACGGGTGGCTCCAGCGGCGGCGCTGCTGCAGCAGTCGCCGCGGGCATTGTACCTGTCGCACACGCAACCGACGGCGGCGGGTCGATTCGTATTCCCGCTGCCTGCTGCGGTTTGTTTGGCCTGAAACCGAGCCGCGGCCTGACCGCCATCGAAAATGAGCTTGGCGATTGCTGGAGCGGCATGAGTGTGGGCCATGTTGTCAGCCGCACTGTGCGCGACAGCGCCTTGTTCCTCGATGCGATAAGACTGCACAAGGCCAAGCTATTTCCAATACCTGCCGCGCCGGCGCAGTTTTCGACAGGCATTGATAGCCCCCCGGGCAGACTGAATATTGCGCTGCAGACTCAGCATCCTTTTGGCGAACCCATCGATTCTGAGTGCCTCCGGGCCCTGGAGGAGACCGCACAGCTTTGTGAATCGTTAGGCCACCATGTCGAATCGGTCGAGCATCCGGCTGACTACAAGGCAGCTACCGGCGCAATGAACACACTGGTATGCATCCATACCTATCAAAGTGTCAAAAAGCGGCTGGACGAGTTAGGCAAGGATCTTGAGACAGCGGACCTTGAAACCTCAACGCGTCAAATGGCACAGATGGGCGCGCGATTTTCGGCAACGGATTATTTGCGAGCCAGAGAC
>Ga0255766_10004210_pt1 | contig 12267 bp, 5 predicted proteins | sample 071ome_23_FD_179966 | JGI IMG/M metagenome (GOLD analysis project Ga0255766, IMG submission 179966) | Coastal salt marsh microbial communities from the Groves Creek Marsh, Skidaway Island, Georgia - 071403BT metaG (version 2) | ecosystem: Environmental > Aquatic > Marine > Intertidal zone > Salt... | reverse complement strand
TCTTCATAAACACTTAATGTTAATTCATTTGATGTAAATTCTAATGTCGGAATTACTTTTATGTTTGAGGTTTTAAAGTATTCATTTAAATTATTGGAAATATCATTATACAATGTATCACCCATTGATACTTGTTCTAATTTATAGCAATTTATAAACGCGCCTGTGCCTATACTCTCTACATTATAAGGTATATTTATACTTCTTAAATTATTACAACCGTAAAAAGCATATGCTCCAATTGTTTTTAACTTATAAGGTAATTCTATGTCATGAATATTCGTGCAGTCTCTGAATGCACTTGCACCTATTTCGGTTATATTTGAATGGCTATGGAAAGTTACGTATGCGAGTTTCGTACAATCTTGAAACGCATTTGCCTTAATTGTAGTTACTAAATGATGGAAGTTCACAGATATTAATCGATTAGTATTCTGAACCACTTTATAATCCCCATCTCCGATAGTTGTTACGTTTTCATCAAATTCAGCATGGTAATGTTTACCATAAGAAATATCTGTTACAACATTGTTAGTTCCGCTGAATGTTACAAAATCATAATAATGGAATGTATCGTTTCCCTTTATTATTCTAGTACTATCAACAAAACCGGATGAACTTAGGTGTGATGGAATATAATATGAAGTAGATGTGGTTCCAGTTCTAAATATATTACTACTTGTAAACCCTTGACTGAAATATCCACGATGTCTTCTTGAACCTCCTGTGTTTGTAATTGAATTTGGTATATATATATTATTTATCTTAACTGGTGGATCATTACCATAATTCCGTATCAAATACTCATCTAAATACTCTAATGAACTAGGTATAATGATTGTATCTATAGTATGTTCTGTGATTGAATTAAAGAATAAATTCTCTTTTATCGTTTTAATTGAATTTGGTAGAGCTATACTTGATAACCGAATATTACCATCAGTATTATTATCATCTACATGACCAAACACAGCATTGTCTATATATTTTAAACGACTACCCGCGCCAAAAGTAACTTTATTTAAAAACCTGCAGTATGCGAATGCTTGAGTACCTATAGCTATTACGGATGCTGGAATATGTATTTTCCGAAGACTAATTGAAACCTGAAATGCTCTGTTATTAATTCGTTTTACAGATGGATTATTTCCCCAATATATATTACTTAATGAGTTACATTGTTGAGCGAATTCTTTGGGGACCACTGTAAATTGGTCTGGAATAAAAATAGATGTCATTGAATCACAATCACGGAAAAAATCAGTATCGTCATAACTACTCCCCTCGACAAATGTAAAGAGTCTATCATTCCATTTAATATGATTGGCGCCGTCAGTTATACCTATATTTTTAAAAGCTTTTGTATTTATAGTTAATGAACTACTAGCACCATGTTCAAATGTAATTGTTTTTAAGTTAGTATCACTGTCATACCTACTAGCAGGTATTGTAGTAACACTGGGTTTGAATATAGTATGAAGATTCCAACCAGAATGATTAGTTATATCGTTTGCTGTAGAATCTTTTATAACATAAAATACATTTGCTCCTGGCGCTTTATCTGCATCACCACCATTGTTATATATTTGCACTGTTGGTGTATTATGATTATTATATATATAAATACGTTTTAGATTAGTACAACCTACAAAAAAGTTATTAGAACCAGTACCATTATAGAATGTTGTGTTATTAACAAATAAATGTATTTCTTCCAGATTAGAACTTTGAAAATTATTATATTTATAAAAATAGTTTAAATCAGTTTTCGCATTTTTTTGAAATATATTCACAAGTTGTAATTTGGTATTATTCTGACACATATAACCGATTATTTTTGTTAAACGATGTGGAAGTATAATTGCTCTTAAATTTCCATTTTCAACAAAAGTATGTTTGTTACTATTAGTTACTTGTTGAAAATTGATATCAATACAATTTTGTTCGAATGATATTTGTCGACATTGATTACAATTTACTACTATTTTTTCGTTGTCGTTAACTGAATCATTATCACCGTAAATCCATGTAATATTTGATGGTATATATAACCCTTGAAATACGGGTAAATCGATAAAGCACTTGTCGTCAATTTGCGAAACATTACTACTTGGTATTGAAATAGAGACTAGATTGTCACAGTTGATATTAGCTTTATTAAAAACATTCGTTCCAAACATAGAAAAACTTCCAGTACATTTTGCTTTCCAATAATCAGACGTGGAAATACTAGCATTACTACAAGCACTATTTACATTCGAGTAACTTAACGTATAATCAACATGATTTACAGTAATAACTTTAAACCTCCGTTTGGTTGCATTAGTTGGAAAAAGATTATCAGGATAAGCAGTATTATCATTTTCTACGTAGACAATACAACCTGAACTTATATCTGTAAACGCACCTGTTCCTATAGAACTAACACTATCATCTATATATAAACTTTCCAAACTAGAACAATTTTTGAATGCATTAGCACCAACAGAAGTTACTGTTTCTGGAATATAAAAATATGTCAAACTAGTACAATCTTCAAACGCATTTGCGCCAATAGAACCATTCACGCTATTACGAGGAATGCCATAACCCATAACAGCTACTTCTAAACTAACACATCCTTTAAATGCACTGTTTGGAATAGAAGTAACGGAGTCGGGTATAAATATTTGTTTTAAAGCACTACAATATTCAAAAGCATTAGTACCAATCGTTTCAAGTTTATATTTATGGTTACTATCCACAGCAGTATCTAATGTAACAGCACGTAAATTAGAACAACCTTTAAAAGCATTTCCACAAATATCAGTAACTTGATTAATTGTAACTACACAGACTTTTTTATCATGAAGAAATGCGTCTTCATCAATAACAGTAATATCACTCGCAAAATCGGCTTCATAAAATCCAGTAAATCCTTGGGCTGACAGTTGTGCTATTCGCATAGTATTTGTGAAACGTCCATTATTACCACTATTAGTAAATGTTACAGTGGGTAAATATACACCGTATGATATATCAGAATAATGCATGGAAACGTCCATATGATAATAATTACCGTGACCTGAATAATTGACATATTCAATGTCGGCGATAGCTTTGTTATAAGTTTCCAACTGAATATCGGATTTACTATGGATATTGGTAGTCGGGTCTCCAATTAATGCATTAACGCCGAAGTAAAAAACTTGTTGAGTACTATTTTTTTCTGTTTTTGTTGCATCATTGGTATGTAAATGATAGTCATTATAATTAAGAGGACCCGTGCCTGGAGGTGTTGCCCCTCCATCAGCAAAAGTCCCAGTATATTCATCTGAACTATAAAGAAAAATACGAAATGGTGCTGTTCTAGCATATTGAGCACCACCTTCTATGTAATCTGTACCATTACGTCCATAAACACGAATGCCTGCTATTTTTTTATTACTACCCAAATCAACACCTAACCATTCTCGTGTATTTACAGAGGACATTGTATGGTGGAAATCGGTTGTAGAATCATTAAAAGCGTTATTTGATGGATAGGCGTTATTAGTATAATTTGATGATTGAACGTAGCTGGTGTTTCCTAAGTTCAAAGCAATATTCGTACCATTTTCATCATAAATTTCTATTTCAGCATATTGCATATACGTATTCGCCGTTTCCAATTGAATAAAGAAATATTGTGCTTGTTTAAAACCGCCAATATGACCGTAACTGAAAACTTCTCGTTTGATATTAGCACTACCACCATAACAATCTATCTGTTTTCTAACAGCATTATCGCTGTGAAAATAGTGATTATCATACCCAATAGGACCAGAGCCAGAATTAGTATCACCCATTGTATTCTGAAATTTATATCCTGGATTCGCAGTTAAAAAGTCTGAATATTCAGACTCAGTATATAAATGAATACGATGAGGTGCTTGACTAGAATAATTGGATCCTCCAAACAAATAGGTGTCATCTAGGTATCCATATACACGAATTTGGGCGATTTTTTTGTTAGAACCTAAATCTATGCCCCACCAACTTCGTTGTCCCGAAACCGCATTAGTTATAGCAGAACCAAAGGACCCATAATTATTATCAACATTCTCACCTGGCGGATGAGAAGAGTTACTAACATAAGTAGAGCTTTGAACGACATCAGTTTCATTTAACGCAATATTTGTTCCGTCTTCGTCATAAATTCCAATTTCGTGCAGAGCTAACGAGGTGTTTTCCGTTTCCAATTGAATAAACATATAACGTGCTTCTTTAATATAATACGAATACTCACTAATTGCTCTATCAATATCACGAGGTCTTATCTTTGTTTGTAATAAATCAAACTCGAAATGTTGTTGAGTTCCATCATTAATCGTTTCATTTACATCCGCATCGTCGGTATGTAAAGTATAGTTGTTATAATCAAGAGGTCCGGTTCCTGGTGTTGAATCATACCCATTCGCAAAAGTCCCGGTATATTCATCTGATGTATAAAAAAAGATACGAAATGGTGCTGTTCTAGAATATGCATCCCCTTCTTCTGTAAAATCAAAATTACTATTAGTAATACGACCATAAATATGAATACTAGATATTTTCTTATTACTACCCAAATCAACACCTAACCATTCACGAATATTTGTAGAATATGCTGTAAATTGAAAGTTGCCTGTATTGTTATCAAATGCTTTAGATGCTTGAAAACCGGTATTATTAGCGTATAATGAAGATTGAACGTAGCTGGTGGTTCCTAAGTTCAAAGCAATATTCGTACCATTTTCATCATAAATTTCAATTTCGGCATAATTCATATGTTGATTAGCTGTTTCCAATTGAATAAAGAAATATCGTGCCTCGTGATGTCGTGTTACACTAGGTTTAATTGTAATGTTATATGGCGGTAAATTAGGCTCTCTATAATAAGTGGCATTTACAGCATAATTATTAGAAACCACATCACCTACATCATCATCTAAACGCGCGCCGTATATAATATTTAGACCATAATAAAATATTTCTTGATTACCGTTTGTTTCTCTTTTTGTTGCATCATCGGAATGTAAGTAATAGTCGTCATAATCAAGAGGTCCGGTTCCACCATCAGAAAAAGTCCCAGTATATTCAGATGATGTATAAAGATAGATACGAAAGGGTGCTGTTCTAGCATAAGCACTACCACCTTCTATATAATTCGCACCATCACGTCCATAAATACGAATACCTGATATTTTTCTGTTGCTACCTAAATTAACACCTAACCATTGACGACCACTTGGAACAGGGTTATCTTCCGTATGGTGATAACCATAACCAGTTGTATTACCATCAAATGCCTTACTTGCAGGATAGTTATCAGAACTATGACTTGAAGATTGAGCGGATGTTATAGTAAAATAACTAGGAATATTATCACCGTTTTCATTATAAATTTCAATTTCGTGATAATTCATAACAGTATTTTCCGTTTCCAATTGAATAAATAAGTATTGTGCTTCTTTACAATACTTTTCAACTACACCTTCAACATTATTACTACTTATTAATGTATTAAAGAGAGGTTCTATAGTAACAGTATCGGTAATCTTACTCATATTATTATACCTGTATATATCATATAACACGATATTTTGATACAAATATAACCTTATTCTAAATATATTATTTTACAACATTGATTGTAAAATAATAGTTAAATACTGTGTATTTTTGGGAATGATGTCAATGTTCTCGATGTTATTAAAAACATTTGGTAAAATTATTTATTTTTCGTTTTGTATTTTTTTGTTTTCTTGTTTTTGCGAGAGCCTTTTGATTTTCCTCCCTTTTTCCCCTTTTTACGTCTAGAAATACGTTTTTTACCACCTGATTTCGCACACTCTTCTTCGAGAACATTGTTCTCAATATATCTAAGTTGTCCGAGTTTTATAGATACTTCTACTTGACAATGATTCGCACTTACTACAGCTTGTCCTGATTCATCTTCAGTTGCTAAACGGGTATTTAATGAAGCAATGGGGTTTTTACTTCTATTATTATTTGTTTCGACAATGAATATTTGGTGTGGTTGATTTACAACTTCATCTAAGTATTCGAGTGGTATCATGACGCCGAATAATCCTATTATATCCATATTCAATGTAGGTCCACTTATGATATTTTCCTGACGTGCTATAAAAGCCATATCAGTTTGCTTACATTGATATACAATTTTGGATTCATCAAGTGTTTCATTGGCAATAAAACCTTGAATTTGCGTTCTATTAATCATAGCCACTTGTTTATCAAATATAAAAAGTAAATTATTAGGGTCTTCCTTAATGTAATCGCAATATTTAACATCTTCCATCATAATTACATTGTGACCGGTCATTCCTACCGTGGGAAATGGGTTAATATCACTCTTATTAATAGTAGTTTTCTCACGTTGGAGATAATCATTTTTCATTACTTCACGACGTCTTTCACGTTGTTCTCTTCTTTCTTGCTCTTGAGTGCCATTTTCTTGGTCTAACCAATCGCCATTATTGAATATACTTATAAGGTTATTTGGTGATTCGAAATCACTTATATTATTTACATCGTAACCATCTTCACTAATAAAACTAATATCATTAAGATCATCACTAAAACTAGGTTCTCTACTACCAAGTGATTCATGTGTTTGGTCTACACCAGTTGGTGAATATGATTCAGGCAAATCGGTGGTTCCTCTGAATACATTACTATTGTTACTATTACTATAATCAAGGTCAGTGCTAGTTCTCAATACATTCGAACTATCGTCAGATATTGGAATCATTTCTTCTAATTCATCTTCACCGTCACCTTCATCGGCACTCATTTCGGATTCATATATAGTATTTGTTAAAACCGCATCTTTTATATTACTACCTTCTAGGTTAGTTCCATCAAGAATTGCACTGTCAAACACTGTATTGGTTACATCTGTTTTAGATAAATTAGCATCTTCCAAATCAGCACCGCTAAAATTGGCAGCTCTCAAAGTCGCTTTAGATAAATCAGCATTTTCTAAGTTTGCTTCTATAAAGTTAGAACCTCGTAAATCGGAACCTTGTAATTTAACACCTTTGAATTTTGCCTTTTCAAAATTAAAATTATGTAAGGTTATATTTTCACCATTAGCACCATTCTCAAGTAAGAGAACAATAATTTGAGTATAATTATCAAAACGCATAAAATCATCTGCATTACTAATAGGATATGGAATAGCATTATATTTTTCAATAGCATTATCTAAAGGTGTTTTCCCACTTGCATCTTCAAAACTAAGATCTTCCAGTTGTTTAATATTTGATTGTATGTATTCTAAATCAGCTTTGTTTATTGCTTTCATAAAATCAGCATTGGAAGAACCACCTTTATGAGATTTTTTGGATCTAGTTCTCTTTTTATTTTTACTGGATCCTTTATGTTTTTTAGTTTGAACCATTATATATTACTATAGGTATATATTATCATATCAAATTATGGAACAAAACGATTTATTATTATGCATTTTCACAAGTGTATTCGTAATTACTATTTTCATATATTGGCGAATTCATACTATTACTGACGACGTAAATGATTTATGATTTATTCATAAAAAAATACTTATAATAATATTCATTTTTAGTATGAATAGATTCTGGTGAAAGAATCAATCCAATTTGTTTCTTATTTGGTTCTACAGTTACTTGGTCGAAACGCAATAACGGTTTAAGGTCGTTTCTAAATATACCTGTCATTTTTCGTATAAGACCACTAGGACCATATGATTCAATATAATACATTTTTCCATCTGTTAGTTCTTCTGGTTTTACTTCCATTTATATATTATATCGTTAGTGATATATTATGATAAAATTGATTAAAAGAAACTCTATTATATATATTATATAACAATAGATATCAATAATGATTGAAATACAAAATGATGAAGGATTGAATTATTTAAAAACCATACCAAAAAATTCTGTTGATTTGATATTAACAGACCCACCTTATATCATTTCAAGAGAAAGTGGAATGAATACCCATTATGAAAATGTCAAAGAAAATGAGAAAAACAACGTGGAATTTGTAAAAACAGAAGAAGAATGGCAACAATATAAAATCGATAACGGTTTTGATACTGATGATAAAAAAGAAAATTATATGAAATATGGAACTATATACGGAAAAAAATATTGTGTTAAGACTGATTATGGTGATTGGGATAATGATTTTACGATGGAAAACTTAGATAATTTTATAGGTGAATATTACAAAAAGTTAAAAAAAGGCGGGACTATGATTATGTTCTTTGATTTGTGGAAAATATCGGAATTGAAAGACCTAATGGAAAAACATAAGTTCAAACAAATTCGGTTTATTGAATGGATTAAAACAAATCCCCAACCATTAAATTCAAAAACCAACTATCTTACTAATTGTCGCGAAATAGCATTGTTAGGTGTTAAAGGTGGAAAACCAACATTTAATAGTAAATATGATAATGGTATTTATATGTATCCTTTACAAGGCGGGAAAAATCGTTTCCATCCTACACAAAAAAGCCTTCCATTATTTGAAGAATTGATAAAAAAACACTCCAATGAAAATGATATTGTATTAGATACGTTTTTAGGTAGCGGAACAACTGCTATTGCTTCTAAAAATACAAATCGGCAGTTCAAAGGATGTGAAATTTCTAAAGAATATTATGATAAAATTATGAAGATTGTTTGAATGAATATTATTTTTCGAGCTTGTAAATTTGTGTAGCATTTTTATAAATATACTTATGAGTAATAGTGAAACCCAATCGAGGATCTTTTCTTTTTTTTTCGGACTCATAAATTGGTTTCAGCTTAGTTAACGCTAAATTTAGGACAATATCAGCAGCCATTCTCCAAATTTCCTGGATTTTTCCATTTTCATATCGTGTAAAATAATGATACTTATATCTTCCAATTTTCTTTTCTTCCAAATACTTTTTCTGCTCTTCCCAAGTGGATTGAACGCTAATTCCATTATAAGTAGCATTTATATTTTTACCAGTAGTTGATTTGTATTCACATTCATTACCTTCTTCATCTATCGCATCCGCACCTGAAAATGTTTCTGCTACTTTATGATGTAAATGGTTAGCCATATGGATTTCACGTGAACGAGCGTATGAAAATGGATCTCCCCAATTATTCTCAATACAGATTTGATACATACGTTCAAATAGATCGGAAAATTCCTTTTCGGGACTGACTGTTACAGTTCCTCCATTATCTGGCAATTCTGAAGAAATCATAATATTTTATATCTGATTTGCTTACATCATATATAAAATCTAAATTCAATTTTACAAGTGTTATTCATTTTTAATACTCCTCTTGTCTTGCTGCTTGAAGTCTGCGAACGTGTGTTTGTAATCTTCGGTTTTCATCTTCCATATTATTACGCATTTGTTTTAATTGATTATTTTCAGATTGTAAATTGTTATTGGCTTGACGTGACTGCATTAGATTTATAGCATCTTGTCTAACATTGATGGTTTTTCCATTTCCGGTCGTATTATCACCATTTGTGTTATTGTTTTCATCTTCATCTTTTGTATTTTCTATTTCAAATTCAGATATTTTTAATTGACGATAAAAAGACTCTAGACGATTCAAAAATGTTGATAAATGTCCGCTATGATCGTATGGATTGCTTCCCGCCTTATAGTGTCTCCCAGTTAAAGCTATAAAAAGCCATATTTCTTGATTTATCTTTGTCTTATAAGCATTGAATAAAAAGTATTTTTTGTCCCATTTAAACAGACCAATATAACCGGTTATTAAACTTACTAACAATTGGGATATCCATACAGTCCAAAATATCGTGTCGTAATGAATATTATTTTTATCGCTATTAATAGACAGTAATGCAGGATTTATTATAGAACACGCTATCAAAAAGATTTGGGTGCTATTATATAATTTGGATACACTATTGTAATTATTCGTGCAATAAGTTAATATACTATGAAAACGGGTCAATATAATATTCTTTTCATAACTATTCAACGATGGTAAATTTATAATAATTTCGTATATTTTATCAAAATCATCAATTAAATTTTGTTTTGTCATATTCGTTATTAAGTCACAGCACGTTTTCGTGTATTTATCTGGAGTATATATCTGTATATTATCATTTATAGTTAGCATTTGTTTACGAACATCAATATCTCTCTGTTTTTCAATAATATCCAATTCATATTCTTTTGTACGTAAAGTATCTTCTTTATTTCGCAATGTTTCTTGTTCTATTTTTCTATCTGTGAATTTTTTTGATATGCCCAATAAGTCATTTTTGTTATTTTCATAAATAAAATTCATATGTTTTACTACAGAGAAATAATCCAAAAAACTTATATTCTGATAGGTTCCTAATTTATTTATATGTTCCCGAACGTATTGGTCTAATACTATATTGTTAATTGTGCTTTTTTCTGGGTTTGAATAATCGTTATTATATTCAAACTCATTTTGTAATATATTATTAAACTGTTTCAATGTAATATGACCGCTTCCATTTGCATTCTTATCAAATATTTTTTTATGATGGTTATAAAAATCTTCTTCTTTTCGTTCCGTTATTCCTAGTTCTTCTTTTTCGTTACTTTTCGTGTGCATTTGTTTTTTACCTCTATTATCTTCATATGGATTTTCTACCTCAAATTTTGGTCTATTTACTCCGGTTACACTTGAATCAGATGGATCAAATTCTCGTAAAGCATCTTCCCAATTTTCGTTTGATAATTCTGATATATTATCATCATTTTTTGATATAGAACGTATACAATCTTCATTTACATATAATTCTCGTGGTCTTGACTCGTGTGTACCATTTGAATTTTTAATTGGTTTATCATATTTTATATAATAAGTACCATTACGATTTACTAAAAATATTTTTCCCGGATACCATACACCAAGTCCTTTATAGTTTGCCTCAATCTTATCATCTTGTTTAAATTTGGGAGTATTATTATGAATTGTATTGTTATCTTTTTCTGGCATAATACGTATATATTCAGAACTTACATTAATCTCCTTTTCCCCGTCGTCGTAGTCAATATCATATGACCCATTCAAACGCTTTCGGGCGATTCTTCCAGGATACCAGCGTCCACGACCACGATAGTTTGCTTCGACTTTATCACCTTCTTTAAATTCAGAGTTCTCTACAGGTGTATCTTTACTATCTTTTTCTGGTCTAGCACGCACATATTCAGGAATTACGCCAAGCTCTTTATCGCCATCGTCGTATTCAATATCATATGTTCCATTCAACCGTTTTCGGGTGATTTTTCCAGGAAACCAGCGTCCTTTACCACGATAGTTTACTTCGATTTTATCGCCTTCTTTAAATTCAGGGTTCTCTACAGATGTATCATTACTATCTTTATTGTCTTCATTGTTATCTTCATTATTGTCTTCATTATTTGGTGGATTTGTATTTTCTTGAGAAAGTTGATTCTCTAAATCTGGTTCTTCGTGGGAACTGTTTTTCGACATTTCTTCGTCCTTTATTGACGACATTATATATTATTGTGCGAATTATTTTTTTGGTGTAAAGTAATTATTTTATTACGAGTATGAATTATTTATATGCTTATTTTATATCACTATGACAGATACCAATAGTGTATTTTTAGATGAAATTGGTATGAAATATATGTTTTTAAGTTTATTCGCTCATGATCCTTGGCATGATTTTAATGCTAATACTAGAATAGACGATGATATTATCAAAAAACTACAAAACTTGGTAAATTTAGTCTATGATACTCCAGTTATTGGAGGAGAAAAACGTAAATATTCTGATATGGATACAAGTGAAATAGTTAATATTGATAATAATACCGATATTATAGAATATAAAAAACAAGTAGTAAACGATTTTGTAGAGTCTCTAACAAATGAAATTTTTAGTGATGGGTTATTATATACAATTGATTTACTAGAAGATGATGAATTAAATCCAAATCTTAATGCTGTTTCGTTTGATGCTTTACAAGAAAACATAATTAAGCCTGCTATTAAAATATTAAAGGATTCCAAATGGTCTTCACTATCTGTAGTTCATAATATATATAAACCAGAATTATTACCTATTTTAGAAAAATCATCAATTACTATAGACCTTGTAGATAAAATAACCGAAGTAGAAAATAAAACAAAACAGAACTTATATTCTATTGTATTATCTGAAGAAATTAATGTTAATAATGAATATATTTGCAAAAGTTTTTGGGATTTACCACAT
>Ga0255766_10004209_pt1 | contig 12269 bp, 12 predicted proteins | sample 071ome_23_FD_179966 | JGI IMG/M metagenome (GOLD analysis project Ga0255766, IMG submission 179966) | Coastal salt marsh microbial communities from the Groves Creek Marsh, Skidaway Island, Georgia - 071403BT metaG (version 2) | ecosystem: Environmental > Aquatic > Marine > Intertidal zone >... | reverse complement strand
GGAGCCTCTTCAGCTTTTGCTTCCTCTTTAGCTTTAGATTCTTCTAATTTTTTCTTTCTATATTCTTCTTCTCTTTCTCTTGCTTCTTTTTTATTTGATTCAAGAGCTGTATTAACATCTTCAATTTTCTTTTGAATTTTCGCGCTTTTTTCTTTCATCCACTTATCAAACCTTTTCTTTGCTTCAGCTTCTGAGAAAGCACCTTTCTTTACACCTTCATCGAGATGTTTTTTTAGAAGAACACCAGAGTAAGATAATATCGCCTTAGCAGTATTTGTAGGTTGTGCACCTTTTCCTAACCAAGAAATTGCAGAATCAAAATTCAAGTCAATTGTTGCTGGGGATGTATTAGGGTCATAAGTACCTATTTTTTCCAGGTATTTACCATCTCTTTTAGATCTCGCATCTGCTGCTACTATCCAATAAAAAGGTTTGCCCTTTTTTCCGTGTCTTTGTAATCTAATTTTTACTGCCATAATTTTAATATTTTGGGTTCACGACCCAGGTTACTAATTTTTGAGAGCAAATTTAACAAAATATATTTTACCTAATAACCTTTAACAAAGTTCTATAAGTATTTATCGATTAGTAATAAGGTAAATAATTGGTATATTTTTTTATTTAGATATGTATTTGATTAATTTTGAGTTTAAAATTTATTAGATGGATTATTCAAAAGAATTTAAGAAATATGCCACAAAACATCATGGTGTAAGCTCTATGTATTTCGATAAGATTATAAGCAGTATGACTCCTTATATTATTGAAGAGAGACAATTGAATGTAGCACAGATGGATGTTTTTTCAAGATTAATGATGGATAGAATTATGTTTTTAGGAACTGCTATTACAGATAGCGTTGCCAATGTCATTCAGGCTCAACTACTTTTCTTGCAGAGTACAGATTCATCAAGAGATATCCAAATGTATATCAATTCTCCTGGTGGTGGAGTATATGCAGGCCTTGGAATATATGATACAATGCAATACATAAAGCCAGATGTTGCTACAATTTGTACAGGATGTGCTGCATCTATGGCTGCAGTTCTTCTTTGTGCAGGGAAGAAGGGGAAAAGATCTGCACTAAAACACTCAAGAGTTATGATACACCAGCCTTTAGGTGGAGTCTCAGGTCAAGCAGCTGATATTGAAATTACAGCAAGGGAAATTCTTAAGCTTAAAGACGAACTATATAAGATTATTTCAAAGCATACTGGTCAAACTTTCAAAAAGGTAAATGCAGATAGTGACAGAGATTATTGGATGAAAGCAGATGAAGCCCATAAATATGGTATGGTAGATGAAGTATTAAACAAATAATATGAGTGAAGAAGAAATCTTATGTTCTTTTTGTGGTAGATCAAAATCTCAGACGAAATTATTAATAGCTGGTTTAGATGCTCATATATGCGATGTTTGTATATCACAAGCAGATATGATTCTTAAAGATGATGAATCAAGTAAAGATCCATCTGATTTTGCTGTTGAGCTAAAACCTCCTAAGGAAATTAAAAACTTTCTAGATCTTCACGTAATTGGTCAAGAAGATGCAAAAAAAACTTTATCAGTAGCTGTTTATAATCATTATAAGAGAATTAATCAGAAAAATTTACAAGAAGAAATTGAAATACAAAAAAGTAATTTAATTCTAGTTGGCCCTACAGGTACAGGTAAAACTCTATTAGCTCAAACTATATCAAAATTTTTAAATGTACCTATTGCGATTGTTGATGCGACAGTTCTTACTGAAGCAGGCTATGTTGGTGAAGATGTTGAAAGTATTTTAAGTAAACTTCTTCAGGCTGCTAATTTTGATGTAGACAAAGCTCAAAATGGAATTGTTTTTATAGACGAAATTGATAAGATTGCAAGAAAAAGCGATAACCCCTCTATCACAAGAGATGTTTCAGGTGAAGGAGTTCAACAGGCCCTACTTAAATTACTTGAAGGTACTACTGTAAATGTTCCACCGAAAGGAGGAAGAAAACATCCAGATCAAAAATTCATTGAGATTGATACATCCAATATTCTTTTTATTGCAGGTGGCGCTTTTGATGGAATTGAAAAAATAATTAGAACTAGATTAAATCTTCAATCTATTGGATTTAAACCAGCAAATGAAAAAGTAATTAATGAAGATGAAGAGAATGTCTTAAGATATATAAATCCCCATGATATAAGATCATATGGTCTAATCCCTGAAATCATTGGAAGATTACCTGTAATGTGTCATTTAAACCCTTTGACAAAAGATGCTTTAAGAGATATAATGACTATTCCAAAAAATGCTTTAATTAGGCAATACACAAGGCTTTTTGAAATGGATGATATTAATTTTTCAATTACTCCTGGTGCAATTGACTACATTGTGGACAAGGCATATGAGTTTAAGTTAGGTGCTAGAGGATTAAGAACGCTATGTGAAGCAATTTTAAATGATGCTATGTTTAATTTACCAAATTCTGGAGAGAATGAATTAAAAATCACAAAGCTTTATGCAGATGAAAAGCTTCAAAAAATTGATCTATCCTATTTAAAAGCAGTTTCCTAATTCATTGAAATTAATTCTTCAATAAACTCTCTTGAATTTGATAATCTTGGAATTTTATTTTGTCCTCCAAGCTTATTATTAGATGAAAGCCAATCATAAAAAAGATTCTTTCTTGCAACAATTAGTTTTGGTAGTTCAAGTGTTGAACTTTTATATCTCTTTGCTTCATAATCAGAATTCAGGCTTTGAAGATTTAGATCAAGTATTTCCATAAATTTATTGAGATCTTCAGGCTGTTTATCAAACTCAATTAACCACTCATGTGATCCTTTGGTCTTACTTCCCATAAAAACTGGGCCAACTGTGTAGTCATATATTGAAGATTTTGTTAACTCAGAAGTTAAGGATAAAGCCTTTTCTGCATTTTCAATTACCAGCTCTTCACCAAAAACATTTATAAAATGTTTTGTCCTTCCTGTTATCTTAATTCTGTATGGATTTAAGCAAGTGAACTTAACTGTATCACCAATTTTATATCTCCACAGACCAGAATTTGTTGTTATCACCATTGCATAATTTACATTTAATTTAACATCAGCTAATGAGACAATTTCTTGCTCTGAACCGTTAGCTGGATAAAATTCGTAGAATATACCGTAGTCTAACATAAGTAGTAGTTCACTTGATTGATTCTGATCTTGAATAGCAAAAAATCCTTCAGAAGCATTATAAATTTCAAAATATTTGAAATCTTTTGATGGAAATAATTTTTTATAGAGATTTTTATAAGGCTCGAAACTCACTCCGCCATGGAAATAAACTTCACAATCATTCCAAATATCAATAACATTTTTTCTACCTGTTTTTTCAATTACTTTTTGAAGTAACGATAGCATCCAAGAAGGAACTCCAGCAAAGCTTGTCACTTTTTGACTTAAAGATTCATTTATTATTGCCTCAACTTTTTGTTCCCACTCTGGAATTAATGAAACTTTTGAACTTGGGGTACTACTTAGTTCAGCCCAAAAAGGTAAATTATCAATTATAATTGCAGATAGATCTCCATAATAACTATTATTATTTTCATAGATATCCTTTGACCCTCCTAGTCTTAAGCATTTCCCTGCTAGCAATTTTGAATTTATATTATTATTAAAGTATAATGATAACATATCTTTTCCAGCTTTGTAATGACAATCCTCTAAAGACTCAAAACTTATTGGTATAAATTTACTCTTAGCGTTGGTAGTTCCACTTGATTTTGCAAACCATTTTATTGAAGTTCTCCAAAATATGTTTTGCTCACCTTTTCTATTTCTTTCAATATCTTCGTATATATCTTCATATGATACAATCGGAACTCTTTCTTTAAAATCTCCATAGGATGCTATTGTTTTAAAATCATTCTTTTTTCCAATTTCAGTATCAATAGAATAAACAACAAGTTTTCTAAGAACCTCTTGTTGTACTTCTATTGGATAGTCTTTAAATAATTCTATTTGACTTATTCTTCTTTTTAAAAAAAAGGATGCAACAGAATTAAAAATTGGAATTGGCATGGATTACATATATTTAGCATAAAAATAGTAAACTAAAAATTATGTTTTCAGGAGTAATAAAAAAAATGATTTCAATACATGATGATCCAGTTCGATATGTGCTGGATTTTGAAAATAATGTTTTATTTCTTAATCAGTTTATAGGTAAAAATATCAAATTCAAAAAGACTGGGTATTGTTGTCTATCATGCTCTGAAAATATTGAAATTTTTGCAAATGGTTTTTGTAAAAAATGCTTTTTTGAGTCCCCAATGTCTGGTGAATGGGTAATGAAACCTGAGTTAAGCAAAGCTCACTTGGAAATTGAAGATAGAGATCTTGAGTATGAGAAAAAAATTCAAATTCAAGATCATATTGTTTACCTCTCCAAAACAAGTGAAACAAAAGTTGGTGTTACTAGATCAAATAATAAAACTACAAGGTGGATTGATCAAGGAGCTGTTGAAGCTATAGAATTAATTGAAGTTCCTAATCGATATTTAGCAGGGATAGCTGAGGTGAAATTAAAGCAGAAATTTTCTGATAAAACAAATTGGCGTAAAATGCTTACAAGTCAAATTAATGATTCAAATTTAAAAAATGATAAAGATGAAGCACTTGAATTCCTAGGTAATGATTTTAAAGATTACTTTTTGATAGATTCTGAAGTAATTAAATTTAACTATCAAATAGATATTCCAGTTGACTCAGTAAAATCAGTAAGCCTTAAAAAGTCTGATGAAATTAAAGGAAAATTAATTGGAATTAAGGGACAATATTTAATTTTTGAAGATTCAAGTGTATTTAATGTTAGATCTAACGAAGGGTTTCTAATTGATCTATCTATTGATTAAATAACTGTTTTACCTCTTCTTCACTCAAATCTCTATACTCCCCAATATTAATATCTAAATGAATATTCATTATTCTAGTCCTTTTTAATTTAGTTACTCTGTAACCTAAAATCTCACACATTCTTCTGATCTGCCTATTCATTCCCTGAGTTAAAACAATTTTAAATCTATTATCATTAATCCTTTTTACATAACACCTCTTTGTCATTTTACCCATTATCCTAACACCTTTTCTCATCTTTTCAATAAAATCTTGTGTTATATTTTTATTTACCCATACCATATATTCTTTCTCCTTTTTATTCTCTGCTCTTAAAACATTATTTACAATGTCACCATTATTTGTTAGCAAAATAAGACCTTCACTTTGTTTATCTATTCTTCCAATTGTAAAAAGCCGCTCTTTGTGATTAATAAAATCAATAATATTGTCCTTTACTTTTGGATTTCCAGTACATTCAATTCCAATAGGCTTATTAAATGCTATATAGACTCTTTTTTTATTAGTATTTTGAATTATTTCACCATCAACCTTAATCTCATCATCTATATTTACTTTAGAACCTAACTCTGCAATTTTACCGTTAATATATACTCTACCAAGAGAAATATACTCATCGGCTTTTCTTCTTGAACAGAATCCAACTTCACTTAAGTACTTATTAATTCTTTTTGATTCCACCTTAACTAAGTTTAATTTCTTCTCCGACTTTTAAATTGAATTTCTTTCTAAAAATCCATACGAAAAGATATAAAAGGGGTGTGTCTAATAATGCAACAATTACCTTAAATAAGAATCCAGAAACAACTAGAACTAAAAATTTATCCTCCGGAAGAATTCCAAAAAGAATAAGTAATGACACAATTGTAAATGTGTCTACAAATTGTGATGTAAAAGTTGAAAAATTATTTCTAAGCCAAAGGTGTTTTCCTTTGGTAAGCTTTTTCCAAAAATGGTATATTCTTATATCTATAAATTGAGCAAACAAGTATGTTAACATAGATGCCAATACTGCTAGTGGAGCATTAAGGAAAACGCTATTAAAAGTTGCATCATCAATTGGTGATGTTTCTATAGCAGGCACTTGGCTAGATACGAATATTAGAATAATTGAAAAAATTGACGCAAATATTCCAGTTATTACAACCTGATCTGCTTTCTTCCTTCCATAAATTTCAGATATTAAGTCTGTAATAAGAAATGTAAGTGGATAGGGTAAAATACCAACTGATAATTCAAAAAGCTTTACACCCATGAAATTTATATCAAAAGGATACCAATAAAATATTTTTGTAAATATTAAATTTGAAGCTACTAGAGATGTTATAAATAATCCAGCTAGAATTAAATATATTTTATTAGCAAGAGAAATTTGATTAGTTTTCATGGTATTTCAAATATATGAGAAAGATTTACTTATCTATAGGCAGTAACAAAGGTAATCGTTATTCTTTTATTAAAGAAGCTTTAAGATTAATTCAAAAAGATATAGGTGAGGTAATTTTAATATCAAAAATATATGAGACTAAATCTTGGGGATTTCAGTCTGATGATTTTCTTAATCTTTGCATACTTATCAAATCTAAATTAATACCAACGAAACTTATAAGTAAACTCAAAAAAATAGAGGAGATTGTTGGAAGAGAAAGAAATAATGATAAGATTGAAGCAAGGGAGATTGATATTGATATATTATTCTATTCGGATGAAATTGTTAATCAGAAAGATCTAATAATTCCCCATCAAAGACTACATCTTAGGAATTTTGTTTTATATCCACTTAATGATATTGCAGCTGATTTTATACATCCTATTTTATTAAAATCTGTAAATAAATTATTAAATGAGTGTGAAGATAATGACACTCCAAAAGAGTCACTATTGGGCCTTTCGTAATCCCCATTTCTGTCTAGATGAAATATCAGTTCTACAGTTATCTAAGGTCAAATCTCTTATCAGATGGGTTGGTGTTCCACCACCTCCTTCTCTAGAATTTTCAGAAACTGTAAGGCATAAATTAGTATTGTCATTTAATACTATCTCTGCGTTATTATTAAACTTAAACTTCTGCTTTTCATTCTTATTACATCCTCTTAATTTAAGTGTTGATGTGGCACTTGTGTTTTCTGCCTCCATACATACATCAAAAAAAGGCATGTAAAATTCATCTTCATCAATTTTAACATTATCAAAACCTTGATCGACAGAAACCTCTCCTTGATACGAATAACATGTATGAGCTTGTAGCCCATTATCAGGATCTGCATTTAATTTTGAACCTTTAATATCAATGCAATAACCTCTATTTTCATTTAATTGTTCTAATAAATATATTTCATAATAGTCATTAGATACTTGTTCAGTTTCTGAAGCTAGAGTTTCATTTTCATTACTAGAATTTGATTCTGAGTTTTTTGAACATGAAATTAAAAGTAATGATATAAAAAGTATATACTTCATTAATTATATTTCTGTCTTATAAAAAAAGTCCCAAAGAACTATTCCTGCAGCAACGGATACGTTTAAAGAATGCTTAGTCCCAACTTGTGGTATCTCAACAACTTCATCTGAAACATTTATTATATCATCTTGAATTCCATCCACTTCGTTTCCAAATATAAATGCATATTTATTATCCCTAACTGGTTTAAAATTTTCAATATTAAGAGACTTGTCAGCTTGTTCTACCGAGATTATTCTTGTTCCTCTTTTTTTAAGTTTTTCAATTGTATCGATTATATCCTCTGAATACTCCCAGTCAACGGAATCTGATGAACCTAGGGCTGTTTTTTCCATCTTAGAATTTTCAGGAGTAGCAGTATATCCTGATATAATAATTTTTTCAATTAAGAAAGAATCAGAAGTCCTAAAAATTGAACCAACATTATGAATACTTCTGATATTATCTAAAATAACAATTGCTGATGTTTTCTTTGATTTTTTAAACTCCTCAATAGTCTTTCTATTTAACTCAGTATTTCTTAGTTTTCGCATTAGAGTAAAAATAAAAATATTTACATTAGCATAAATACAAAATAGTGACTAAAACTAGTAAAATCACACCTTTGATGAAGCAGTATAACGATATTAAATCTAAATATCCTAATACTATATTGCTCTTTAGAGTGGGTGATTTTTATGAAACGTTTGGGGAAGACGCAATATTAGCATCAAAGATTTTAGGTATAGTCTTAACTAAAAGAGGAGCTGGCTCAAGTAGTGAAGTTGAATTAGCCGGATTCCCTCACCACTCAATTGAAAATTATCTTCCTAAACTAGTTAAGGCTGGAAATAGAGTAGCAGTATGCGATCAACTGGAAGATCCAAAGCTCGCAAAAAAAATTGTCAAAAGAGGAGTTACTGAAATAGTTACTCCAGGAATAGCAATTAATGATGGAGTTCTTGATCAGAAAAAAAATAATTATTTAGCATCTGTTCATATAGAAAAAAATGAATTTGGAATTTCGTTTCTAGATGTGTCAACCGGAGATTTTTATATATCACAAGGTGATTTAAAATTAATTGATCAACTTATCTCAAACTTTTCTCCTAACGAGATATTGGTCTCAAAACCATCAAAAAATAAATTTTTTGAGTTACTTGGAAACTCCTACAACGTCTATCCATTAGATGATTGGGTTTACGATAACTCTTATTCAGAAAATAAGTTGCTTGATCATTTTAATACAAATAGTTTAAAGGGTTTTGGTGTCGAAGATATAAAGTTAGGTACTATAGCTGCTGGATCTATAATTCATTATTTAGATGATACAGAACATAATAATCTTACTCATATCTCAAGCCTTCAAAGGATATTTCCTGAGTCTTATGTATGGATGGATAGATTTACAATGAAAAATCTTGAGTTGTTTAATTCAAATTCTATTAATGGTTTTAATCTTTCTGATACAATTGATGAGACAATAACAAGTATGGGTTCAAGAAAACTTAAAAGCTGGATTGCTTTTCCATTAATTGATAAAAAAGAGATAAGGAAAAGACAAGAAATTGTTCAATCAGTAATGGGTGATGATGAATTAAGTAGACTGCTTGATGTTAACCTATATAATATTTCAGATATAGAAAGGTTAATGTCAAAAATTGCTACATATAAAATTTCACCGAGAGAACTGGTTAATTTAAAATGTTCATTAGAAAATGTAGATTTAATTAAAGACTCTCTATTAGTTTCTAGTGGTGTTTTAAAAAATTATGGTAAATCATTACCCAATTCTAAAAGTATTATAAAAGAGATATCTAAGACCCTAAAGGATGATTCTCCAGTTTCAATATTGAAAGGAGATTTTATTATAGATGGTTTCTCAAAAGAACTTGATAGTTTAAGAGAAATAAGATCCTCAGGTAAGGAATATTTAAATCAAATCCTTGAAAGAGAGACAAAAAAAACTAATATTCCATCGTTAAAGATTTCGTTTAATAATGTTTTTGGATATTTCATTGAGGTAAGAAATACCCATAAAGATAAAGTTCCAGAAGACTGGATAAGAAAGCAAACTCTTGTTAATGCAGAAAGATATATTACTCAGGAATTAAAAGAGTACGAGGAAAAAATAATAAATGCAGATGAGAAAATTAAAGATCTTGAGCTTAAGTTATTTTTAAAATTGCTAGATAAACTTCAAGATAGCCTTTCAACATTAAAATTAATCTCAGATAAAATCTCTGTAATTGATATTTTAAATTCTTTCTCAAAAAGAGCAGTTAGATATAAATATTGTTGTCCTAAGATTACAAGTACAAAAAAAATTGAAATTATTGCGGGAAGACATCCTGTAATTGAAGCAAATCTTCCTCCTGGAGAAAGATATATCCCTAACGATATATTTCTTGATACTGATCAGCAAATTATAATGATTACTGGTCCAAATATGTCCGGAAAATCTGCAATTTTAAGACAAACAGCATTGATTACTTTACTAGCTCAAATAGGTAGTTTTGTCCCTGCACAAGAGATGACATTTTCTCTAGTTGATAGAATTTTTACAAGAGTTGGTGCAAGTGATAATATCTCTATGGGTGAGTCAACTTTCATGGTTGAAATGAATGAAACAGCCTCAATTTTAAATAATCTAACAGGAAATAGTCTAATTCTACTTGATGAAATTGGAAGAGGTACAAGTACCTATGATGGTATTTCTATAGCCTGGGCAATAGCTGAGTTTTTACATGAAAATAAATTAAAACCTCATGTTCTTTTTGCAACTCATTATCATGATTTAAATGAAATGGAGTCAATATATAATGGAATAAGAAATTTTAATGTTAGTGTAAAGGAGACAAAAGATGATGTAATCTTTTTAAGAAAACTAGTAAAGGGAGGAAGTAACCATAGTTTTGGAATACACGTTGCAAAAATGGCTGGTATGCCAAAACTAGTCCTTAGTTCAGCAGAGAATAAATTAAAACTCATGGAGAACAGCAGATCTAATAATTTAAAAGGAGATAAAATTGATGATAATCTTCAGCTAAGTTTTTTTGATATAGAGGATCCGAAAATGCAAGAGATAAGAAAAATTATTGAAGACTTAGATATTGATAATTTAAGTCCTGTTGAAGCATTATTGAAATTGAATAAAATAAAAAAAGAAATTAAAAATGAAGATTGACTTACATGGTAAAACACATCCTGAGGGCCTTGAGTTAATCGAAGAGTATATGCTTTTAAATTCAGCTAAGGGAAGCGTAAACCTTACTGTAATAACTGGAAACTCTCCGGTTATGCAAAAAAAGATAATAGAACAAATATGTGAGAAATATGGATTCTCATTTTATATACCACCCCACAACCAAGGAGAAATGATAATTCAATATGAAAAATTATAAATTAATATATATTATATTTTTTCTAGTTTTTTATTCTTGTTCAAAAGAAGATGAAATAAATAAGCTCAACGATACGATAATTAATCTTCAAAATCAAATATCAAATTTAAATAATCAAATAGATGATTTTTCAAATCAAATAAGTCAGCTAGCAAGAGAAAAAAATGAACTCATTAACGATAACGCTGAATATTTAAACCAAATTTCTCAGCTAAATAATCAATTAAATACTTTTGAGGATTTAATTCAAGACTATATAGATGAGATTCAGGTTTTGACTGAAAATAATGAAATATTACAGTCTGATAATGACTATCTAGAGAGCCAGATTCAAGTACTTCAAGAAAAAATAAATTTGATTGAGTCTGGAAGTGCTGAAGAAGGGATCTATTTATTTACAAAATTAAATTTAATAGAACCACCGTTTAATGGAACTTTATGGGATCTACCTGATCTAATAAGTTCATCAGATTACACAATTTATTCAAATTCAGTATATGAAGGAATTGAAACAAGATTATTTTATGATACTTCAATGAGTGATTTTATAGATTATCCAGCTCATATTTATAATGTAAGTTTTGGTGATGGTCTTAATTTAGATTTTGAAATTATTACAGAATTTTCTGAGCAGGATGCATCTGAAATTCATCAAGAGTATGCTCCATTGATAGGACAGTTAGGGAGAGATCTTAGAAAAAACATAAAGTCCTTTGAATTCCTAAAGGGGGAATATCGTGCCTCTGCTCAAAGAACTAGTGATTTATCATATGCAAATATTACATTACATACTGATTGGTTAAAAAATATTGTTGAGGTACAACCTGATGGTGATAGAACTGAAGAACTTCTAATTCATGAAGCATCCCACTTATCAATTGATCCTTATGTATACGGAAAAAAAGAATGGAATGATGCTGTTAGTTTAGATGGGAATTACTTATCAAAGTATGCTAAAGATAACCCAAACTCTGAAGATGCAGCAGAAACTTTTCAGGCTTATATTGCAGTTAAATATTTCCCTGAAAGAATCTCAAATACACTTAAAGACACAATCCTATCAGTCTGTTTGAATCGATTTAAATTTTTTGATTCTTTAAATTTAGATTTATCTATATATAAATAAACTTTTATATTTAGGTATGACTAAAACAACCAATACATTTAAAACATTTCTTAGAAATAATATAGTCCAAGCAATTGTAATTATTCTAAGTGTACTGTTATCATTCTATCTTGAACAAAGAAGACAAGTAAATATTATCAAACAGGAAAAGAACTATTTGCTAACTGATCTAACTAAAACATTAGAAGGTGATATCAACCAAATAGAAATCATTCTTGAAGGTTTGGATAGATCAGACAAGAACTTGATCAAGCTTTTGGATGATATTAATTCTAATCATATACTACTTACTGATCGTCAGGTAGTAGAAATACTTCTTCAAATTCAAATTGGAACTTCTTTTTTTCCTCAAGATGGTATTTTTAATCAGTTAATTGCAAATGGTACATTTAACCTTATAGAAAATGGAGAGTTA
>Ga0255766_10004204_pt1 | contig 12280 bp, 13 predicted proteins | sample 071ome_23_FD_179966 | JGI IMG/M metagenome (GOLD analysis project Ga0255766, IMG submission 179966) | Coastal salt marsh microbial communities from the Groves Creek Marsh, Skidaway Island, Georgia - 071403BT metaG (version 2) | ecosystem: Environmental > Aquatic > Marine > Intertidal zone >... | reverse complement strand
TGATCTTTTGGAGAAAGAATAAAATGAGTAATACACTAAGAGAAGATATACCGAATTTTAAAGCAGGAGACGTCCTTTCTATCTCTGTTAATGTTAGAGAGGGACAAAAAGTGAGACAACAGTTATACAAGGGTACTGTTATCGCTCGAAAAGGCTCCGGTATTGCTGAAACAATTACTGTAAGAAAAATTTCTAATGGTATTGGAGTAGAAAGAATTTTTCCACTTCACTCTCCATCAATTGCATCTATAAAGGTTGATAGAGTAAATAAAGTAAGAAGAGCTAAATTGTACTATTTACGTGGATTGTCCGGTAAAGCTGCTCGTCTTGCAGAAAAGAAGTAAAGCTTGCCTTTTAGACCCATTCTATTTGTTTTAAGTTTATCTCACATGTCAAATCACATCATTATGATGTTGATTCCAAGTCTGTTCATTAATTTAATTGATTTTTTTTCTCTAAATGCAGCCCAAATAGGGCTAATATTTGGTATTGTGAGTTTCTGTTTTGGCGCTGGTTCCCTTCCAATGTCTTTTTTGTACAATAAGTACGGACCAAAAAAATTAATTGTATTCTCTCAATTGGGAATTTTATTTTCTGCGCTTTTAGTAAGTATTTCAAATAGCGTTGTAATGTTTTCGCTAAGTAGTATTCTATTGGGACTTTTCGCAAGCATTCATCATCCTGTTTCTCTAACATTAATTTCAGAAACTTTTGACAAAAATATTGCAAAGGCAAATGCATTTCATGGAGTCTTTGGATCAATTGGTGTTTCTTTAGGTCCGCTAATATCATATTTTTCTTTATTGTATTTTAGTTGGCATTATGCATTTTTTTTCACTGCAATTTTAAATGCTTTTTTATTACCTCTTTCAATGAAGTTTATTCCAAACACTGAAAAAATGGATATTATTAGTCGAAATGATTTTAGCGATAAAAAACAGAACTCAATTCTGTCAATTTTTTTCCTAATTTCATTCGTTGTAGGTTTATCATTTACAGTATTTAACACATTTATTCCTTCAGTGTTTAATTTAGATTTTGGCTCAAAAGCAAATTCTATTGTATCAGCAATTATGTTGACAGGTTTTTTAGGACAAATTCTATCAGGATATCTTGGAGATAAGTTTGATAGAATTAAATTATTGTCAATAGTTTTTCTCATACTTCTTCCTTTATTTATATCAATAATATTTGTCGGAAAAACATTGATTGTAATTGTTTCGGTTCTTTTGGCAATTATTATGTACTCAATTCAACCATTAATTAATTCCATAATTAAGGATATTACTCCATTAAGGATAAGATCAGTTGTTTTTGGTTTAAACTTTTTCTTAATGTTTGGTCTTTCGGGTTTAGCAGCATATTTCGGAGGATTAATAGCAGATAACTATAGTTTTAAATTAATTTTCCCTATATTTTCACTACTATTCCCTATTGGTGTATTATTACTTTATTTATTGAATATGAAAAGAAAGGTTGAAGCATAATGTTAGTTAGTATGACAGGTTTTGGTTCTTCGAGCTACGAGGACTCCAGTCTTTCAATAAATATTGAATTAAAATCTTTTAACTCAAGGTATTTCGAATTGAATACAAAATCATTTGATTTATCTGGTCCACTTGAATACAAGATTAGAAACTATTTAAAAAAAAAATTATTGAGAGGTTCAGTTACATTGTTTATAAAAGTAGATTCAAAAGATACCTTCAAATTTAATAGTCAAAAAACATCTAGTGTTTTAAAAGCATATAAAGAAATTGAAAAAAAGTACGATATTGATTTGAATTACAGCCAATTACTAAGAAATAATGATATTTTAAGTTATGTGCCGCATAGTAGTTCAATTCAAAAAAAGATTTTCTCATCATTAAAAATTGCAACAAACGAATTGATTGATATGCGTAATAAAGAAGGAGCTCTAATAGAAAAAGAATTTTATAGATATTTGGATATTGCTAAAAAAGATTTATTGAAGATTGAAAAAATTCAAGAAAAAGTACATGCAAGTAAAATAAATTCAAAGTCAAATAATAGCGTGATTGATGATATAGAAAAGATTGATATTTCAGAAGAGATTGATAGAATTAATAGTCATTTAAGTCAGATATCTTTATCGATTAAGTCAAAGCAATTATCCGGGAAAAAAATTAATTTCATCTTACAAGAAATCAATAGAGAGTCTAATACAATATTATCTAAGTTTTTAGATAAAAGAGTTTCAAAACATGCAATAAGCTTAAAAATGCAAGCGGAAAAATTAAGAGAACAAATAGGAAATATTTTATGAAAAATTTTATTATTATTTCCGGTTCATCAGGCTCAGGTAAAACTACTCTTTTAGAATTACTTTCAAGAGATTTGAACATTGAAATTTCTGTTTCATATACAACTAGAAATAAAAGAAAGTATGAAATTGATGGCGTCCACTATAATTTTATAAGTAAAGAACAATTTGAAAAAATGATTGAAGAAAACCTATTTCTCGAGCATGAAAATGTTCATGGAGATTTATATGGTACTGCATTGAGTAGCTTGGAACAGTATATTGATAATAATAAGCATTTATTTTTTGAGTTAGATGTAAATGGGGCAGTTAGTTTAATGAAATATTATCCAAGCAATACTACATCGATTTTTTTATCACCTCCTAATATTGAAGAACTAAGAAAAAGATTAGTTTTAAGATCAACAGAAACTGAAGATGAAATTAATAAAAGATTAAGCAGGTTTGAAGAAGAGGATAACTTAAAAAAAGAATTTGACTATAATCTTATTAATGATAACTTCGAATCCACGTTTGAAAAAATTAAAGAAATTATAATTAGACACAAAAAAGAGGATTAAAATGGCTGTAGACCCAATTTCGTTTAGCAAGCTTTTAAAAAAGACAGATGATATTTATGAAGCTGTTGTTGTCTCATCAAAAAGAGCAAAACAAATTCTTCAAGATAGAATTGTTAAGCAAATGATTGATGAAAATGAAGAAATTTCAGAAGATGGTATTCTTGCAGAGCCTGTAATTAGGGAAAATATTGATTTTGACAGGGAAGAAAAAGTTACCTCTGTTGCCTTAGATGAGTTCTTAAACGGTGATATTGATTGGAAAAAGACCGAAGAATCAATTGAGCACTAAATCTTTTAAAAAGACATTTATCAATCAAAATAAGCAGTTGTTCGGCAATGAGATATATCTCAACCAACTTTCAAATTTAAATATTCAAAAAAAAGTTAAGATTCATGATTCATGGTATTCTGAACTTAAGGAAGAATTTGAAAAGAAGTATTGGATAGAACTTTCTGCTAAGGTCAGAAATTCTTACAAGCATAATACTATTTATCCAAAACCTTCCTTAATGTTTAATGCTTTTAACTCGACACATTTAAACAATGTAAAGGTGGTAATAATTGGACAGGATCCATATCACGGTCAAGGTCAGGCAAACGGTTTGTCGTTTAGCGTAAATGACGGTATTGCAATTCCGCCATCGCTTTTAAATATTTTTAAAGAACTAGAATCCGATTTAAATATACCTATTCCTAATTCTGGAAATCTGCAATCGTGGGCTGATCAAGGAGTTTTACTTTTAAATACTGTTTTAACAGTAGAGAAAGATAATGCAAATTCACATAAAGACCTGGGATGGGAGATTTTTACAAAGAAGGCAATTGAAATAGTTTCTTCTAAATTAGAAAATATAGTTTTCATTTTATGGGGTAAGCAAGCTCAATCAATTGAAGATGTAATAGACACAACCAAACATTATATAATTGCTTCAGTTCATCCTTCACCTCTATCAGCTCATAGAGGATTTTTTGGATCAAATCCATTTTCTAAGACAAATAAATTTCTAAAGTCTAAAGGCATTGAGCCTATTAATTGGGTATTAAATAAATAATCCTGTTGTTAAGGATTAGCTTGTCAGATTATTAAAACATCATTAATCTATTAAAATATAAAATTTCAATTGTTGAAAGAGTGTGGATAAATAAAAATGGCCGAAAATAAAAAAACTGAAAGTTTAAACTTACAACCTCAAGCGCTTGAAGCGGAAGAAGCAGTGTTGGGATCAATGATGATTGATGAAGATGCTGCAAATAAGGCTATAAGTATCTTAGGTTCAAGTCATTATTTCTATAAAGATTCTCATAAAAAAATCTTTGAAGCTATGCTCGTTTTAATGAATAATAGCGACCCTATTGATACAGTTTCTGTATCTGATGAACTTAAAAAAGGTAAAAGCTTGAAGTCAGTCGGAGGAATTTATTATTTAACAGGTTTAGTTGATAAAGTGCCAACGTCTGCAAGGGTCGAAACTTATGCTGAAATCGTTAAAGAAAAGGGTATATTAAGAGAATTGATTACTACTTCACATGAAATTTCTAAAAAAGCTTTAGATGCTGGAGATTCTGTTGGATCAATTCTTGATGAAGCTGAACAGTCAATTTTTAGTTTAACCGAACAGAAAGATTCTAAAATTTACCAACATATTGAACCAATTCTTTCAAGCACAGTAAAAAAAATGGAAGACATTGCAGCAAACCCGGGCTCAATTATAGGAGTTCCTTCAGGTATTATTGATTTAGATAAGTTGACAGCAGGGTTTCAAAACGGTGATTTAATTATTTTGGCAGGAAGGCCATCTATGGGAAAAACTGCTTTGGCATTGACTATTGCTAGAAATGCAGCTATTGAAAATAAATCTGCAACTGCAATATTTAGTTTAGAAATGTCAAGCGATCAACTTGGACAAAGATTATTAACGTCCGAAGCTAGAGTAGATAATGCTCTTGTAAGAAGAGGAAGTCCTAATATAAAATGGAAAAATATTAATATTGCTTCGGGAAAACTTGCTCAAGCTCCTCTTTACATCGATGATACACCTGCATTGTCAATATTAGATTTAAGATCAAGAGCTAGAAGATTAAAAAGAGAAAGAAATATCGAACTGCTTATTGTTGATTACTTACAGCTAATGCAAGGTCCAAAAAATTCTGAGAATAGACAGAATGAAATTTCACAAATTACTCAATCTCTTAAAGCTTTAGCTAAAGAATTAGACATTCCAGTAATTGCGCTTTCACAGCTTTCTAGAGCAGTCGAGCAAAGAACAAAAAAAGAACCAATGCTTTCAGATTTAAGAGAAAGTGGTGCAATTGAACAAGATGCTGATGTTGTAATATTCCTTTACAGACCAGCAGTATACGATAAAGAAGATCAAGATTTGAAAGGTCTTGCTTATTTAATTGTAGCAAAACAAAGAAACGGTCCAACTGGAAGAGTCACTGCAACGTTTATAGATACGTATGCAAGATTTGATAATCATCAAGAGTTTTAAAATATGAGCAGTAATGTTATTAAAAATAATGACGAGGTTATTGCTGACAAAGGTAAAGCTCTTCTAAAAAGAATTCCTGCAAAAAAAAACAGAAAGCAAGTTGAAAATGCACTTGAATATTCTATTAAAATGCATGAGGGTCAAGTAAGAAAGTCTGGACTTCCTTTTGTAAGTCACTGTATTGATGTTGCTAATATTTTAATTGATTGGAATATGGATCATACAACAGTTGTAAGTGCTTTATTACACGATGTTGTTGAAGATACTGAAGTAAAATTATCTGATATTGAAGAAGAGTTTGGTTCTGATGTTGCTTCTCTTGTTGATGGTGTTACAAAGGTTGAAAATATTGCTTTTAGATCTAAAGAGCATAAACAAGCAGAAAATTTCACCAAATTATTTCTTTCTCTTGCAAGAGATTTGAGAGTAATTATTATAAAGTTTGCCGATAGACTAAACAATATGGAAACAATTCAATATTTATCTTCAAATAAAAGAAAAGAAATTGCATTAGAAACAAAAGAAATATTTGTGCCTTTAGCACATAGATTGGGAATGGCAAAGTTAAAGTGGCAATTAGAAGATTTGTCATTAAAATGTTTAGATTTAAGAGCCTTTAATAGTATTGAAAAGAAAATTGAGACCTCAACTAGATTAAATGAGGATATTTTATCTAATGCAATAAGACCAATTAAGGATGAACTAAATTCATATAAAATTAAATCTAATATTTTTGGTAGATATAAATCAATTTCATCCATTCATAGAAAAATTGAAAATAGAGGAAAAAAGTTTGAAGATATCTATGACTTGTATGCAATAAGAATCGTAGTTGATAAAATTGAGGAATGTTACCTCGCTCTTGGTGTAATTCATAGTATTTATCCTCCATTGCAAGATCGATTTAAAGACTTTATAGCAACCCCAAAAACCAATGGATACCAATCAATCCATACAACAGTATTAACTAAAGATAATAGGCTTACAGAATTTCAGATTCGAACAAAGGATATGGATCATACTGCTGAAGTTGGTGTTGCTGCACATTGGCTTTATAAGGGTAATGATGAGATAGGAGAATTTGATTCACAAGTATCATGGTTGAGAGATTTATTATCTATGCTTAATAGTGATAGTTCAGAACCTGAAGAATTAATGGATTTATTAAAAATAGATATGTTTGAAGACGAAATATTTGTTTTTACGCCAAGAGGAGACTTGATAAAACTTCCTGTAAATTCAACCCCATTAGATTTTGCATTTGCTATACATGGAGGTCTTGGTTTTACAACAGTTCGATCAAAAGTAAACAAAAAGTTGGTTCCTCTAAGCTACAGCTTAAAAAGTGGAGATATAGTTGAGATAGAAACAAATAAAAATCAAACTCCAAACAGTGGATGGTTAAAGTTTGTCAAAACTTCAAGAGCCAAACATGAAATATCGAAATATTTAAGAAAAATTGAACTTGAAGAAAGCATTAAGATTGGAAACGAGATTTTAGAGAAATCCTTAAGAAAATTAAAGATTTTAGATAGGTTGAATGAGTTTAAAAAAGGGTATGCGTTAGCAGGTTTTAAAACTTTGAATAATATGCTTTCTGATATAGGTAGAGGGGGAGTAATTATTAAAGATGTGATTCCAAAAATTTTCCCTGATTTACAGAAAAATTTATCAAAAGAAATTGATCAAACTGAGTTTGTAGACACAGCAAGATCAGATGTTGACGGAATTAATTTAGATGGTTTAAAGAACTTAGTTGTTAGTTATGGTAAATGTTGTAATCCAATACCTGGAGACGATGTTATAGGTTATATTTCAAGTGGAAGAGGACTAATTGTACATGAATTATCTTGCACAAATTTATCTTCTCTGTCTTCCAAGCAAGACAGGTTAGTATCTGTTAATTGGAATGCTAAAGAAAATTTGGCTTTTCGTTCAAAAATTCATATAACTTGCATTGATACTGCTGGAATGTTAAATGAAATCGCAAATATTATTTCAAAGAATAATGTAAATATTGTTGACGTATCAACTGATGTAACGGAAGGTGGAATTGCAAATATCTGGATAATTTGTAAAGTTCAAAGTAGAGCAAAGCTTAATTCTGTTATTAAAGACATTCAAAAACTAAAAAATGTTGACTTAGTTGAGCGTGTACATGAATGATAGATTGATAGGTATAGATTTTGGTCTTTCCAAAGTAGGATTATCAATTTCAGATCCATTGAAGATTATTTCAATTCCACTTAAAGTAATTAAATATAAAAAAAGGGAAGAACTTTTAAGTAAGCTACAGCAAATTGCAATGGAAAATGATGTTAAATCTTTTGTAATTGGTTATCCGCTAAATATGAATAATAAAAAAAACGAAATGACAAAATTAGTCGATGATTTTTTTGAAGAGCTTAAAAATTTAAATTTCAATGTTTTCCTTCAGGATGAAAGACTTTCGAGCGAATCTGCAAAAAAGATTATGCATGAACAGAACATGAAGACTGGAAAAAATAAAGAGCATATAGATTTAATTGCATCAACAATAATATTGCAATCATTTTTAGATAAAGGTTCCTTTTGATAGCTAAAAAAAATTTAATGTTTTCATTAATGAGTGGACTAATGTTAGGTCTTTCATTTCCACCTTTTCATTTGGGTTTTTTAGCTTGGTTTTTCTTGATTCCACTTTTTTTTATTTTTAATAAATCAATTAAGCTTTCAGAAAAGATAATATTTTTCTATATAGCAGGTTTTACGAGCTATGCGATAATAACACACTGGGTAGCTCTAAATTCAGGAACTAGCGTTCAGGTTGCAATTATTTCTTATTTAGCCATATGTATTTTTTATTCATTTTATTGGGTTTTATTTTGCTTGATACTACACTTTTTTAAGAAAAGAAAATTATCAGATAAAATTCAGTTATTATTAATTCCTTTTATTTGGGTTTTAATAGAAAATTTAAGAGATATCGGCCCCTTGGCTGCCCCTTGGTTGAATTTTTCTCTTAGTCAAACAGGGTACAATAGATTGATTCAAATTGTAAGTATTCACAAAGATCTATCTTTATTTCTTATTGTCCTGCTGAATATTCTTTTTTATAAGTTTATTTCATTAAAACAAAAAAAATATATTTATAGTTTTATATCAGTTATACTTATTAACGCTCTAATTGGTCAAATATTAATTTCAAATTACAATTCAACAAATTTTCAAAAACAGATTAATGTTTCAATTGGACAGCCTGTGATTTATCCAGATGAAAAATGGAATCCAAAATTAAAAAATAGAAATGAAAATATTATGAATGATCTTTTAGAGAAATCTTTAGAATCAAATCCAGATGTCATTGTTTGGCCTGAAGCTGCTTTAACATCATTCTTAGCTGCTCCGGATTCAAAGGAAAGAATTAAGCTGCAGGAAAAAATTACAGATTCAGTTCTTATAACTGGCATTCCTCAAAGAATGTATTTGAAAAATGAGCTTAAAGTTTATAATAGTGCAATTTTTTTAAGACCAGATGGATTTTATGACACCTATCAAAAAATCTTTTTAGTTCCATTTGCAGAATATGTCCCTTTTTTTAAAAACTGGTTATCAAAAATAAATCAGTTTGATGATATGGGAAGTTTCACTCCAGGAGAAAGCTTTAATACATTTCAAATTGGGGACATTAAATCATCTATTTTAATTTGTTATGATTCTAGCAGCTTCAAAATTGCAAAAAAAATGGTGAACAAAGGAGCTGAAATAATTTTTGTCATAACTAATGACTCTTATGTTGGTAAAGCTATGCCATATCAGCATTTTGAACATGCAAAATTGCGTTCAATAGAATTAGGAATACCGGTCGTTCAAAGCGCTAATAATGGAATATCTGGTATTATTTTGCCTTCTGGTGAAGTTTTAGTTAAGTCAGAAATTGATGACAGAAATGTATACAATAGAATTATTAAGATCAAATGACTAGATATAAAATTGTAATTCAATATGATGGTACTAACTTTTCAGGGTTTCAGTCACAAAAAAATCTAAGCGGAATCCAAGATAAAATTGAATCCTCAATATTTGTCTTAAATAACAATAAAAAAGTTAAGATTTATGGGGCAAGCAGAACCGATGCTGGTGTACACGCATTAGGTCAAGTTGCTCATTTTGATTTGGATTCTAAGTTAACGGACAAAGAGCTCCATCGAGCAATAAATGCCAGACTTGATAAAGAAATAAGAATATCCCATTTGTCAAAAATTGAAGAAAGTTTTCACAGTAGGTTTGATGCAAAGAGTAAAGAGTATAACTATTTATGTTGTTTAAGCGATAATCCGCTGTATTTGAAAGATCATTATCATGTAAAGAATGTTGATATAAAATTATTGATGGAAGTGTCAAAAATAATTGAAGGTAAACACAATTTTTTATCTTTTTCAAAATTTTCAAACAAACAAAATAACGATTGTGAAATTTTTGCTTCAAAATGGGTTTTTGATGATAAAAATCATGAAAAACTATTATATATTATTCATGGAAATAGATTTTTACATCATATGGTAAGGTATTTAGTTGGAAGCATGATTGCAGTTAGTCAAAATAAAATTTCAATTGATGATTTTAGGACTTTGTTAAATAAGCCTATTAAAGACGCAAAAATATTTAAAGCTCCTTCTAATGGTTTAGTTTTAAAGGAAATTTTTTATGAGAATTAAGTATATTATTTTAATTATTTTTTTATTTACAGGGTGCAATAATCCAAAAAAAGAAGACGTTCAAATATCATCTTCTAAATCTACTGCAATTTCTAATGCTATTGAATTAGCAAGTCCAGGAGTTGTGGGAATATACAGAAGTCAGGAAAGAGTCTTAAGGACATGGAGAGGATATAGGAATTTAAAGCCAGCTTCTTCAAATGGATCAGGATTTATAATTAGTAAAGATGGATATATACTTACTAATGCTCATAATATTAGAGATAACTTTTCGTCTGCAGTTATTACAACAGAAATTAATGTTACTGTAGTTGTGCCTGGAGGTCAAACCTATGATGCGGCAATAGTTGGAGTGGATACTGTTTCTGATATTGCATTGCTAAAGATTGAGGGAGATGACTTTGAATACTGTAATTTAGGTAATTCTGATGATGTACAAGTTGGTGAATGGGCAATTGCCTTAGGTAATCCTAGAAACTTAATTTCAAATGTTCAATATCAACCCATTGCATCTGCTGGTATCATTAGTGCAGTCAATGCAGACTTCAGTATTGATTCCAGATCTGGCAGATTATTAGATTCTGCAGGAGAATTGTTACCTGATATAAAATTATTAGATAATATGATACAGACTGACGCATCATTAAATCCTGGAAATAGTGGAGGTCCATTAATTGACGCAAAAGGTAACGTTATTGCAATTAACACATTTGTAAGAGCAGATTCACAGAATTTAGGATTTGCTATTCCAATAAATTTTGCAAAAAAAATAGCAAATGAATTAAAGCTCAAAGGAGTAATTGATAGAAGAGTTTCTTTTGGATTAAATGCTAGACAGTATTTATATGGTCCAGCGAAAGATCAAATTGGGTTATTTATAGATAAAGTAGATTATAATTCAACCGCCATAAACGAAGAGTTGTATAGGGGGGACATTATAGTTGCAATAGAAGGTTATAAAATTGAATCATTAGAGGAAATTAAAGCAGTTTTAGTTAAATTAGACTTTAGAGCTGGGGACGAAATTATATTAACAGTTCTTAGAGAAGATAATTTTAAGGATGTAAAATTAACATTGGGCGAAGTATGAATAGAAGAAGTATAAAACTTATTATTTTGGGTCTTTGTTCAGGAGCTTTAATAGGAACTTTTGTTGGAAATATTCTTGCTTTTTTATTGCCGGATGGTAGTGCAGTAAAACAATTTTTTCTAATTTCATATGATTTTACTTTTGGATCAATGAATAGTGATTATCTTATCGATCTCGGTGTAATTGTTATAGATTTTGGTTTTATTTTAAAATTTAATGTTTGTAGTATTATTGGTTTCGGCATTGCATATTATTTATTAAAATACTTTAGATAAATTATGAGGTTTATATGTTCAATTTAGGTACTGGTGAATTAGTTTTAATTTTTTTAATTCTTTTACTTCTTTTTGGTGGTAAAAGACTTCCTGGCATTGCAAGAGGATTCGCAAATTCTTTAAGAGAGTTTCGTGGTGCTTTAGATGATACTAAGGAAGAAATTAAAAAATCAGAAAATTCCGATAAATAAATTTAGATGAATCCATCTAATTCTTTAGAGCAGAAATTACTTATCGTAAAAGATAAAATTTCTGCTAGCAAGACAAATTCTGTTATCAGAAATCGTATTAAACGTATTGATTTAAAAAAAACTAGAGAAGGTCTTTTAAGAGATAAAACATTTCTAATAAAAGATAATATTGCAATCAAGGATGAGCCTTTAACCTGTGCATCAAGTATACTAGAATCATATATTTCTCCATATAATGCAACAGTAATTGATAAAATTGAAATTGAAGGAGGTATTATCATTGGTCAAACTAATTGTGATGAGTTTGCAATGGGTTCATCTTCTGAATTTTCGATTTATGGATCTGTTAGAAATCCTTTTGACCATAATTTAGTTGCAGGAGGTTCTAGCGGTGGGTCTGCAGCAGCGATTGCAGAAGGTCTGTCTGACGTTGCTTTGGGTTCTGATACAGGTGGTTCAGTAAGGCAGCCAGCTGCGTTTTGTGGTATCTATGGTTTAAAACCATCTTATGGAAGAATATCCAGATATGGCTTAGTAGCTCATGCATCATCTTTCGATACAATAGGTATTATGTCTAAATCTATTGAAGATGTTTATAACACTTTTTGTACAATTTCAGGTCAAGATCATAAAGATTCAACTAGCGTAGATATTAAGGTTCCTAAAAATCTATCTTTTGAAGATTCAAAAC
>Ga0255766_10004197_pt1 | contig 12287 bp, 10 predicted proteins | sample 071ome_23_FD_179966 | JGI IMG/M metagenome (GOLD analysis project Ga0255766, IMG submission 179966) | Coastal salt marsh microbial communities from the Groves Creek Marsh, Skidaway Island, Georgia - 071403BT metaG (version 2) | ecosystem: Environmental > Aquatic > Marine > Intertidal zone >... | reverse complement strand
CTTAGCATCTGGCCAAGCCAATGCCTAAGTGTTGTTTTGCCGCTGCTGCCCGTCAATGCAACACGTGTCGCATGCGTTGAACGTTCGACAGCCCGCCGGGCTAAGGCATTCAGCCCTTCAAAGGTATCTCGGACATAGACCGATGGGCCGGAGATATAGGACTCATCGGCGCAAAGATAAGCGCTCGCGCCTCGAGCTAGTGCATTCTGGATAAACTGATGGCCATCACGCTCAGCCCAAGGCGCGCGCAGCGGGACAAAAAGATCGCCGTCTGTCACGCGCCTTGAATCAATTTGAATCCCGCTGATCGCGTCAGTGTGTTGTTCTGAGTCGGAAAGATGACCCTTGGCGGAAGCAGCGGAAATTGACCGCAACTCTTCAGCGGTCCAAAGAGTCGATTTCAATTGGTTTGGTTGATCAGAAGTTGTCACTTCGTCTTCCCATTGACCCGAAAGGTTAACGGTTGCAGCGAGGGCGCTGCCTTTAAACATATCGATGCAGTCCTGCACCATTGGTCAACCGCTCTCGCCTGCGCGCGCTTAATCCTCATGAGTTATCCTGCAATCTTGGGCTCAATCCTTGAGCCTCATATGTTACCCGCTGGGGGACTTTCAAACACATGTTGGCAGATATGAAACAGCTGATCCTGTTCGATTGTGATGGTGTTTTAGTTGACACAGAACCCCTCGCCCACGATGTGCTGGTCGACGCTCTGCAATCGGTCGGGGTCGCGCAACCGCTAAGCCTCGCTGAGGCCTCGGTTGGCCGATCTCTTGCTGACATTAGGTTGATGATGACCCGGCAGGAACCAGCGACCGACTCGGATCAATTCTGGGCGCAACTGATTACAGATACCGAACAAGCCATACTGACCCGTATCAAACCCAATCCGGCCATCTCTCAAGTCATCGAACAGTTGTCTTACCCGATATGCGTGGCTTCGAGCGGTACACATCAAAAAATTCGGACATCCCTCTCGTGCGCGGGCCTACTCAAGCACTTTGAAGGCAAGGTCTTCAGTGCTGAGGACGTAAGACGTGGAAAACCGGCGCCCGATCTATTTTTGTATGCAGCGAAGGCGATGGGCGTTCCACCCGAGGCCTGCTGCGTGATTGAGGATTCAAAACCCGGGCTCAGTGCGGCTGATGCGGCTGGCATGCACAGTATTCACTACTCTGCTGGCGGGGCGTCGAATCACGCCTTTCACGCACGTGATTTTGGTGAGATCCCTCAGCTTCTGGCGTCGATATTCGCCATGCGATCGTAAGGGCCTCTGATGCCGAGTGTCGCCGACGTTAACCCGCCCTGGGGTTGCAAATGCCTATTCTCAAGGCGAGGAGAAACTTTTGCTGAAACGAAGCAAAAACACTGAGTGTGCTACAGATCTCTCCCACTGTGGACTTCTGCCCTTGACCGATAACACGCGTTCTTCCCCTCTTCACCCCAAATGCGGCTCGGAACGCCAGAATGCCTCTAGTTCAAGCGCTAGCGTGGTGCTCGTCAGCGACCTGAATTGCCACCAGAGTGGTAAATGGTGACGATTTTCTTTGCGTTCAAATCGGTGATCGATGAGCAATATGACGCCTCTATCTTGCTCGCCGCGAATCACCCTGCCAGCGGTTTGAATGGTTTTAAGTAAGGCGGGATACCGATAGCTCTCATCATAGCCTCTTGAGTTCGGATGACGCGCACTGATCGCGTCCGCCAGCGCACTCCTCGGAGCAAGGCCTAGGCCAATAATCATTGCGCCAATGAGTAAGTCACCCTTGAAATCGATACTTTCAGCGTATCGTCCGCCTTGCACCGCAAATCCGAGGATAGGGATCGATTCTTTAAAGTCGGCAACGAAGCGTTCGATATCTTCTCTTGAGTCGTCAGGTTGTTGTACTACGGTGCGCACGTTGGGGTGCGTCTCGCTGAACAAGGTCGCGAGCCCAGATAAAAACGCATAAGAGGGACAAAAGACCAGGTAGTTCCCTGATCGCGCGGTGACCGTCGTATGAATAATCGAAACGAGCTGAGGCAGGCTCTGAGTCCGACTCTGATAACGCACATCGATATCGCGAATAATGGCCGTGAACTGGTTCTCGGGCGCGAAAGGGCTTGGGAACCCCACCCACTGGGCACTCGTTGGAACTTTCAGTCGAGATTCGACCCATGACCTTGGTCTCAAGGTCGCGGAGAAGGCAACGACACTTCTAGCTTGCTGTAAATTTTCTTGCAAGCGATCGCCAGGTTCGACGCAGGCAATCACGATCTGGGACTCAGGTTGCCGTTTGATGATGATTCGATCATGTTCAGAAAACTCGCTCAGTCGATCGAAGAATCGATCCAACATCCACCAAGTCTCTAAAAGCGGCATTGGCGGTCGTTCTGGAAAGTCAGAGATCAGTAAGGTGCGCAAGCACGCGTCCGTCAAATCTCTCAGCTGATCTAAAGAGGACGGCGCTTCAATCCACTCCATGAGCTCGGATTGCGCCTTGAGTAAGCGCTTGACTTCTCTAATCACAGCGTTCATCGATTCGTGAAGTTCGCTTCCTGCGTCAATCGATGCCTTCGCGCTAATCACTGTGTTTAGCGCGAGGGTCTCAGAGAACATGTCGATGCTTCTGCTCAGCAAATTATGCGCTTCGTCAATCAGAAAAATATGGTTGCACTGTTTGGCGTCGAAAAATCGTCTCAACCTAACACGTGGATCGAAGCCGTAGTTGTAGTCCGCAATGATGACGTCGCACTCTCGCGCAAAATCTAAATTAAGTTCAAACGGACAAAGCTCGTGCGTTTCTGCAACGGCACGCACGTGTTCAGCACTTACATGCTCTCCCCTCTTCAACAAGCGAAGGGCTGCTAGCCCCTCGTCCACTCGATCGTAATAACCACGAGCATAACGACAGACATCTGCATCGCAGGGCAGCTCTGGATTTGGACACAGCGACCGTTTGGCAGTGATGGTTGTGCTGGCAAGGTGCAGGTCATGGCTTTGACGAATCAGCGCGAGCGTTTTTTCCGCCGTTCGCTGACCATCGACTTTCGCGGAGAAGTAAAAAATTTTTTCCACAGGCCGTTCTGGAAACACCTTGAGCGCTGGGAAAAGAACACCCAGCGTCTTGCCCAGACCGGTGGGCGCTTCGATCCATGTCTGTTGAACGACTCCCGCCAGGGCTCTATAAGTGGTCGTCGCGAGTGATCGTTGATGTGGTCGATACTCGGCCATGGGATAGACAAGTTGCTTGATTGAGGTGTCACGGGCGGCCTGCCACGCTTTCACTAGGCCCTGATCTCGAATCCAGCTTCGGATTCTCGATTCTGCAAAGTGGCAGAGGTCCTCGCTGGTCCATTCGATTCGAACCGGCATTTCTTGGAGAGAGTCAGGATGCACATAGGTGAGTTGCCCCACGACCCGTTCACTTCGGTCCACCATCATCACCATCCACGCGTACCAGTGCAGCTGCTCTGTGTGTTGTGCGTGGCCGCGTAAGTCCGTCCCTACGACCACCTTGCGTGACGTTTTTATCTCCTCCAACCAAGCAGGCAAACCAGGGGAAGCTGGCATAAAACCATCCATTCGACCGCGGATTTCGAGCAGGCCGATGGGTGTCTCGCGGCGATAGCGGATCGATTGTTCCGCGATGTAGGGAGGTTGTCTTCGCTTCTGTACAGCGAGATGGGTCCTAATGCCCTCCCGTGCCGTGACGCGATGCGTATCGGTCGAAGTGAGATCCCCTGACCTAACCAGACATGCCAATTCGCCGACACTGACTGAGTGCGCAGGCTCAACCCCCCATAGCTCGGGAGCACCGACCTGGATGACACTCGCTTCCTTTGAGGATTCGCTCACTGGGTGATCTTCATGACAGAGCTTGAGATTCCCGCTCGATTGAGCTCGCTCAGCCATTTAATCTGATGGTCCTGAAGCCGATCTCCGGGGCCTTTGACTTCGACAAGCTCGATTTTTTTCTCATGGATGACCACGAGATCTGGGAACCCCTTAGTGGCTTGTTTGGGATTTCTTGCCATGGATTCAAATATGCTGCGAAGGGCCGGCCAAGCAAGACGTTTGAGTATGTGCTCGCAGAGCAACAAATCAATCACTGGCCAAACCACAAAGGGATTTTGAATGCCCGCTTTGCCCTGATAGGTTTGCCTAAATAATTCGAGGCGGTCGGTCGCTCCGTCCAATGCCTCAAACCTCGATTCAAAGCGGGCTTTCCGGCGAAGATAGAAATCTTGATCATAAAGGTCAGCAGGGGCGGATTGATAAGGGTGAAAAAACGCTCCATCAATGGGTGCGAATATGACCTCCCAGAAAAACACACCGAAAAAGCCGCTCAGCAAACAATTCTCGGTGTGGACAGCTTTAATTTCGTGCGCTTTTGCCAACCACTGAATCACCTTGTATTCAACTGAACCTTCGAAGCTCAAAAGCTCACTCCATTGAGGCGTGTATTGAGCCAATGGAATCGTGTGTTCAGTTATTTGCGCAGTGCGATTCAGTAGTTTCTCTGCGTACTTAATGTGAGAGGCCTCCAGCGTCAGATCGAGCAGTTTCCGGGCCAGGTGAGGTACAGAATCTGCTTTCCTTTTCGCAAGAATCCTGAGTTTCCTTTCTAGGTTAATCGGATGATCGGACGCGTCGAACCAGGCCAGTGCGAGCTCCGTTTGACCAAGGCGCTCGGCTAACCTGCCCCCCTCAAACAGAAGTCGATGAAAACGTTGTGCATTGAGGGCGTTGTTTGGCGTGCCAGGAAGGCATGTCAGCAAATAGGACAAATGTTCTGCCAAGCCCTCCGGCGCGTGACCTAGACGAAGTTCATGCTTACGTTGCTCATCGATCGCATGAATGAAGTGCCGAAACAGCATGTAGAGCGCTGCATCATCAAGGACGTCTTTTTGACGCCAAGACGTCGTGGACAATGCGGTGCGCTCAAATCTTCGTTGACCAAGGTCGGTAAGGATCAAGTCTGCAAGAGACTGATGTGCATTGCCAAAAAATGCGAGCTGGCAGCGATCGATGAGTGCGCGGTGCTGAAGTTGAATGATTCTGAAGTCAGGGCTCGGCATTTGTTCGCGAGAACAGATCAGGTGGTCGTCGATGCCTTCGCGAGAACGAATCTCACGAGGAATCGACGCCAGTAACCCTAAAGCCGACAATTCCTTCTTAGTACGAAGGCGAATGGTGAGATCGGGTCGCGATTGAGTCACATCCTTGATCATGTCCTTCGACCTAAGGGTCCGAAGAGCCCGATCGAGGGAGCCGACTTCTTCATAGTGGATTTTATCTGTCCTGAAGAAGTTACCCTTTCGCAAATAGAGTCTTACGAATAATGCGCGGCTTGAGTCCGGAAGAGAGGTGAGATCTAAAAGAACTTGCTGCTGTGAGCCTGAAAGAAAGGCTGCAAGGTCAGTCGACAAGGCGCTCAATACAAAATCGAAATGCTTAAGATAATAAAGCGGGTCGGTTAAAGGGTCTGCGATTAAGGTGGCCATATCGCCTAAGGCTGTATTTATGTACAGTGTTACATGAAGCAAACCCTGACACAACGACCGACAGAGCCGCTTTTATTAATCCAGGGGACCAGTTTTGGAGGTTCAATGCTTCGGAGACAGCGCTTGACGGCCGTGAATTTGGCGCTTAAGCATGCCTCAAAAGGAACCGACGCGAGTGACTGCGAAATCTACGGAAGAGAGCCTTGTGAAGCACGCATCCATTCGCGCTTTCATCCAAATGCAAACTTAAGAGTGCGATCTTTAATTGCCGGTGCGCAACAAGGTGCGCGAACCGGGCTCAATGCATAGTCTATCTGCACAGTCGTCAATCTATCTTGAAGATCGGGGCCGCTCTGCCTGCGGGACCGAGGCTTGGACTTGTGTGAGCACAGTGCATCCAAACGCCGAGCAGGTCATCAATGTCCATACAAGGTAAAAGCGAGCGAGGCCATCGTGCTCGTGTCAGACGTGCCTCCCACTTCTGCGTCAGCCTTTAGTTCGTAAGATCGTAGCGTCGCATCTTGTTTTTCCAACGGCCAGAACGGAACCGGTGAACCAACATCAGCGCTTTGATCAAATAGTCCCCTAAAAGCGCAGCAAATATCCAAGTCACTGATAAAGAGAGGCTCATGAACAATGCGGCGAGCCCAACACGAACGCCAACGAGACCCACCATCGTAGTTAACAGTGGATAGCGGGTATCGCCCGCGCCGCGTAGACAACCACTGAGTGAAAATTCAATACCCATCAAGGGCTGCGCAGCCCCGAGAATGTAAATGAAGATAACGGTATAGCGAATGACATCGGGCTCATTAATCAAAGCGCCTGCCAATTCGTGCGCGAATGGTAGGATAATCGCTGACAACAAGACCATACTGGCAATGGCCAAACGAGTGGCTCGCCAGCCCTGTCGTTTGGCGCCTTCTGGATCTCCCGCGCCAAGGTATTGGCCCACCAAGGTTGCGCCCGCAATGGAGAACCCGAAGCCGACAACGAACGAAACACTTAGAATTTGAACACCAATGCCGTACGCCGCATAAGGCGCGGTGCCGTACTGCGCGACCAGCCACAAAAACCCAACAAATCCGATCTGAAAAACAAATTGTTCAATGGCTGCCGGATAGCCTATTTGGTAGAGCTGAATCAGCCGATGTCGGGTGAAGGAGCCCCGCCCACCGACACCGACCACCAGGCGTTTGCCGTACCAAAGGGCGAGCAGGACCAAGGCGGCCGCCGTAAACGACAAGCCGCTGGCGAGCGCGGCGCCGTTGGTCCCCATTCTGGGCATTCCCCATTCTCCATAGACCAGCGCGTACACCAGAAGAACATTAACGACGTTCATAAAGGCGCCAATCCAAAGGGGTGTTCGCGTGTCGCCCGCAGCTCGCAGAGAGGCCCCCAAAATCATGTTGATAGAGAAGGCAACGTTAAAAACTGATAAGTAGCGAATGAAATCTGCTGCCATTAGCGTGGTGCTTTGGTTTAAACCAAAGATGCCCGCGATGGGCTCGGCGAAGAAGAAGCAAGGGGCAGTCAGAATCAATGCAACCAAATTGCCAGCCGAGAGCGAGGCCGAGGTCACCCGCGCCGCTTCAAGTTGGTTTTTAGCCCCCCAAGCGCGAGCGACCATCGCCGTTGTCCCGGTAGACACAGCCATCAACACGGCTTGGACGGCAAAGAAAATGCGGTGCCCCGTCGTGACTGCAGCAACCGCCTCTGAGCCCAACGCCCCCACGATTTTAATGCTGATGATGCCAATGACCGAGAAGAGCAAGTTGCTTAAGATCGTGGGCCAGGCGAGCTCCCATATTTTCAGCTGGACTGCTTCCTGTTTGGGTTGGTCCAGCGCCTCAGTTTGATCTGACGCGGGCTCTGCTTCGACGGCCATCAAGTCGTCCAAATAGTGGATTCAAACGAACGCGAACCTTACTCCCGGCTGCCTTTGGAGTAAAGCGAAGCTGGGTTTGGCAGACGGATGAAGAAACAAATAGAGCTCAGGAGCAAGGTGAACGCAGGCGTATGAGGCCCCATTGTCGAGCATGAGAATCGCTTTAACCTGGCCGCTCGGAGAGGCTATGAGACATCCTTTGGTTCCCTTGGCGAGCCTTTAGCTCATTCAAACAGCCATGAGCCATTCAAACAGCCCTCAACCTATGCAAACAGCCCTTAATCCACTCAGACAGCCATCAGACAGCCATGGGCCGTCAGCACATTCAAATGGTGGTGTAGCGAGAAGCGCCGTTCGACGGGGTTGTCATCACAATTCCAGCGGCAGAACAACACAGAATTGCGGCGGGCTGGTTGATTACGATCCGAGAGCTCAGTTCATTAGCCAGGCTGTTTCCCTATGCTTGAAACGCTCAAAGGGATGCGCTTTCAAGAGGATGAAGCTATCTTGGCGATAAGAAGCATTCGTCAGCTCGAACTACGACGATCTGTCGGTTCGCGGGTCGGCAAACCGGTAGCCAATACCTCGAACGGTTTCGATGCTGTCAGCCAATGAACCGAGTTTCTTGCGCACGGCCCGAATATGGACATCGATATTACGGTCTACAACAACCACACCCTCCCCCAACGCCCGGTTGAGCAATTGCTCGCGGGAAAAAGCACGTCCTGGGAAGGAAGCTAACAAATGCAACAGTTTGAATTCCGTCGCCGTCAATGGAATCGACTCGTTACTTACGGTCACTTCGTGTCGTTCGACATCAATCACAAGGCTGCCGATGGCGATTCGATCGCGTTGAGCGCCATCGTTCGACGCCTGGCCTCTGCGCAGCACGGCTTTAACTCTGGCAATTAATTCCCTGGGGCTGAATGGTTTCGTCATGTAGTCATCCGCACCGAGCCCCAGTCCCAGGATGATGTCAGATTCTTCTTCTTTCGCCGAGACAATGATAATAGGTGTGGATTGCACCGATGAATCTGCTCGCACTTGTTGACAGACTGTGAGGCCATCAAGCTCTGGGAGCATCAAGTCTAAAATGACCAAATCCGGCTTCAGCCGCTTAATGGCCGCAAGGCCCTCACGTCCCGACGCGTATCCCTCGGCGACGAATCCCTCCCTACGGAGGTTGTAAATCAAGACTTCGCGGATATCCGACTCGTCTTCGACGACCAATATGCTCTTGCCGGACATCGATGGCGCTCCAACTCGACTTAAAGAGTAAAAGACCTAGTGCATTAGGCTAGCTTGGAGTAAACCAAAACTGCGTTCGTGCCACCAAACCCAAAACTATTCGACATCACCGTAGTCAACCCGGCTTGATCGATCCGCGTGGTCACGATCGGCGCGTGGGCAACGGCCTCATCGAGTGTTTCAACATTCGCGCTCGCACAGACAAAATCGTGATCTAGCATGAGCAGCGAGTAAATGGATTCATGCACGCCAGCCGCTCCCAGCGAATGTCCGCTGAGGGATTTTGTTGAACTGATCTGCGGGATCTGCTCGCCAAACACCCGTCCAATAGCAGCAATTTCCACTGGATCTCCTGCGGGTGTGCTCGTTCCGTGCGCATTGATGTAGTCTACCGGCCGATCGAGATTCTTGGTCGCAAGGCGCATGGCACGCTCACCGCCCACCCCAGAGGGCGCGACCATATCGGCACCATCGGACGTGGCCGCATACCCGACGATCTCTGCATAAATTTTTGCACCTCTGGCACGAGCGTGTTCAAGCTCTTCGACGACCACAAAACCGGCTCCGCCCGCGATGACGAAGCCATCCCGGTCTGCATCAAAAGCTCTCGATGCCCCAGCAGGGTCCTGGTTGCGTTTAGTCGACAACGCACCCATCGCATCGAAGAGCGCGGTCATAGACCAATGCTCTTCCTCGCCGCCGCCAGCGAAGACGACATCTTGCTTGCCCAGCTGAATTTGCTCGAGTGCACTGCCAATGCAGTGAGCGCTCGTAGCGCAGGCGGAAGTGATGGAGTAGTTGACGCCCTGTATGGAAAAGGCGGTGGCAAGACACGCCGAGACCGTCGAACTCATAGTCCGAGTCACGCGGTACGGACCGACTCGTTTCAAACCCTTCTCTCTGAGAAGATCTGCGGACTCTGTAAGATTTGATGAGCTCGCACCACCCGAGCCTGCGATGATGCCTGTCATTTCGTTGGAGATATCACTCGCATCGAGCCCACTATCCTCGATCGCTTCTTGCATCGCGATATAAGAAAAGCCTGCGGCGTCCCCCATAAACCGTTTGAGCTTTCGATCAATCAACGCGTCTTGGTCTATATCGATGCTACCCGCAACATGGGAGCGCAGACCCATTTCTTCATAAATGGATTGATACCGAATACCGGACCGAGTATCCCTCAAAGCACTGAGTGTGTCGGTGAGATTGTTGCCTAGCGGGGAGACAATGCCCATCCCGGTGATCACTGCTCTTCTCATGGTCTTCAGGCCTTTTCTGCAAGCGGCGGACGAATTAAGGGTTGATGCGCCCTCGACATCGATGACGGGGATTTAAGCAAAATCATCGAGCGACGTGAACAACCCAACTTTGATATCTTCGGCGATATAAATGCGCTGGTCATCCACGAAGACTGCGCAGTCTGCTATGCCCAGAACGGTTTTCCCCTCTCGAATACGGGTCACATCGATCTCGTAACGCACCAGTCGATTAGTGGGTAAGATCTGCCCCCTAAACGCAACCTTGCCACAGCCGAGGGCCCGACCTAACCCACGGTTCCCCTTCCAGGCCAGGTAAAACCCAAGGAGCTGCCAGAGAGCATCTAGCCCCAAACATCCAGGCATCACGGGGTCGTCCACAAAATGGCAATCGAAAAACCAAAGATCTGGATGAATGTCGAGCTCCGCAACAATTCGCCCTTTGTCGGCTTTGCCGCCGCTTTCAGCAATATGCGTAATCCGATCTATCATCAACATTTTGTCGATCGGCAGATGCGCACCACCTGGGCCGAACATCTTCCCGTAACCGCACGCTAAAAGCTCTTCCTTGGTATAGGCGGGTTGTTGGCTGAAACTGGCATCGGTCATGGAACGTCCCTTTAAGCGCAGGTCATAACTGCGTCATGATCGAATTGGCTCGGGAGTATAGCATCCGGTCTCTTCAATTAAACTTTGACTTTTAAGTCAGAAAATGGAAGTTTGGCGTGCTTTAGACATGATCAAAGGTTAAAAAAAGGCGCTTTACTACGCCGGCTCATGCAGCGCCTCTCCAGTATTGGAATGAGTGCTGGAGTAGTTCCATAAGTTTTCGAAAGGTAGAGACAGGTTATGGCGAATATCAGCCCGCTTGCCGTGGTAGATCCTAAGGCTCAAGTTGCCGACGATGCCGAGATCGGCCCTTTTTGCACCCTGGGCCCACACGTCACGATCGGCTCTGGGACCCGATTGATGAGCCACGTGGTCGTCGATGGACACACGCGGATTGGTAAAGATTGCATTGTCTACCCCTACGTAACATTGGGTATTGCCTCACAAGATCTGAAACACAATCTTGAGTCGGTGACCTACACGGACATTGGGGACCGAAACATGATTCGCGAGTTTGTCTCAGTCCATAGCGGCACTGAACCCGATTCATCGACGAAGGTGGGTGACGATTGTGCTTTGCTTGCACACGCGCATGTCGCGCACAATTGCATTGTGGGCAACCACGTTGTCATGAGCCACAGCGCGACGTTAGGGGGGCATGTTCACGTGGGGGATTACGCCAATATTGGTGGCCTGTCAGCGGTTCATCAGTTTTGTCATGTTGGGGAAGCCGCTATGGTCGCAGGCATGGCCAGGGTTGTTCAGGACGTGCTTCCATTCACCATTGCTGAGGGATTTCCGGCCCACATGCGAGTCATTAATAAAGTCGGTATGGAGCGTGCAGGTTATTCGACTGACGACATCAAAGCCGTCCGAAAGGCGTTCAGAATTCTATTTGCGCGAGAACTTAGACTTGAGCAGGCTATGGAGGAAGTCGTAGGTGAATTTCCAGACTCACCGCAGGTTCAGAAAATGTTACGCGCCATCAGCGATTCTCAGCGAGGGTTGGCTCGGCCCGAGTCGGCGACCTTTGAGATGAATGTTGGTGGTGAATAGCGCGCTCAGCAAAAGGCTTTGGTCTGCTACTAGGCGTCCCGCGTTGTGAGGTAAGGCACCGGGCGATGTTGCCTATTCCTAATTTTGAACCCTCTAATCTGTAAAAGGAGCATCCTTTGTTAAAAGCGGTACTTTGGGATTTTGGTGGTGTGCTCACCACGAGTCCATTTGAAGCCTTCAACCGTTACGAGCAAGCGCACAATATCCCGCTCGATTTCATCAGGACGGTAAACGCCACCAATCCAGATGAAAATGCCTGGGCTCAATTTGAGCGCAGTGACATCAGTCCGGATGAATTCGATCTACGCTTTGCTGAAGAATCAGAGGCCCTCGGCCATCGAATCCAGGGCGCGGCGGTGCTGAGTCTATTGTCTGGCGACGTGCGACCCAAGATGCTGGCTGCGCTGAGAACGATCAAAGCGCATTATCGCGTTGCCTGCATCACCAACAATGTTAAATCAGGACAGGGCGCGGGTATGGCGACCACATCGGAGCGCGCGTCGCGGGTTGCGGAAGTGATGAGCGAATTTGATTTGGTGATTGAATCGAGCGAATTAGGTATTCGAAAACCCGACCCGAGGATTTATCAGCACACGTGTAACCTGCTTGGCATCGAGCCGGGCGAGGCGCTTTTCATTGATGATCTCGGTATCAACCTTAAGCCGGCTAAGGCGCTGGGTATGCGCACCATTAAAGTGGTTAGAGAGGACCAAGCGCTTAGCGAATTGTCTGCTGAGTTAGGC
>Ga0255766_10004185_pt1 | contig 12309 bp, 14 predicted proteins | sample 071ome_23_FD_179966 | JGI IMG/M metagenome (GOLD analysis project Ga0255766, IMG submission 179966) | Coastal salt marsh microbial communities from the Groves Creek Marsh, Skidaway Island, Georgia - 071403BT metaG (version 2) | ecosystem: Environmental > Aquatic > Marine > Intertidal zone >... | reverse complement strand
TCTCCGTCAAAGAGAAGTTGTACCTGGGAACACTGGACAAAACTCAAGAAGAGTATGATGAGATCTACGACAGAGTTCACAACCAATACATCGAAACCGTAAAGGTTGAGAACGTGTATAATAGACTAGTGATGTTCTCTGGACAAACCCATCATGGTGTCCAAACCTTTGGAACCAAGGAGCGTTTAACCCTAAACTTCTTTGGCATTGACATGACTGGAAAACTGCCCCCTCTGATGCGTACTCGATGAAAGTTGCTATTATCACTGACCAGCACTTTGGTGCTCGTAAGTCTAGTCGTGTGTTCCACGACTTCTTCTTGAAATTTTATAATGAAGTTTTCTTCCCCACTCTCGAAGAGCGTGGAATCAAAGTGGTTCTCGATCTGGGAGATACCTTTGACAATCGTAGGAACGTTGACCTGTGGTCTATCCAGTGGGCACGAGAGAACTACTACGACCGTCTTAACGAGATGGGTATCAACATCTATTCTGTTGTGGGTAACCACACTGCATATTTTAAAGACACCAATGAGATCAATACCCTAGATAACCTGCTAGGGCAGTATGATAATATTAAGGTGTACTCTGACCCAACCGAAGTGAATATCGGCGGACTGGGTATTTTGTTTATTCCATGGATCAATCAAAACAATGCTGAAAAAACTCTCCAACTTATTGAAGAAACAAATTGCGACTGTGCGATGGGGCACCTTGAGCTCAACGGATTTGAAGCTCATCGAGGACACATCATGGACCACGGTATGGGCAGCGAGTTATTTCAGAAGTTCAAATCGGTCATGTCTGGTCACTACCATCACCGATCTTCCAGAGGAAACGTCCACTACCTCGGAAACCCCTATCAAATCTACTGGAACGACTATAAAGATCCCCGTGGATTCCACATCTTCGACACCGACACTCTAGAGCGAGAGTTTATCCGTAATCCGTTTGAGATCTATGACAAGATCTACTACGATGAAACTAGTGTAAATATTTCTAAGTTCAAGTATTCGGATTACTCAAACAAGATTATCAAGATTGTCATAGAGAAGAAAACAGATTCTAGTAAATTTGATTTCTTCTTAAGTCAACTCTATGCTGCTGGTGTTCTCGAAGTAAAGATCATCGAAGATCCTTCCTTCGAGCAAGACATCAACGAAGAGATTGATATTGAAAAAGAAGATACCTTGACTATACTTGAGAGGTATGTTGATGACATGGAGCACTCCGATAAGAACTCTCTTAAGAGTATTCTTAAGTCACTGTACGTAGAAGCACTGGAGTTGGTTTGATGTTTATACTCGCTGTCTCAGGTCAGGAAGAAGAGGGTGCCTATGCTGCCCATAATGACGATGGCGAGAGGGTTGTGTACATCTTTGTTGACAAAGACGACGCAGTGCGCTATGCTGGTCTTCTGGAAGCAGATGACTTTCCAGAAATGTCAGTGGTAGAAGTGGACGATGATGATGTCATTCGTGCTTGTGTGAGCCACGGTTTTGAATACTATGTTATTACTCCTGATGACATAGTGATACCTCCTAGGGAAGATTAATTTTTTATCGTTTATGATCCTCTTTAAGTCAATCCGTTGGAAGAACTTTCTTTCTACTGGTAATGCATTCACTGAAATCCGTCTTGACGGAAGTCCTTCTACTCTGATTGTTGGATCCAATGGTGCAGGTAAGTCCACTATGCTGGACGCTATCTGTTTTGCATTGTTCAACAAACCTTTTCGTAAGATCAATAAACCACAACTGGTCAATGCGATTAACGAAAAGGATTGCCTAGTCGAAGTAGAGTTTAGTATTGGTTCTCGTGAATATAAAATTCGTCGAGGAATTAAACCTGGACTATTTGAAATCTACATCGATGGCAAGATGCAGAATCAAGAGGCATCTGCCGCTGACCAACAGAAGCATCTGGAACAGAGCGTACTGAAACTTAACTACAAGTCCTTTACGCAGGTTGTGATCCTCGGGTCATCCACCTTTGTTCCATTCATGCAACTGACCCCTGCCAATCGTAGAGAAGTGATTGAAGATCTTCTAGACATCAAGATCTTCTCTACGATGAACACCCTACTCAAGGATCGAGTTAAGTCTCTGAAAGATTCTATTCGTGACTACGAGTATAAGTTTGACATTGCTAGAGAGAAGGTTGAAATGCAGCAGCGTTTCATTGCAGATCTCAAAGAGCAGGCATCTGCAAGCAATGTTCAAAGGGGAAAAGAGATCGATACCCTCAAGGAACAAATCCAATTCATCAATGGATTAGTTACCTCCGATCTTGAGATGTGCTCCAAGTTACAAACAGACTTAGAGCAGTATGATACAATAGAAGACGAACTCGCTACTCTACGAGTTTACGAATCTAAGTTCCAAGACAAGCATAAGACTTTTAAACGCGATTATAAATTCTTCGATAAGAATGATACGTGTCCCACTTGTAAGCAGAGTATTACTGAGGAACTTAGAGAAAGTAAGAAGACTGATATTACTCAGTCTATTACTGAATTAGAAAAAGCTTCCTTGGACCTTCAAAAGAAAATCGATGATATCTCTAGTTCTGTCAAAGAGAAGCAAGGTATTCTTAAAAAGGTCCAAGATCTTCAGAACGAAGTCTCTTCCCATAATAGGGAAATCCAGTGGAAGCAAGACGCTATACAAAAAATTGAAGCGTCTATCGAACAGACAAATGGTGGCGGGGCAAACCTCAAACGCGAGCAAGATAAACTAAAAGAACTTGCTCGTGAAGGAATGACAGTTGAGAGTGAACTATCTGGGAAGAAAAAATCCCGTGATAACTTTGATGTCATTGCTAACATGTTGAAAGATACTGGAATCAAAGCAGGGATTATCAAACGATACCTCCCCGTGATGAACCAGTTGATTAATCGATATCTCAAAGAACTGGACTTCTATGTTTCCTTTGAGTTAGATGAAAACTTTGAAGAAACGATCAAGTCCAGATTCCGAGATGAGTTCTCTTACTCTTCCTTCTCGGAAGGTGAGAAGATGAGAATTGATCTGGCACTCCTGTTTACCTGGAGGACCATCGCCAAGATGAAGAACAGTGCAAACACTAACCTCCTCATCCTTGACGAGATCTTCGATAGCAGTCTCGATGTTTCTGGCACTGATGACTTCATGAAGATCTTAAGAACTTTCTCAGAAGACAGCAACGTGTTTGTTATCTCGCATAAACCAGACATTATGCAAGATAAATTCCATAGTATTGTTACGGTTGAGAAGAAGCAAAACTTCTCGGTTGTATCGATAGAGCAATAAATATTACATATAATTGTGATTAGGGGATCATATGTTATCAACCCAATACAGACTTCGACTTGAAGCCATTTGTAAAAAGATTGTCACAGGTGATGAAGTCGGGTTGGATGATATGATTTGGGCAGACAAGATTGCTAAAGCAAACAGGTCTGCTGCCTCTATGCTCAGACAAGCTCGTCGGACGGCAATGAATCCAGAAATGGAGGAGGGCAGTCTTGACGATTTTATGAATAAGATGGACATCGGAGACCCTGATCCATCTAACCACAGAACGGGTTTCCAAAGTGCTGACGAAATCGTAGACTGGTTTCGTCAAGATAAATCTGATGACTGGAGACAACGTGACTGAGAGACAATGGCAAGAGGTTGAAGCGATCGTTCGCAAGGAACAATCTCGATCTGTGAACAACCAACCCCGCTACAGGGAGTTGGGTGCTATACTAGACGAACTATTCCACCTGGCACATGAGAGTACCGAACTGGCAACACCACAGTAAAAAGGATCAGAAGCGCCACCTCAAACCGCAAGCGATGAGGGCAAGGCGTGAAGCCCTGCGCCACTTTAAAAAGTGTCACACCAAGACCTCCGACAAGCGTCGGGGGTCTTATTGTATGTGGGTACGAGAGGAACCCAATGCACACCGTCAAAGACCATCTTGCTCGCCTGCTTGCCACTGAAGACCTTGTTGTCGAACACCGCCAGGTAGATACTGCATCCTTTGACGTTGAGCGTCGGGTCCTCACGCTGCCTGTGTGGGACAAGGCAGAGAGTGTTGTGATCGACCTCCTGATCTCGCATGAGGTGGGTCATGCACTGTATACCCCTAACGACTGGTCCTTTGAGGGTCAGGTCCCGATGCAGTTCGTCAACATCGTTGAGGATATTCGTATCGAGAAGTTGATGAAGCGTCGCTACGCTGGTCTTGCCAAGACCTTCTACAAGGGTTACAGCATTCTCTCGGACAAAGACTTCTTCGGCATTGGTGACGACGACCTCTCTACGTTCAATCTTGCAGACAAACTGAATCTGTACTTCAAGATCGGTAACTACATCAACGTTCCTTTTGACGAAGAAGAGAAAGAGTTTGTCAAACGTGCTGATCGACTTGAGACCTTTGATGAGGTTATTGCCTTTGCTAAAGAGTTGTATGACTTCTGCACCGAGAAGGTAAAGCAGGAGCAGGAGAAGGTTGATGACCTTCAGAACCCTCCTCAGTCTTCTGAGAGTGGTGGATCCTCTGAGGGGCAATCTTCCACCACTCCTCAGTCCAGTCGCAATGACGGCGGTGAGGAAGGTGAGGAAGAAGGCGAAGAAGAGACCGAAGAGAAGGTTGATGGTGATGGTCCTGGTCGTAACGAAGACGAACCTGTAGAGGCAAAGACTGCTGACAACTTCGAGCAGGCACTGGAGCAGTTGGTCAACCACGGTAGGACCAACACCACTTACTTGGAACTGCCCGACAGCATTGACGATGTTGTTGTCAGTAACCGTGACTGCCAGAGCGTCCTCTCTGAGTATTACGTTGACAGGAACTGCATCTGGGTTGACGATGAGTATCGTAAGTACAAGTCCAACGTCCTCAAGGAAGTCAACTATCTGGTAAAGGAGTTTGAGTGTAAGAAGGCAGCAGATTCGTATGCTCGTTCTTCTACCGCTCGCACTGGTGTCCTTGACTGCACCAAACTGCATACCTACAAGTACAACGAAGATCTTTTCAAGAAGATCACCGTTACTCCTGAGGGTAAGAACCATGGACTGATCTTCAACCTTGACTGGTCTGGTTCTATGGGTGATTGCATCTTTGAAACTACCAAGCAGCTGCTGACCTTGGTTCAGTTCTGCCGCAAGGTTGGTATTGCTTATGACGTGTATATTTTCACCGATAGCTATCACAAGGAAGAGTATGACCTTGATGAGATTGGTGAAGATCACAAGATCCTCGTCCGCAACTTCAGGATGGTGAATGTCCTGACCAGTCGCGTCAACAACAAGACCCATGAGGAACATGCTCGGAACCTGTTCCGTCTTGCTGGCAACTGGGGTCCCGTGCATTCGCCTGGTGGTCCTTACCAGTTCACCCTCTCTGGCACTCCCCTCAATGAGGCAATGATTGCCATGAACACTCTGATTCCAGAGTTCAAAGAACGCACTGGTGCTCAGAAAATTCATGTCATCAACTTGACTGACGGTGAAGGTTATCCTGTCTGTTACATGAAGAAGGTCAAGCGTTACAACGGTAATGGTTACACCTACATCCGTTCTCGCATCAACAATGACACCTTCCTTCGGGATCGTAAGACTGGAAAGACCTATGAGTTTGACGGATCTTATGACCAGACTGATGTCTTTGTCACTCAACTTCGGGATCGTTTCCCTGAGTGTGAGTTCATGAACATCCGTTTGCTGTCCAACGGAGAGTGGTCACGTTTCAAACGGCAGTGTTTGGGGTATAATTATAATGAATACGAGAAAGCTGATGCCCATTGGAGAAAGAACAAATCTTTCATTTGCCTCTCCTCCTACTACACCATTCAGTATGCGATGCATGTGAATGCTCTGTCTGCAGATTCTTCTTTTGAAGTTGCTGAGGACGCATCCAAGTCTCAAATTCGTACTGCATTCAAGAAGTCCTTGGGTGCTAAAAAGACAAACAAAAAAATCCTTTCTTCTTTTATTGAGCGCATCGCATGAGACACATTCTTTTTACACTTAAAGGTTGTTCTTCAGTTCTTATTGACGATGAGAGTTATATTAGAGACGTTGTTTATCACGCATCCGTGCAATGTAATTCAACTCTTCTTGCTCTCAACTCACACAAGTTTGATCCTCAGGGTGTAACTTGTGTGGCAATGCTTGCTGAAAGTCACATCAGCATTCACACTTGGCCAGAGTTGGGTATGGCAGTGTGTGACGTTTTTACTTGCGGTGACCACACTGAACCCAAAAAGGCAGTAGACTATATGAAGATGGTCCTCCATGCGACGGACATTATCTGTAATGAATTTGTACGACCTTTAGAATGAACATATTCGTAACACATCCATTCCCTGCTGAAAGTGCGATTTGCCTTCCTGACAAACATATCGTTAAGATGCCGTTGGAGTGTTGTCAAATGCTTAGCATTATTGCTTCTCCTTGGTATCACTCTTACGGAACTTTGGGAAAGGCGGACGGGACGCCCTATAAGACAGAGAAGGGTGCCTTCCGCAATCATCCGTGTACAAAGTGGGCGGCAGACACCGTGGATAACGCCTACTGGCTCATCAAGTGGGGATTGAATCTGTGTGACGAATATACTCTTAGGTACAATAAAACCCACTCATGCCAGAACACACTAATACAAGCATACTATTTGTTTCCCAAAGGTAAGCTTGATAGGGTTACTCCCTTTGTTCGTGCCATGCCAGATGAATATAAGTTAGATCGTACAATTAGTACGATCGAGGCGTACAAAATGTACATTGCATCCAAACCTTGGGTTAAGGATAACTATCTGCGTATGCCAGATCGCAAACCGTCCTGGGTATGACCACTTTGCAAACTGTCCACGCCCGCCCCAGAGGCGGGTTTTTTCGTGTATCTTATATACATACCAATCAAGGCAACCACCAATGACTTCCAACTTCATCGACGAACTTCGCTCTCAGTTCGGCAACGAGATCACCGCTGCTGACGTGAAAGCATTTGCTCGTGATCGTGGTGTCTCTTACCCCACGGTTACTCGTCATCTTGAGCAGTACAAAGTCAAGCGTGGTTCTTGGAATCTGACGGTGCGTGAGCGTCTTGAGCAGACCTACCAGGAGAGCCCTATCGCTGTTACCGAGCGGGAGACTCAAGACCTTACTCCTCAGAAAGACGATACTTTTGTCCCGTTCGGGAACTTCAGTGACATCAAAAAGATCATCAAGTCTGGTATTTTCTATCCCTGCTTCATCACTGGTCTCTCTGGTAATGGTAAGACCTTTGGTGTTGAGCAGGCATGTGCCCAGCTGGGTCGTGAGTTGATTCGTGTAAACATTACTATTGAGACTGATGAAGATGACCTTATCGGTGGTTTTAGGCTTGTTGATGGGAACACTGCATGGCATAACGGTCCCGTCATCGAAGCACTGGAGCGTGGAGCAGTGCTCCTTCTGGACGAGATCGACCTCGCCTCTAACAAGATCCTCTGCCTGCAGTCCATTCTAGAAGGCAAGGGTGTCTTCCTCAAGAAGATCGGTCGCTATGTCAAACCTGCTGCTGGTTTCACTGTGATTGCTACCGCTAACACTAAGGGTAAGGGTTCTGACGACGGTCGCTTCGTGGGCACCAACGTCCTCAACGAAGCATTCCTTGAGCGTTTCCCTGTGACCTTCGAGCAGTCCTACCCCACCCCTGCGACTGAGCAGAAGATCCTTGATCGCCTCTGCAGCGATTCTGAGTTCAACCAGCGCCTGTGCGACTGGGCAGACATCATCCGTAAGACCTTCTATGATGGTGGTATTGATGAGATCATCAGCACCCGTCGTCTGGTTCACATCGTTCAGGCATACGAGATCTTCGGTGATCGTGCCAAGGCAGTGACCACCTGCATCAACCGCTTCGACGACGAGACTAAGCAGGCATTTCAAGAACTGTATGATAAGGTTGATGCAAACGTAAACTTTGGAGAGAACAATGAAGGATCTGTGGCTGGAGTACAGGAAGGTAGTGTGGGAAACCTTCCCTGACCTTGAGAACATCTGTGACTGGGCAGACTGGGAGGACAAAGGCACCTCCCTTTCCGCCAAGATCTACAGCAACGAATGCATTCTCAAGTCTAGGGAAGTCAACATCTGGAACGAGAAGTCCTGCATCTATAACAACATCATCTATCCCAAGACGGGTGAGAATTTACCCTGTTTCGGAATGGATCTGATGGGTTTCTTTGATAAGAAAGTCATCTTGGTGTTTGACTTCCAACACCCAGTAGAGAACTATCTGTTCTCTCATCCAGATCTCCCTAAGGCAGAGGGTGAGTATCGGTTCTTTGAACCTGGCAACCACTTCTCTGAGAACATCTACGTTGCTAAGTGTACGATGTCTGAGGTCAACAATCATCTTGAGATGTTCAAAAAATACTTGACCATCTACAAGGATATGTTAGAATGTAAAATGCCAAGAGGCACAGACACAACCGTCTATTCTGACTTTGACAAATACATGACTAGACTAGATCCCGTTGGGGGATATCTATCTAGCACCTTCGGGAAAGAAAAAGCAGAATCTCTTGTAAACGATTTCCTTTTCTGTTATGGTTAACGCCTGGTCCTTACTTTATGATGCTATGGAAGACGACAAAATTGTTTTGAACTATGACCGCGATCCTGTCGTTGATTACGACAGTTACTACAGTGTAAAAATTGGAGAAGACAACATCACTATCAACACCAGCAAGTACAAGTACGACGAAGATCAAATTGTAAAAGAACTTCTGGAGTACATCAACAACACCTACAACCAACACTACTCCAGTGGTGGCATTCAAACTCTGGATCTGATTGAATCCTGTGGAGATGGTGAAGCATTCTGTCGGAGTAATATCCTGAAGTACGCTTCGCGCTATGATAAGAAGGGCACCGCCCGCCGTGATATTATGAAGATCCTGCACTACGCAGTTCTTCTCCTCCACTTCAACGACAAAAACGCAGTACGTGAATCCTATGAAACTTTCTAAAAGCACTCTCGACATTCTGAGAAACTTCTCTTCGATCAATCAGTCGATCTGCTTCAAGAAAGGAACCGAACTCTCCACGCTTTCGATCCAGAAAAACATTCTGGGTCGTTCTCAGATCAAAGAAGAGTTCCCTCGTGACTTTGCGATCTATGATCTGAGTGAGTTTCTCTCTGGTCTTTCCCTTTTCAATGACCCTGAGTTTGACTTTAGTCACCCCAACTATGTGACTATCAAAGATAGCAGGAACACCTCTCGGTATTTCTTTGCTGATCCTTCGACCATTGTTACTCCACCCGAAAAGAAAGTAGAACTTCCTAGTCAAGATGTTTGCTTCCTGGTGTCTGCTAATGATATTTCTAACATCATCAAGGCAGCGAGTGTTTATCAAATCGAAGACCTCTCCGTTGTTGGTGACGGTGAGAAGATTGATCTTGTTGTCCGCGACAAGAAGAATGATACATCCAACAGTTATGCAGTGAGCGTTGGTGAAACCGATGTCTCCTTCTGTTTCAACTTCAAAGTTGAGAATCTGAAGTTGCTTCCTGGCGGATACTCTGTTATTGTGAGTAAGCATAACGCTTCTCTGTTCAGGCACCAAACCCTGGACCTTGAATATTTGATCGCACTTGAACCTGATTCTAAGTATGAAGGATGATTTTCTGTGGGTGGAAAAGTACCGCCCACAAACTATTGAGGAATGCATCTTGCCTCAAGAGACCAAAGATGTATTCCAAAACTTTGTTAATGGTGGGGAGATCCCCAACCTTCTTCTTTGTGGCACCGCTGGTATTGGTAAGACCACTGTTGCCAAAGCACTTTGTCATGAACTTGGAGTAGATTACTATGTCATTAATGGATCCGACGAAGGTCGATTCCTTGATACTGTCCGAAACCATGCGAAACAATTCGCTTCGACCGTATCGCTTACGTCAACTGCTAAACACAAAGTCATCATCATTGACGAAGCAGATAATACGACCCACGACGTACAACTCCTCTTACGGGCGTCTATTGAGGAATTTGCTGGCAACTGCAGGTTCATCTTCACCTGTAATTACAAGAACAAAATCATTGCTCCCCTCCACTCTCGGTGCTCAGTCATCGACTTCGGCATCAAGGGTAAGGCAAAAGTACAACTGGCAGGAGAATTTTTCAACCGTGTCAGGACTATACTTGAGAGCGAGGGCATTTCGTATGACCCGAAAGTTGCAGCAGAAGTTATTCAAAAGCACTTCCCAGACTTCCGAAGGGTTCTCAACGAACTCCAACGCTACTCCTCCTCGGGGACAATTGACACTGGCATTCTGGCGGCGCTGAGTGAAGTTCGACTTGGTGAACTTGTCAAGGCACTTAAGAACAAAGAGTTCTCTGTTGTTCGCAAGTGGATTGTTTCTAATCTTGACAATGACCCGAATGTGATCCTTAGGACCGTGTATGATTCTCTATACGATTGTCTCGTTCCTCAGAGCATTCCCCAAGCAGTTCTGATCATTGGTAAGTATCAATACCAGTCTGCCTTTGTTGCTGATCAAGAAATCAATCTCTTGGCAGCACTCACTGAAATTATGGTTGAGTGTCAATTCAAATGAAATCTCTAAAGACCCCGCTAAGATACCCTGGAGGAAAGTCTAGGGCATTGACCAAACTTCTCAAGTATCTCCCCAGCAGGGAGATCACAGAGTATCGAGAGATGTTCCTCGGTGGTGGTAGCGTCGCCCTTGAGATGACCAAGCGTCTTCCCAAGGATGTTCCTATCTGGGTCAATGATTTATATGAACCACTGTATAATTTTTGGATAGTTCTTCGGGATAACCCTGACGAACTGCAACGCAAACTACAAGAACTGAAGTCTAGATTTCCAGATCAAGGTTCTGCCCACGGTCTATTCCTTCAAGCAAAGGATGTAATCAATGACGGAACGCAAAGTAACACGGATAGAGCTATTGCTTTTTATGTTCTTAATAAGTGCAGTTTCTCTGGTCTTACTGAATCTTCCTCCTTCTCCAAACAAGCCTCCGACAATAACTTCACAATGCGAGGGATCCTCAAACTGAAGGATTACTCGTATCTAATTCGGAACTGGAAGATCACTAACCTTGACTACCAAGAACTTGCTGCTGATGAGAAGTTAACTTTCATCTATGCAGATCCTCCGTATAATATCAAGGATGTTCTCTACGGAAACAAAGGTCAGATGCACAAAGGGTTTGACCATGCTCGCTTCGCTGACGTGATGGACGCATGTCTATGCAACGTCATGATCTCCTACAACGATCACCCCGATATCATCGAGAGGTTCCTTGAATGGTGTCAGTATGATTACGAGCACACTTATACTATGAGATCCACAGGTACATACATGTCGGATCAGAAACAACGTCGTGAATTGATTTTAACTAATTATGGGAAGTTTAGGGGTTCGTGTACTCCCTAGCGGGTACTGTCAACTGTATCACACGAGACGTGGGGGAATGGCAACGTTCTGCCCAAACTCTCAGACAGCAATCATCAATGGTGATGAAGTGCATGTGACATTGAAGAATGGTTCTGTATGCATCTACAGAATCAACAGCAACAGAACTGGAGTTACTGGTCCGATCAGAACATTCTTATGAAGAAAGAACTTAAAGACTGGCTCAACTCTGTTAACCACACAAAAGAAAACTACTTGGAGGAGGATCCTGACTGTATCTCCTCCTACCCTCCCTACATCGTCAATAGATGTCTGTCTGGACAGATTGATGCCATCCTGTTTGCAAACGAGATGAACCTCAACGCTCATCTCGACAAGGACATGCAGTATCAATTCTATATAAATACGTTGAGAAAACGTAAACGTTTCTCGCCTTGGTTGAAGAAAGAACAGATCGCAGATCTGGATCTAGTTAAACGGCACTATGGTTATAGTAACGAGAAAGCAAAGATCGCCCTTAATCTTCTTACCAAAACCCAACTTGAAATCCTTAGAAACAAATATGACATGGGAGGAAAAAGATGACTGCGATCTCTGAAGAGGTCAAATGGACCGCTGACAGCATGGTGGAGGTGAGTCTCAAAGAACCAGATGATTTCCTGAAGGTTCGTGAGACACTAACTAGAATCGGAGTTGCCTCCCGTAAAGAAAAGAAACTGTATCAATCCTGCCACATCCTACACAAGCAGGGTCGTTACTATATCGTTCACTTCAAAGAGTTGTTTGCTCTTGATGGTAAGAAAGCAAACCTGAGCATCAATGATGTTCAGCGTCGCAATCGCATTGTGCAGTTGCTTTCGGACTGGGGTCTGATCACTATCACAGTGAAGGAAAGTGCTGCTGATGTTGCA
>Ga0255766_10004184_pt1 | contig 12313 bp, 7 predicted proteins | sample 071ome_23_FD_179966 | JGI IMG/M metagenome (GOLD analysis project Ga0255766, IMG submission 179966) | Coastal salt marsh microbial communities from the Groves Creek Marsh, Skidaway Island, Georgia - 071403BT metaG (version 2) | ecosystem: Environmental > Aquatic > Marine > Intertidal zone > Salt... | reverse complement strand
TTATAGCTCTTTTTTTTGTAAATTTATTTATATTTACTTTCGAATACTCTATTCCACCAATAATTTCACCAAGTATTTCAAAAATTTTAAATATTCCAAAATAATTTGGTGTTGTTATTATTATTTTTCCATCTTGCTTTAAAATTTTTTTGAAAAAATTTAAAAGTTCTAAAATCTCTTCGTTATTTAAATATTCAAACAAACCATTAACAGTGATTACATCAAAAAATTCTTTTTTTAAAATATCATTTTTATTTGATGTAAAAAACTTGTTATTGGATTTAAATTTTTTGTTTGCATATTCAATTTGATCCATAGCAATATCAAAACCTATAGAATTTGAACTAGAATAAAAGCCAATTAAAGACCCTGGTCCGCATGCATAATCTAAATGGTTTTGGTCTTTCGTAAGAAACCTTTTAACTTTTAAAAACGTTAAGTTGTGCCAATTTGATTGAATACCAGAACTTGAAGTTAACCCTTCTGATAGAATTTTTTCATAATAACCTGACTCTATATCGTTATCCCAAAAATTTTTTTTATTATCCATCTAGCTCTATATCATTCTTGTTACAACTATTATATATAAATAAATGAAACTAAAATCTAAACAAATATTCTTAATAATAATTTTAATTTTGATACCCTATTTGTTGACTAGAGTGTTAGATTTTGAAAAAAATTTAACAATTGTATCTATTGTTTACTTTATCTTAATTTTTATTTCATATAGAAACCTAAGTGTAAATAATCAAAATATTGAAAATTTAATTAATCGCTTAAACTCAATCCAAACTCTATTTTATATTTTGTCCTTAACTGCTTTTATATTGATTTCGCAAAATTATTTTCTTATGTTTGAAATAGTTACGTGGGATGTTCCATCATATTTAGTTGGATCGCAAGAAATTAAAAATGGCAATCTGCCATTTGAAACACAGTGGGAGTCTAAAGGTCCTTTGTTAACATATTTGTACTACCTTTTCTCCTTCATATCGGGACATAGTTATATTCATTTTCGTGTAATTAGTGACATTCTAATAATTTTATTGTCAGTTATTTTATTTTTTTATTCTTATAACATTTCAAAAAATAAAATTATATCCTCAATTACCTCTTTAATGTTTGCTGCAATGTGCAGTATGAGATGGTATGTTAGTGAATATTCTGAATACTTTAGTCTTTTATTTATTGGTTTAGCTTTTTATTTATTTTCTAACTCTAAAAAAACTAATAGTTCATACATATTTGTTGGTATATTAATAGGAATATCTTCTCTAATTAATCAAGCAAGTATATTGTTTGTTTTACCTTACATAATTTTTGCTAGTGTTAATTTCAAAAATTTTTATAAATCCTTTATTTCTTTATTTGTAGGTGGATTTGGTCTGCACTTAATTTTTATTATTATTTATTCATTCAATGGGTTATTAGATATATATCTTGCTAATTATATATCAATCCCTTTAGGATACAGCGCTGACACCTCTGAAAGTTCTATTTATGAATTGAGAGTTTGGTTCAGAGAATTTTATGGCTTTAATAAACTAGTTTATTTTTCTTTAATTGGTATAATTTTTGGATTTTTAAACCAATTTAAAATAAGTATTTCGAAAAACTTTAAATTATTAAGAAGTGACCTTATATTGTTAAATTTACTTGTATCTTTAGTAGTTTATTTTTTAGGTGCTCACAACTACGCGCATCATTTAATTTATTTCATATTTTTTGTTTCTCTATTAACATTGAGAATTTCAAAAAACTATTTACAAATAGCAATTGCAATTTTAATTTTTATTGGTTCATCTTCAATTTTTGTTAAAAGCTTTGAAGCATCTATTTATAATCTAAGTAATTTAGAATCAATTCAACAATCATACCCAATGAATCAACTAGCTACAGAAATAAAAAATAAATTTGATGATAATAACTTCAATGTTTTTGCACTTGATTATCTTATTGTCCTATATTATTTAGAAAAACCAAATTACTCATATATTGTTCATCCAACAAATCATTTTGCAGATTACATCACCGATGTTTTAGAAGAATTAGAAAAAATTGAACCTAATAATGTAAACAATTTATTAAAAGAAAACCCTGATGTAATTATTTGTAGCCCCGAAAGAATACATAATGGAAAAATATTTAAGAATAAAGAATTTAGCTGTGATCCAAAAGATTATTCTTTGCAATACATTATGATTGAAACAGAAAAATTCCGAATAGATCCTATGCTTGAATATTATTGGGATCCATACAGGTCTATAAATGTCTTTGTAAAATTAAATAAATGAAAAAAGTAAAAAACTACTACTTAGAATTATTAACTCTTCCACTTTTAGGCAACTTTCTTCACAATATATTTCGAGAAAAAAATATTGGTTTCATTTACGAAGTAAATTACTTCAATTTAATCTCCTCTGTGTTATTATTTTTAATTCTATTTTTCACTGGAAAAGTGTTAAAAAATACATTTAAATTAAACAATATTTCAATTGGTATAGTTTTTTACTTTGTCTTTTTGTTCTTGCTAAATAATATATTTTTATTTATAACTAAAAATATATTATTTAATTCTTATTTCATTATTTCAAATTCTATTCTTTTCATTTACATTTTGTTGAAACAAAAGGCAAATAAGGAATGTTTTTATTTAATAATTGTTTTTATTACAAATTTTAGTTTTGTTAATTTGTTTAAAAAATATTTAAGAGTTGTGAATAAAGTAAAAGGAGATGTTGAGTATCAATGGTTTCCAATGGCAGAAAATATTTATAATGAAAACTATTATTATTCATTAACCAACCCTGTTATTGATGGTTATGGTCAATTAATTAGCTATGTACATGCAGTGTTGTTAAAAATTAATTTTAATTTTTCTGATTATGAATACCTAACAAGCACCACAAATTTATTTTATTTTTTAGCGATATTATTTATTTTTGAACTAAACACCGCTACAAAAAACAAAGTTTACTTATCTGTTCTTTACTCAATTTTGGTTCTAAATAGTGAATGGTTAAATTATCTATTTTTAGATTCATTAATGGGCGAGGGTGTTGTAAGTCTTTTCTTTGGTATTGGACTGGTTGCATTCTTTGAAGAGATAAAAAAGGGGAAAAACTCTAACTCAATAATTTTTATTATTTTTGGATCTCTTTATTTCACAAAACAATTTGTGACAATACTAATCATATTTATATGTTTTTTAATATATATATCAAATATTAAAAACTCAAAAATAATTCTTTCTCTGATTCCCTTTTTGATTAATGAAGTTAATTTAAAAACTGTCTTAGTGAACATCCGAAGAGATGCATATGTTTCAGACTTTGATTTTAAAGACACTGCTGTAGACCTACTAACAAACACAAATTTGAAAATTGAAAATGCACAAATAATATTATTTAATTTATTTGAAGATAGGCCATATACATATCTATTAATTATTTTTGTAATTTCGAATATTTTATTACTTTCAAAAAAATATTTTGATAAGGAATCCATTTATTTTATGATAATTTTTTTTATTAATCTCTTTTTAATTTTTGGTTTGTATATCTCTGCATGGAGAGATATGCCAGAATTAGATTCACCAATCAGATATATTTTAAATTTATTTCACTTAACTTTGATATATACTTTTTTAAATTTAGAAAAATACTTAGAGGTTCTCAGTGAATCATTTCCTCGTAAGCAATAAATTCTTTATCTAAAATTACAGATAAGGAATTATTTTTCTGGGTGTAATAAAAAGCATTGTCTGAAATCTCTTTCAAAATACTTGTATTAGAAATCAAATCATCAAGTATTTCTCTTAAGTCATCTGAATCAATATTATACAATATACCTGTCTTTCCATTTTCAATAATTTCTCTGATGTTTTCATTATCATTTGCAACTACTACACAACCTGAATTCATTGCTTCTAAGATAGCTTTAGGATTTCCTTCATAAGTTGAACTAGATATATAAATTTTCATTTTTGACAAAATATTCATAAGATCATTATGTGGATAAATGCCTAAAAATTTAACGTTTAATCCATTTTGATTTGCTAAGTTTGTTAAATAATTTTTCAAACTTCCTTTACCAATTAAATTTATTTCATATTTTGAACCTTTTAATATATTGAATAAATTTTGATAATTTTTTTGTTTTTCAAGACGTCCAACAGTAACAATAGAAAAATTATTTGATTGATTTGGATTTTCTTTCAAATCATAAACCCAGTTTGGTAGATAAACTAGTTTTTTTTTGTAAGCTGGAAAATTTGTGGATAGTTTTTGAATATCAACTTTTGAAGTTGAAAAATAGATTTTAGAAAATTTTAAATTTAGTTGAGTTAATAAGTAATAAAATTTTGTAACAAAAAAGTTTTTATTTTCATTAATTTTAAATGAATAAACATCATATCCAGTTCTTGTTATCAATGGTTTACCAGTAATCAAACTGGTAACTAGAGGCACCCATGACCCGTTTAATTGGTTAGTTTTAAGAATATCATGTTTGTATGCTACATTTTTTATAAATATTGGGAAAAAAATTGATTTAATAAAATTTATGTATTTATTTTTAAACTTTTTTTTATATTTATAAATTGGAATTACTTCACAATCAAAATATTTTTCAGCTATTTGAATGTCTTTCTCATCTCCGTATGTGAACAAGGTAACTTTACAATTTTTTTCTTTTATTAATTTATTTATATATGTAGCTTCTCTGTTGATAAATCCTGCTGTTTCCCAATCAAGAAGTGAAGTGTTATATGTAAAGAAAAGCAAGATTTTCATATTTGTATTTTCCTAGATTCAAATAGTTTATACAACATAAGTGAAAATAAAAACAATATGAAAAAACTTAAATTTATAAAATTTATTCTTAATTTTCCCTGGAGTGGTTGAGATGGTTTGTATCCATCATTAACAAGTTTTATACAATCTTCTCTGCTATTAGCCACCTTAACAATTCCATTTTTTTCTAATACTTTTGGTATAAAAGTTGAATAATTTATTGAGATATTGTCTGAAATTTGAGTACTCTGAGTGTTGTTAATTATCTTACTTATACTACATACTTGATATGTAAAATTTGAGCATTTTGATCTCTCGAAACCATCAATTATTACACTATTCAATGAACAAAAAATTGTAACAGAATTTTTTGACTCTAAATACTCGTCGTATTCCGCACCGGACGCTTTTGGAAATCCATAAAGATAACTAGTAGAAAATATTATCAAAATTAAGACAATTGGCCTTAACTTAGAATTATTTTTGAATAAAAATAAAATCACAACACAAAACGAAATTACTAAAAGAAACGAATAGTAGTGCGTTTTAAATGTATCACTAGTATTTGGATTGTAATTTTTAATTGGAAATCCAAATGAATTTATTGTTAATAGAATTATTGCAGAGATTGGCGCAAGAAAAACATGAGAGAAATTTTTATATCTCTTAGTAAATTTAATTAGAAAATAATAAAGTAATGTTGTATAAATAATTGAAATAAATTGTGAATAATGTGTTACAAACCAAAATGGTTCCATAATCTTTTTATTAACGACAAACAAGCTTTCGTCATTGTAAGCCCAGAAATTAAAATAATCACCAAAAGTGTCTAAGAGGACAATTCCAATCAAAGAATCTGAATGAAAATTACTGAAGGGCAGTGTTATAAGATGGCTAAAGTTGATATTGTATAGTATTTTAATATTAGCAATATTTTCATAAGCTCCATCACTGCTACTCGAAACATGTTGGAATATTGAAAAATTATTAACTTTATAATTTTCAAATAATAACAATCCTATTAAAAAAAATAATATTAGAAAGTAATATAAATTATTTAATTTAAAAAATTTATAAAAGTTTTTTAAAAATAAGATCGTAAATAAGCCCAAGCTAAGAAAAAGAATTGAGCTTTTTGAAGTTAAAATAAGAGATAGAGGTAGTAAAGAATAAAATAGATAGAATGTTTTTTCTGTTTTTAAAAAATAATCAACAAAATACAATACCCAAGTAATCAAACTGAATGCAAATACTTCTGGCTTCATTGTGTTGATCATGTTTATTGTTTGAGGAAAAAAAGTCACAATACAAAAAGACCAAAGAATATCATTTTTTTGAAATTTATTATTTATTAAATATTTAAATAAACCCATCAAACCCAAGCAGTAAAGAGAAGTGTTCAAAGCCAATACTCCATTGTGAATGAAATGATTCATGTTTGTAAACGTTAAAAAATTAGATTGAAATGATATGAATATATTTGTTAAATTAAAATATGCTAAGCCCATATCTCTATTTGTTGATTCAATTTCTCCAAAACCATATTTTAAGTAATTACTTAAATGAAAATAATCTGGAGACTCTGTTATCAAATAGAAGAAATTACTGACTTGAAAAACTCCAAAAATACTCAACATTAATAAAAATAAGGGTAAATTTTTATACAAATTACTAAACTCTATTAAATTCCAAATATTACTTTTTTTTATTTTCATAGAAAACACAATAAACAATAAGAAAATTATATTTCTTCATACATATAAACTATTAATATAAGTATATATTTGTTTATGAATACTTATAGAGACAATATCAATGTTGCAATAATTGGTTTGACTAGAGGATATCCTGATAACAAATCTAAATATGATGATTTATTACATAGAAATAAAAAAATATATGAACATATTAATTCTAAACAATCAAATCCTTACAAATTAATTCTTTTTCACGAAGGCAATATATCCCTTTCTGACCAAGATTATATACAAAATAATTCGCCAGAAAATCTACAGTTTGTTGACATTAGCAGTTTGTTTGAAAAATATAATTACATAGATGGTTACAAAATTATGTGTAAATTTCAAATGTTTTATCTTTGGGAGTATGTTAAAGATTTTGATTATGTAATAAGAATTGATGAAGATGTATTCATTGAAAAGTTTGATGTACTAACAGTACCAAAGATGAATAAAAAAGATGTGGACTTCTACTTTTCTAAATTAAGTTATGAATCACATCTTCCTACAAACAAAACATTGCCTTATTTTATAAAAAATTTTTATAACTTAAAAAATATTAAATTTTATAATCATTTATTCCCATACACTAATTTTTATATTTCAAAAACTAATATTTGGCAAACACCAAGAATTTATGAATTGCTAAAAAAAATTGCAGAATCAAGTGAACAAATTGAGTATAGATGGGGGGATTTACCAGTTTTAGGATGTGTACTTAAACTTGAAAAACTAAATTATAAAAGGCTAAACACATTATATTACATACATGACTCGCACAAGCTTTTTGTAAAATCAAATATTCTTTCACCAGTTTTAGATAGATTTAATCTCAGTAGAATCAGATACAAATATCCAAATTTGTATAGTTATGCAAAAAATATTATTAAAAAAGTAATATTATCAAAAAGATAAAAAATAGCCTGATTCATTTAAAGTGTCTAAAATTTTGGTAGGTAACGTTTTGAGTGTAAATATAATTTATATTATTAATATTTAGAAGAGTTAAATATCAGAAATGATCTTAACAAATATATTATCAATTTAAACCCATCTCTAAATCTTTTAATCTGAGTAGAGCCATATATTCGAGATTTATAATGGACAGGATATTCTGCGATTTTTTCTCCAGTTATAGATGCAGTAAATATTAAATCAAAATCTCCAAAGGGATCTTTTAACTTATATTTTTCTTGCCACCAAATTACTTTCTCCATAAATTCTTTTTTGAATACCTTTGTACCACACAAAGAATCAGTTAATTTTTTGCCTATTATAAAACTAACTATGAACTGGAATAATATATTTCCTTTTTTATTTATATATCTCATGGCATCTCTCTCCATTTCATAAACTAACCTTGTACCATTTACAAAATCTGAGTTGTTATTTTCTAAAATTTCAAAAAAATCGTCCATAGTTTCTGGTTCAACAGATATATCTGCATCCAATATTGCAACTAAATCAGCGTTTACATATTCAAAAGATTCCCATACTGCATTTGCCTTTCCTGTTTTTGATTGTTCAAAAACTTTTATTTTAAGTGATGGATTTAAATTTTTTATTTCATTTGCTTTTTCTAGTGTTTTGTCTTTAGATTTTCCAATTGAAAATATAAACTGTGTAATTTCTTTATTTGGAATCCTTTCAAATAAAGGCATTAAATTACCTTCTTCATTTTTAGCTGGGATTAATATACATCTTGAGAGTTGAGATTTTTTCTTTAATTTCTTCCTAAAAACAAAATAAGTTTTAATTCCAAAATTAAAATTAGAAAATATAATTTCTAAAAAGCTATTTAATAAATTCCCAATGCCAAATATTTTGAAAGGTATAAATTGTCTAGTGTTAGATTTAATAAATTCTAATCCAAGACTATTTGTTATATTTTGGATTTTTTTAACATGAATATATGAATATTTTTGATTTTTATCTTTTATATTTAAAAACTCTAAAAACTTTATGAACATACCCCATTTAGTGTTTAAAGAAGAAATTACTAATTTTCCATTTGGTAATAACTTTTCATCAATTTTTTTAAATACCAAATATAAGTCTTGTGTCAACTCAACAATATCTGTAATCACAATTGTGCTGTACTTTTCTTTTATTTCATTAAGTACGCTTAAATAATCACTTTCTAAATCTAAATAAATTATTTTTGAATTATTTTTTTTTATTTTTCTTTTTGATTTAATGTTTAATAAATGTAGAGATTTTTCACCTATCAAATATTTTTCAAGTTCTTTATTATGACGACTGTAAAACTCTTTGTTTGAAATATTAAATTTCATAAAGTTCATATTAATCATTTTTAAAAAGTTGTATCAAATTTTAAATTTTGTATTTAAGCTTCTTTCTAAGAGTTATAATTTATTAGTGCCAAAAATAAAATTCAGTATACCCGTAGTTTTTTTTCTTTTCACTTTGCACTTCTCAAATCAATTAATTTATCTTTTTTTTGACATCACTGAGAGTCCTGATTTTACAGTCTATAGTAGTTATTTTGATTATTTTTTTAATAATGAAAAATATATCCAGAGAGAACAGGGATTAGCATATTACTTCATTAGCTCTTCTTTCTTAAAATTTTACAATTCATATTTCGAATTTTATGAAATAAATTATTTATTGAATAAATCTATTTATTCATCTAATAACCTTATTTACTCATTTGGTTTATTAGGTTACTTTAATCTCCTAAAGTTCTATAAATTTTCTTCAAAAAATATATTTATCGCTCTTTCGTTTTTAAATTTTTTTCCAATTACTTTTATGCTTAGAATGACTTTAAAACCTGAAATTTTGGCATTTGCTTTAATTCCATGGATATTACTATTATTTGAAAAATATTTTGAATCACAAAAAGTTGTAAACCTATTATTAAGTATTCCATTTTTAACAATTCTGCTAACTTCAAAAGGCTCAATTTTTGGAATTTCTGGTATATTTTTAGCGTTATATTTTTTTAAAAATTTTCAATTATCAAATAAAAGATCATTTTTTTACTTGATAATTGCTTCTTTAATATTTTTTTCAGTTACAACCTATGAAAACCAAAAGAGTGGTGCTTCAAATATTTTTGATATAAGCAGTGGCGTGGGAGAAAGTATTGAACAAGATTCTGAAAAATATAACAACAAAGCTTCGCCATCAATAATTTATAAATTAAATTTATTTAACCTTTTTACCAGCCCAATAGACAATGTACATAAAGACTCATTTATTGCTATAACGCTCCTAGATAGTTTTGGTGATTATTTCAAATTATATTGGAACAACAATGATTCCCTGTTCTATAAAAGCAGGAGTGAATTAATTAATGTTGAAATAACTAATGATATTAAAAGACCTGAACTTGGCTCTAATAATTTATTAAGTATCTATGTTCAAAAAAATACTGATATTTATCTAAGAGAATCAATTTCATTATTGTTAGGAGCATTGTTTTTTACATTTTTAGTTATCAACATATTTAATGATAGAAAATTCAAATTATTCTTAATTTCACCATTAATTGGCGCATTATTAATTTTAACGCATGTAATTACAGGATTTCCCAAAAACAATTTTGACCCAACTCGAGGAGACTCACTAAAACCTTTTTATTTTTCATTTTTACTTTGTTTATCATTTATTTTTTTAATACTTAATTACATTAGGAAAAATAAGCAAACTAAGTATTTACTAGTTCCATACATAGTTATAGTAATAATTTTATTAGGATTTCCAAAAAATTCAGACTTTCAAAATAATTATTTATTAGAAAAGAATAAATATTCTTCTACATGTATGTTGAATAGTTTATTTATGAAAAATGAATATACAGAAAATTACTGTAAATCACCCTTTAAATTAAACAATGAAAAAGAATTTTTAAGGTATTCAAAAAATCTAAAAATTCCAATATTTCAAAGTATCCAAATGCTATCAATAATTTTAACAGGACTTTATTTAAGTTATTCTTCGCTAATATTTAATATCAAATTGTTAAATATAAGTAAAAGAATTAAAAAATAGTTTGTAAAATTAGCAATATAATTTAGCGAGTCATTTTTAAATATATTTACAAATATATAAATAACTACAAAAATCTTAAACGCATCGAAGGTTTTTTTGTTTTGTATAAAATTGTAAACAAGAATAAATAAAATCAAACCCAAACCAACTGTTCCAAAAAATACTAAGAAAGACAAGAATGACGAATGAGGTAAATAAAACGAATCTGTTTCAATAACATTAATTTCACCATATAGATTTCCAAAAGATAAGGGTCCTGTTCCAAATAATAATTCTGAATATGTAGGATTAAACCTAGCAATAAATAACGCCCATAATTCTCCTCGATTAAGAAGAAATGAAATGGAACTAAATAAACCGAATAAAAATACAAATATTGAATTGCTATCGTATTGCATTTCTAAAAGATTTAAAAAGCTTGATGTTTCATAATAGACTTTAAAATCTAATCCTTTCTTATATAAAAAAGTACTTATATATTCATAAGGAAATTGAAAATTTTGGAAACCAACTAAATATACCAAAATTATTACAAAAAATGCTGATCCTAATACCAATAAAATATTTTTATATTTTGATTTAAAAATCAAGAAAATCAATACAAAAAAAAGATAAAGCAAAATAGAAGTTCTATTATCTGAAAAATATAAGCCCATTAAAGAAAATATAAATGCAAATTTATTAAGTAGAGATATTTTATATTTTTTTAAATACAAGTAGGTTATAAAAAACAAACATAAACCATAAAATTCACCAATTGATTCTGCGCTTTGATACATTCCTCTCCATGAGATTTTTTCTGACCATTGATTAAAAATAAATGGATTGGATTGAGTAGTTATATTTCTTTGAAGTCCAAAATAATACTCAGAAAAAAAATTAAATAGTGGAATATTAGACCCTATATATCCTACGATAACTATTGGTATAGATATTGAAGTAAAGTAATTTATAAATTTATTTAAATTTATGTCGTTACCATATTGCCTATAAAGATAATATATTCCATTATATAAAGTAAAAAATACAATTATCCAAAACAAATTTGCATTGAACTCGTAAGAACTACTAGAAAATCCTCTCAATTTTGTTGGTTCAAGGTAATACCGTCCAGTTGAATTAAATAACCAAAAAATTGAAAAGAAAAGGTATAAAATATTCATTTTTTTTAAATAATTATTATTTAAAAAAGAATAAATTCCAAAATAAGTAAATAAAAATAAATAAATTGACAAATTACTTCCAATAAAAATTAAAGGTACAAAAAACATAAATGGAAAAAAGTATATTAAATTTTTAATTCTATCAAGAGAAAGAGAGATTAAATTTACCCCAATCCAATAAAATATTATGAAAATTAGTAGATAATATCTTTTGTCATTGAATTGAAAGTCAAAAATAGTATTTGAATAAAATCTTTGTTCTGCGTATATTGAAAAAGTTAATAAATAAGTAGTAAAAAATACTGAAATATAGTGCTTTGGTTTATTAATAATTTCAACATACTCGTCTTTTTTAAAAATTGAAAAAATTAATAAAAATAATGCAGATTGAATTAAGAAGTTAATTAATGGATTAGCTCCAACAGATATAAAAAATCCTTCATTAGTAATACTCACTCCGGTTATTTTTCCAAAACAACCAATTGAAGAATTTGGGTTAAAGTTAAAAAAATAATGATCTTGATATATATATGATGGATTTGCTACAAAAAATTCACCAATTGATATATCACATATATTTATTTCAAAAAAAGAA
>Ga0255766_10004170_pt1 | contig 12346 bp, 13 predicted proteins | sample 071ome_23_FD_179966 | JGI IMG/M metagenome (GOLD analysis project Ga0255766, IMG submission 179966) | Coastal salt marsh microbial communities from the Groves Creek Marsh, Skidaway Island, Georgia - 071403BT metaG (version 2) | ecosystem: Environmental > Aquatic > Marine > Intertidal zone >... | reverse complement strand
CTTTTTTATACATTGCAAGCATTCGCATAGTGACCAAAAATCCACCAAAGATATTTATTGCCGCCAAGAAAACTGCAAAACTTCCAACATAAAGTGAAATCTGACTAGAGTCTGCACTTGATACTGCAACCGCAATTAAAGCACCAACAATAATTACAGATGAAATTGCATTTGTAACCGACATCAAAGGCGTGTGAAGTGCCGGTGTAACGCTCCAAACTACATAATATCCCACAAAAATTGAAAGTATAAATATTGCAAGCCTAAATATAAAAGGATCTATAGTTTCCATAAATTAAATTCTTACTCCTTTAATAATTTCATCTTCAAAATCAATTTTTAATGATTTAGATTCTTTATCTATCAACAAAGATAAAAAATTAATGACATTTTTTGCTAATAAACCTGATGCTGAATAGGCAGTTCGTGAGGCGTAGTTTGAATAACCAATAATTTTAACCCCATTTTTTTCAATAACCTTATCCCTTTCGGAAAATGCAACATTGCCTCCTTGTGATGTAGCAAGATCGCATATTATAGAACCAGGCTTCATAGAAAGAACCATTTCTTCACTAATTATCAACGGAGCTTTCTTTCCTGGTATTAATGCGGTTGTAATTACTACGTCTTGATTTTTAACAGTTTGTTTCATTAATTCTTCTTGCTTCTTTTTATAATCTTCAGTTGCTTCTTTTGCATATCCACCCTCAGTCTCTAAATTTTCATCACTTTCTACAAACACAAATTTTGCCCCTAAACTTTCGACTTGCTCTTTAGATGCTAATCTTACATCAGTGGCAGATACAACTGCACCTAACCTTTTTGCAGTTGCAATCGCTTGCAAACCTGCAACGCCAGCTCCAATAATAAAATATTTCGCTGGAGTTATAGTTCCTGCAGCAGTCATCATCATCGGCAATGCCTTGCTAAACTCATATGCCGTATCAATTACAGCTTTATAGCCTGCAAGATTTGATTGAGATGATAAAACATCCATTGCTTGCGCTCTGGTAATTCTTGGCAAATAGTTTAATCCAAAAATTTCTAATTTTTTACTATTTTTTAATTTTAACATTTCATCATTATTTTTTTCAAAGAAAGCAGTTATAATTAAAGATCCTTCTTTAAAATCAAAAGTTTGCAGACCTTTGCCTGAAATTTTAATTATAATGTCTGAAAGTGAACAGATATCACTGGCCGATTTTAATTCTGCACCAGATTCGTTATAAAATTTATCATCTATATTTAGTTTTTTTGCATAACCATTCTCTACCAAAACTTTAAAGCCAAGTTTAGTAATTGGAGAGACATGCTCAGGCAATAACATTGAACGACTTTCATATTCATCATTTTCTTTTAAAAAAGCGATAATCATCGATAAGCAATTAAATGATTTAAAATATAGATCAAGTCTAAGATTGAATTTAATTTATTAATATTAAACTTAATTGATTAAAAATAATGGTTTATACTAAAAAAATTGCCATCATAATTAGTATAAATATTATTATAGCAGCGGCAATTGTTGAAAGCTTTATAAAACCAGCAAAAGTATCTTTTTGATCTTTGATATCCATTAACCCTGTCTTGATTTCATTCTAGGGTTCTTTTTATTTATAACGTAAAGCTTGCCTTTTCTTTTTACTAGCTTGTTATTTAAATCTCTTTTTTTTAATGACTTTAATGAACTTACAACTTTCATAATTTTCTGTTTTTTATATAAAAAAAATAAATTGTAAAGAAATCATTGTCTAATGAAATCCTTGATATAACTACTTAATTTAATCACTCCATACCTCTTATGAACTTTATTTGATAAACTCATTTTGGTTAAAGCAGAAGCATACCTTTCCCCTTTCCTGCTTGGCAAATATTTAATTTTTCCTCCAAACATTTCAGCTACTTTTTTAATAGAAAATGATTCTTTAGATGAAATACTATAATGTAAATTTTTATTTTTTTTCCATGCTTCGATACAAACTTTAATAGTATCATTAATATGTGTAAATCTCCTAGTTTGTGAGCCTGGTTTAACGATAGTTAAAGGTTCTTTATTTCTAAACTGATTTTGAAAAATTCCTATAACGGTAGCCATTTCACCGTTGCAAATTTGTCTTGGTCCATAAACATTATAAAAGTAAATAACTTCATATTTAAAATTAAACCAGTTTTTTAAATTTTCTAGTAATTCTAAATTTTTCGCTTTTGTAAAAGCATAGGGAGAAAGATTTTTATCATTTCCATTATTACCTAAACTTGCTGAAGTTGCTGAATAAATTAATTTTATTTTATTTTCTAAACAAAATTTAAAAACAGCTCTAGTTCCAATTGAATTAGATTTAAAACATTGATCAAAATTTTGAAAGCTTTGATAGATTCTTGCAAATTCTCCAAAGTGAAAAATGGTATGGATTTTATTTTTAATTTTATTTAATTTTTTTTCTATTTCGGATGTGTCACAATTTAAATATTTAATGTTTTTATGATTAATATGATTTTTGCTTGTTCCACTTGAATAATTATCAATGCTTAAAATTTTAAATTTTTTATTAAGTAATAAACTTTCTATTAGATTTGAACCAACAAAACCAGCTCCGCCAGTTACAACTATTATTTTTTTTTTCATGAAACCTTTAAGCCTGGCAACGACCTACTCTCCCATACCTTAAGGCAAAGTACCATCGGCGCAGAAAGGCTTGACTTCCGAGTTCGAAATGGATCGGGTATTGCCCTTTCGCAATAATTACCAGGCATCCGTCTTATATATAAATTGAAGTATATGTAAATATTATTTTTTTATAATAGAAGGCTCAAAACGGAAAGTATCAGATTCATAGTCTTTGCCACCTCTTTTGCCAGTTGTAAAAACTATAAATTCATTATCAGTCAAAATTTTTAATGCATGCATCTCGTAAGGTGGTGTTTTGACAAGATCACCAGGCTTAAGAGTTTTAACTCTGGGGGCTTTTTTTGAATTAAGTTTTTTATACCAATACTCTAATTTACCTTTTGTAATATACATATATTGAGTTGTCTTTTTGTGATAATGATTGCCTCTTTTTACACCTTTTTTAGACTTGATAATCGCTACATGATTAATATTTTCTTTATAAAATATATCTGTAATTGAACCTCTTCTATCGCTAAAAAAAACTTTAGGTTTTTTATAAATCATGTTTTTATATATTTAATATTTCTATTAACTAACTTTAACTTTTTTTTCAATATTTTTTCAATATTCCATGAAAAAATTAAACAAACAATTTTTTTAATGTTTTTAATTTTATTATCCTTATAAATCTTAATTCTTGTTAGTGGAGTGTATTTTCCAATTTTAAATTTTGATGTCTCCGTTATCCCATCAATATTTTTTGTATTTAAATCATTATAAGTTAAATAGGTATTCGTTTTAGCTCCAGCTCCAATCCCATAAATTAAGTAACCCTGCGATTTAAATTTATTAACCTGATACTGAAGCTTCTTTTTTCTATATTTTATAATTTTTGTATATTTTTTATAAAAAATATCTTTATATATACCGAGTTTACGCTCTCTATTTTTAAATAATTTTAATACTTTTTGGTTTTTTGATAACTTATTATTACTAAGAATAGCAACTGTTCTTATGCTACCTCCATGATATTCATTTTTTAAAAAATTCAATACTTGAAAACCACAATTGTTTAATAAATTTTCAATATTATACGCAGTAAAATAAGAAATGTGTTCATGGTAAACTTGATCAAATCTTTTGCTAGTCAATGTATCTAAAAAATATGGTTGCTCAAAAATAAACATTCCATTTTTTTTTAAAATATTTTTAACTCCATTTAAAAAATTTTTAGGATTGTCCGAATGATTAAAAACATTATTTGCAACTACAATATCTTGATATCCAATTTTTTTTTTTATTTTTTTACTTTCTTTAAATGAGAAAATTGAATTTATGCTATAAAGGCCTCTTTTTTTTGAAAGTTTACTCATAAAGGGTGAGGCATCAACACATGTCACGGTTGCTTTATGTTTATCAAAAAACTGACTTAACAAACCATCATTAGAACCAATTTCTAAAACTTTTTTATTTTCCAACAAATATTTTTTATTTAAAAAATCTGCGTATTTAGACCAATGATTTATAGAATAATTTGAGTTTGAAGAAGTATATGAATAATCATAATTATAATAACGATCTTTGGGATTTGTAATAAATCTGCTTTGAACAAATTTACAATCCTTACATAAATCTAATACTAGAGGATAAACCGGATCTTTTTTTTTTAAATCTTTTGGTTTTATAAATCTGTCTGCAAATGAATGTAAGCCAAGATCTAAGATTTCGTATAAGTTTTTATTTCCACAGCACAAACATTTTTTTCTTATTTTTTTATAATTTTTGTAATTTTCAGTTTGCATATATATTTATAAGATTACAGATTCTTTTAATATCTTTAAAATTTATATCTAAACTTGATGGCAACCAAAGTCCATTTTTGCAAAAAAAATTAGAATTAATAAATTTACCTTTTTCTTTATTATAAATTTTCTGAGAAGATATAGGTGGATAAACAAATCTTGTTTTTATTTTTTTATTTTCTAAAAATTTCTTTAATTTATCACTATTTTTTAAATAGATGTCAAAAGACCAATTGGTTTCATGCTTGTTAGGCTTAAGTATTATAAGTTTTTTATTATTTTTAAGCTCTTTATAATAAAGGCTAAATATCTTTTTCTTTTTAGCTATTCTTTTCTTAATATTTTTTACCTGTCCAATAGCTAGGGCGGATTGCATATCGGTAATTTTAAAATTATATCCTAGTTTATCGTGAATATCATTACCCGGTCTCCTTCGACCAAAATCTTTATATAATCTTAATTTTTTTGCTAAATTAAAATTATCAGTTACAACTGCACCGCCCTGACCCATAGTTATTAATTTTGGCATGCTAAAAGAAAATGAGCCAGCTAATCCAAAAGTGCCAGCATGTTTTTTTTTATGAAAACTACCTATAGAATGTGCAGCATCTTCCAAAAGAATTATGCCATTTTTCTTACAAATTTTTTTAATCTTTTCAATTTCACCAATTCTACCATTTATAGATGTATAAATACAAAATTTAGTTTTTTTTGTAATTTTCTTTTCAAAATCGATTGGGCACATGCATAAATTTTTTTTTGATATATCTACTAATACCGGTGTGGCCTTTAAAAATCTCACAGCATTTGCAGTAGCAATCATTGTATAATTTGATACCAAAACTTCATCTCCAATTTTTACACCTAAGCAATCTAACATTGCAGTCATTGTAAGTGTTCCATTTGGGAATGTGATGCAGTGCTTTGATTTAACAAATTTTGAAAATAAACTTTCAAACTTCTTTGTTTCTTTGTGCTCTGTAATCCAAGCGCCACTATCCAAATATTTTTTTAAATAAGAAATTGTTTCTTTTTCAAAAAATGGATTAATTTGATTTATCACTATTTCTTTAATTTTTTTGCTCTTGCTTTTGCTTCTTCTAAAGTCATTCCGTGAAGCTTTAAATCGTTCAGAAGTAATGCTTTGCAAATATCATAAAAATTATATTTTGGTTTCCATTTTAATGTTTTTTTTGCTTTGCTTGCGTCACCTTTTAAATTCACAACTTCTGCAGGTCTTAAAAACTTTTTATAATTTGTAACCGTAAATTTTTTCCAGTCTAGTCCTACTGTTTTAAATACCTGGTTAACAAACTCTTCAATAGTATGGTTGATCTCAGTGGCGATTACAAAATCATCAGGTTTTTTTTGTTGCAATATTTTCCATATTGCTTTCACATAATCTTCAGCATGGCCCCAATCTCTTTTAATGCTAATATTTCCTAAATATAATTTTTTTTCATATCCAGCTAATATTCTAGCTAACGTATATGTTATTTTTCTCGTTACAAAATTGATACCACGTCTTGGTGACTCGTGATTGAATAATATTCCGTTTGCTGCAAATAAATCATGCGCTTGTCTGAAATATCTTGTGGTATAAAAAGCTGCCACCTTAGAGATTCCATAAGGACTTTGAGGATTAAATGGACTTTTTTCACTTTGAGGAGGAGGAGTAGAGCCAAACATTTCACTTGATGAGGCTTGATAAAACTTACATTTTTTTTGATGTTTGGCAATTGTATCAAGTATTCGATAAGTCGAAACAGAGTTAATATTGAGTGTAGCTTCTCCAGTATAGAAGCTAATACCAACATGACTCATAGCAGCTAAATTATAAAATTCATTAGGCCTAATATTTATAATGATATTAGCTATACTTGAAGTATCTGTCATATCTATATAATGTAAATTAAATCTTCCCACACTCTCATATTTATTTATAATATTTTGTATTCTATCTAAATTTAAAAAACTTGTTCTTCTTAATAAACCATGAACTTCATATCCTTTGCTCAATAATAACTCTGATAAATAAGATCCGTCTTGCCCGGTTACACCGGTAATTATAGCTTTTTTTTTCATTATAATTTTTTTAATTTAATTTTAAAGTACATTGCTAATATATTAATCAATATCTTAAATCCATCAAGTAATCTATTTACTTTTGTTTCCCCATGTAGTCTTGGTGCCTCATAAGAAAATATTTCTCTACATTTAAAAAAAGTATAAGCTTTGATTAAAATTTCAGTACAAATTTTAAAATCTTTTTCTTTTAAATTTAGTTTTTGAAAACATTCCGTTTTTCCAAATAAATATAAAAAGAGAGCATCTGATGTTTTAAAATTGAATAATATATTTATTATTTGTGTAAAAAAATAGTTACCAATTGTAGTTACAAATGTATCATCATCACTTTTATTACCATCTAAATATCTCGAACCAAATACAAAATCAATATTATGTTCCTCGAGAAGTTTATGCATTTCTAATATAGATTTTGGATCAAAGGATCCATCTGCATCAAAAATACATAAATATTTAGATTTAGATTTTTTTATTCCGTTTGTTAAAGAATATCCAAATCCCATTCTTTTTTTTGGATCAATCAATATTTTACAATTAAACTTTTCCGCTACCTCCTCTGTGCCATCATCTGACTTGGCATCTAAAATTGTAATATTCTTCAATCCATGATCATGTAAAGATTTTATAGTATGAGGAAGATTTTTAGCCTCGTTATAAGATGGTATTAATATTTCTATGTTTTGTAAATTTATCATATTTTATAAAAAGAAATGTTTCTATTTTTATCTGCAAATATTATTTTTTTAAATGGATTAAATTTATCAAATTCTTCTAAATTTTTTTGATTTACCATTACAAAAAAAAACTCTCCTAATTTTAATTTAAATATCTTTATCAAATTTAATATAGATTGAGAGTCAAAAGAATCTGAAATAAAGACTAAAAAAATTTTTTTTTCCAATCTTTCAAAAAAAATATTTAATTGATCTGGTTGACGTATTTCCTTTAAATCCTGACAAAAAAAGAAGAGGTTTTTTTTTTTAAATTTATTAAGATTTTTATTTATAATTCTTTTTGATATATCAAAACCTACAAAGTTAATTGAAAACTTATTATCAAAATATTTAACAAGCCTTCCGCTTCCACAACCTAAATCTATCAAATTAAAATTATCAATTTTTTCCTTTTTTAAAACTTTTGAAATTTGTGATAGAAAATAATAGGGTGTTGGAATATTCGGAGTTGAATAATTAGATGATGTCCAAGAAGCCTCATGACTTGCTTCTGGGTTTTCAGTTTGGTCAAAGTCAAAAAAAGCATTATCAAAATATTTAAATGAATAATAAATTTCGTAAAATACTGATTTGATAAATACTCCTACTCCATATTTTTTAATACTATATAAAGCTATGTAAAAATTATTAAAAAAATTATTATGTTTCATTTTTTAAAAAGCAATAACACTATTTCTGATAAAGTAATAATTTTTTTAATAATTTTTTTTTACCTATCTCTTATAATTGGTTTTTTTTTAAACGAAGACTTAAATGGTGGAGCGCATCCAGATTTTAATTCCTATATAAATTTAATTAAAGAGTTCCAAAATAATTTTAATAACGTTTTATTAAATTATAGTGAATATAATGAACGTCACTCTCCAGTATTAATAATAATTCTATCTTTCTTAAATAATATTGGTCTTGATATTAAAGTTATAAGGGTACTCAATTTACATATTAATCTTTTAATACCATTTTTTTTTTATCAATGTTTAAAAATAAAGTTTAGTAAAATTGATAAAAATTTTTTAAAGTTGATATCTTTGGTAATTTTTTTATCAACCACTTATCGATCTTTATCAATATGGCCTGATAGCAGAATATACGGTTTATTATTTTTTTTAATAAGTTTAAAATTTTTTTTACAATTCAATAAAAACAAAAGTTTATATTATTCTTTTTCAAATATTTTTTTCTTATCTATATCATCATATTTTAGTCCAAATTTTTCTTTATTTGCAATTTATTTCTTTTTCTTTTTTTTTAAAGAATATGGGTTTTCAAGTTCAATATATAAAATAATTTTTCTCAATATTTTACTTTCACTTCCTGCATTATATTATATTTTTTATTTACAAAACTTTTTCTTTTTGAGTGGTGTTACACCTGGGAGTTCAATGTCTATATCAACATTAAATAATGAATTAAATATTTTTAATAAAATTATTTTAATTTTAAGTATTTTTTTCTTCTATTTTATTCCTTTTTTAGGAATCAAAACAAAAGTTCAACTTGGCAAAACAAATATGAGTATAATTTACACAATAATAATTATAATTTTATATTTTTTTTCAATATATTTTTTTGACTATAAAAGAGAATTTACGGGTGGTGGAATTTTTTTTCATATATCGCAAATAATATTTGATAATAATTATTTCATTTTTTTAATAGCTGCAATTGCATTTTATTACTTACTTGTTAAAAATATGAATTTTAATAATATTTGTTTATTTTTGATTTTAATATTCAGTAACCCTCAATTAACGATTTACCACAAATATTATGACCCATTAATTATTATTTTAATTTTAACAATTTTTAATTTTGGAATTAAAGAAAGTTATTTCAAATTAAAAAATATAATTTTTATATATACAATATTTTTATTCTTCTTATTTTCAAAAATAATTCAGTCTAATTTCATTTCGTAAGAGACCATTTCATTTATTAGCCTCGATAAATTATACGATGGTTTCCAGTCTAGTTTTGCTCTAGCTTTTTTTGAATCTCCTAGCAAATTTACAACATCTAATGGTCTAAAATACTTTTTATCACATTGAACTATTACTTTGTTAGTTTGAATATCAATACCTTTTTGATTAATTCCTTTTCCAATCCATTTAATATTTATTTTGAGTTTTTTAGCTGCAAGATTAACAAATGATTTTACTGATATTTGATTTCCAGTTGCTATTACAAAATCATCTGGTTTTTTATGCTGTAATATTTTCCACATAGCATAACAATAATCTTTTGCATGTCCCCAATCTCTTTTTGATTCTAAATTGCCAAGATAAATTTTTTTAATTTTTCCTTTTTTTATATCACAAAGACCTTTTATAATTTTTTTAGTAACAAATGTTTCTCCTCTTCTTGGGCTTTCATGGTTAAACAATATTCCATTTGATGCAAATATCCCATAAGCTTCACGATAATTTACTGTTATCCAATGAGCATATAATTTTGCAACTCCATAAGGGCTTAGGGGATAAAAAGGTGTTTTTTCATTTTGTTTTTTTTCCTGGATCTTTCCATACATCTCAGATGTTCCTGCTTGGTAAAATTTTGTTTTTTTCTCTAATCCATGAAACTTAATTGCTTCCAATATTCTTAAGGCTCCTAAAGCATCAGCATTTGCAGTATATTCAGGAACCTCGAAAGATACCGCGACATGAGATTGTGCTGCTAAATTATAAATTTCATCTGGTTTTACAGATTTAATAATTTTTGAGACAGAAGTTGAATCTGTGACATCTCCATAATGAAGGATAAATTTTAATTTTTTTTCATGAGGGTCTTGATAAATATGATCAATTCTTGCAGTATTAAGTGATGAGCTTCTTCTTTTAACCCCGTGTACCTCATAATTTTTCTTTAACAATATCTCACTTAAATAAGAACCGTCTTGACCTGTAACACCAAAAATTAAAGCTTTTTTCATGAAATTTTATTAATTTTATTGCTTAACATTTTACAATAAGACTTTAAATCTTTTTTTGCAAACTTAACAGAAATAATTTTCAATAATTTTGAATTGTTTAAAGTAAAACTTTCATCAACTGTTTTATCTAAATAGGTAAATTTTATTTTTTTATTTGCTTTATACATTAGCCATTTTAAAATCTCGTGAATATATACTTTCTGACCTAATGACAGATTAAATATACCTCTATTAATATCTTTTTTAATAATTTCAAAAATAGCTAAAGCAAATTGGTCAATCGTGATAAAATCTTTAAAGTCTTTTTTGCAAACAACAAAAGTACCCTCTTTGTAAAAATCTAAAAAAAAGTTTAAAAAATTTTTATGCAACCTATTTTTAGTGTCAACAAAATCTACTATTATATTTGATGGTCTTAAAATAATAAGATTGTTTAATATTTTCTTACATCTTATTTCGGTTTGTTTTTTATTATAGCCATAAAAGTCGGTTGGTTTTAATTTTGAATTTTCAAAAATATTTATTTTGGGCTGATAAACTTTGCGTGAACTAAGGATAATTTGGGTTATGGAAATATTTTTTATTTTTTTGGAAATATAATAATCATGATCTTTATCCAATTTAACCTTCTTAATCAAATAATCTTTATTAAGTGAAAAATTTATAATATAATCATACTGTTTTATTTTCTTAGAACTTAAACTTTTGAATGTTTTAAAGCTGATAAAGTAAATTTTTAATTTTCTTTGTAATTTTTTTATAAAAAAATTTGCAACAAGGCTTCTTTTGCCAACAATAATAATTTTTTTTTTTAACATTAAATTATTTTTTTATTCTCGAAAAACTTCAATACAGGTATTAAAAATATTCCAGAAAACTGTTGAATAACTCTATCAAAACTCCCTATCATAGCAAAAGGAAAGTCATATTTAGTTGGTAAGAATGTTAAATATATTCCTAATACTAATAAGACAAAGATCAAATATAAATAAGAAAATTGAATAAAAGTTTTTTTATTAGAATAAAAAATGAATATTAAAACTAGCATAGAAAGTAATAATAATGGGTTTCTAATAATATTTAAAATAAACCAAAAAAATATCTCATAAGTTCTATAAAAAAAATCAATATTAAGAAGAATATTTAATGTATTTTCATCAAACATTTGCTTGCTGGGGTTTGTAGATAAATTGTAATAATAGTAAAAAAATAATTTAAAAAATAGAATCACAATCAAAACCGATATAGAAAAGTATTTAGACTTTCCTTTTAAAAATATTGCAAAAATTATTCCGTATACCAAAATATATAATAACCCATCAGTCTTGGTCCAAATTATAAGATTAATTAAAAGATAAAGTGAGACAAAATTTTTTTTATCTTTTGATTTACAATTTATAATTTCATATAGGTATCCAAATATTAATAGATTAAATGCAAATATTAAAATATCTTGCCGTCCATCAAAATATTTTACTTGAAACGTTAAAAACAAAACTACTAAAATAAGATAAAATTTAATAAAAATAGATCTAAAATTTATTTTTTCAAAAATATAGAAAATTGAAATTAAATAAATAAATAGGTAACTTAACCGACCAAAATATTCTATATCAAGTGGGCTATTAATCCAAAAAAAGGACCACAAGTATGTTCCAAAGTGAGGATATTCTGGTTTTATAGTCTGGTCATCTGTAACAAACATATCATTATAAAATAATAATACCTTTTCAAACCAATATAATCTTACATCATGACTAAAGAAAAGATCATGAGAAATTTGAAAAGACAATAACAAAAAAATTATTAAGAATAAAAGTATTAAAGGTTTATTTATACTAATTATAAATTTATTTTTTTTTTTAATTAAAAAATTTAAAATAGAAAATAGACTAAAAACCAATAAAAAATAAAAAAAAAAATTTTTATCAAAGTTAAATATTGAAGATAAAAAAATAAAATTTAATGATATTAAAAAGTAAAAACTTAATTGATTTATATCAAAAAAATTTAACTTAATTTTACTATTATTCTCAATTTGTAATAAACCAAATTGAGAAAATAATAAAAAAATAAATAAAAAATAAATTATATTAAAAACTTCAATCATTTTTCACCAATAAACAATTTTCATATTGTTCTAGAATTTTCATATTTTCTAATTTAAATATATTCTCAAAAT
>Ga0255766_10004162_pt1 | contig 12359 bp, 19 predicted proteins | sample 071ome_23_FD_179966 | JGI IMG/M metagenome (GOLD analysis project Ga0255766, IMG submission 179966) | Coastal salt marsh microbial communities from the Groves Creek Marsh, Skidaway Island, Georgia - 071403BT metaG (version 2) | ecosystem: Environmental > Aquatic > Marine > Intertidal zone >... | reverse complement strand
CCACTACACGTGCTGAATTTAGTTCGGCTAAAAAATCGGTTTCTAAACTCACAAATTCTCTTAGTCCGGGAACAACGAATTCTCAACAAAAAAATAAAAAAAAAGAGGTGTCCAGAATGCTTTTTAAAAATTTAAATACACCAACTAAAAAAATAAAAAATCCGTTAATTACACCAAAAAAAATTCCTAATACACCTATTAGTAGTAAAAAAGTAAAAAGAATTCCTAATACACCTAATAGTCAAAAAGGAAAAAACCCCCCGAATACACCTAGTAGTCAAAGAAGTAAAAGACAAAAATAAATAATAGTATATATAAATGAAACGTTCACGAAGAGGTGACTATACACCCGATATATACAAAAACATACTACAAGAAGAACTTAGACTCTTAAGAAAAAGGTATACAGAATTAGCTTATAAATATAGTCAAATAATGAAAAACAATAAAACGTACCAAAAAACTAAAGAGTTGGAAAACTTGTCTAAAAAACTAAATAATTTGAAAAAATATATGGAAAAAATTAGTAAAGCTTAAAGTTTACGTTACATGTACATTTATAAAACATGGCAAAGTTTATAAACGCTAAAGATACATTAAAAATAGCCGATTACGACGGTCGTAAGATTTCTCTTTGTACGACCGAAGATAAACTCATGAAAATAATATTTCCGCGCATGTATATGCCTTTTGGTATTTCTGGGTTTACACCTGAGGTCGGTCCTACTAAGTATAACGTAGACTTTGCGATGAAAGGATGGGACGAGGATGGTAACTCCGTTCAAAAATTTTATACGTGTATTCGCGAACTCGAGGAAAAAGTTATCGTATCGGTTTCGGAACAGAGTGAAACGATTTTCGGTAAACCCATGAGCGTAGAAGAATTGCGACCCATGTTTAATTCGAACGTTAAGGAATCACCGGATCGCGAACCGAAGTTTAGGGTAAAAGTTGATTCGACTATTGACGGTAAGGTTAAACCACACGTTTACGACGAGGAAAAGAACGCGTTATATGACGAAATAAAGGACGGATTATACGCGAGAAATTCGGGTACGTCTATAGTTGAAATGAATAGTGTATACTTCCTGAATAAAAAGTTTGGAATAAGTTGGAAACTTAACTCGCTCGTAGTGTATGAGCCACAGAGACTTAAGGGATTCCAATTTATTGATGTTTAGCGTTTTTTGCGTTCGTATCTGCTATATGTAGTACTGAGTACTATAGCTGTTACCATAAGAGCTAAAAAAGCATATGCAGACCAATATTTAGAAACGTGTCTACCAATATTAAAACTTGAATTTTGATTCATGTAATTACCGTTCATTTTTTATATTATATTTATATTTTATTTTAAATTAACTAGAGTTTAGATCTACTTTCGTTTAAAATGAGAATTTGGTATATGGCCTGAGCTTCTTTGAGAAGTTTGCCTCTTATGGCGACGTATGATTTAGGGTCCATGCCTAGTTTAATTTTAGCAACGCGAACGGATTCGTTCCATTTAGCGAGTGTCATTCTTATTCTATTACAACATTTTCTTAATTTTCTTTTTGTATGCCTTTGTACCTTCTTTTGGTTGAAGTTTGAATCCAGATTTCTTTGGCTTGAACACTTTTACCAAATGCTTGGACCCTTCTTCTTTGAGACGTTCGAGTGCTGCCTTTCTTGCAGCTTTTGATACGATTCTTCCGTATTTGTCTTGGGTAAGATCTTTTTTCATGAGACCACCTGTTGTCTTGAGGGCAACACCGTGCCAAACTTCTGCGCGCGAACCGAACGTTTTTTCAATCATTTTATTTATATACTATACGCGGAAAATATTCTTAATTGCGGCTATGGATATTGAACCACTTGTTTTGTTTCGAGTTGGTATTTGTGTTTCTAGACGTTTATCGTTGAGTACTTCTGCACTTATGAGGGACTTGTGTCCCTGAAGTGCCATCATAGATTCTTCTACACTTGGAAACTCGGGTTCGTCTACGTATACGAGTTTTTTAACGTGTACATTTCTCGTTTGACCCGTGCGGTGACACCTACCTATAGCCTGGAGTTCAGTTGCTGGATTCCACGAGGGTGCCGTGATATAAACGCGCGAGGCGCACTGGATATTGAGACCCTGACCACCTGCCTTTATCTGTATGAGAAAAACGCTATTTTGTGGTGCGCGTTTGAATTCCTGAAGTTGGTGTATTCTATCTTCTTTAGAAACACTTCCGTCTATACGAAAAACGGGACACGTAAGTTTTGAGCGAATATGGTTCATTTCACTTTTAAATTGACAAAACACTATTGCTTTTTCCTCGGGGTGTTCTGATATCATGTTAAGAAGCGTTTCCATTTTTTTTGAACGCCCTTTCCATATTTCCGGTACATCTTCACACTTTTTAGCCATACCGTCCAAGTACATTTGTGGCCAAATCATGACTTGACGTGCACGTAACAAACACTCGAGAAATTGCATGTTGCGCATGTTAATATTACGCGTCGTCTTTAAAATTTCTCGTATGAGTTCTTGTGACTCCAAGAAAACGTGTTTGTAGAGTTTCTTTTCTTCGGGGAACATTTCGAGTTCGACGTTATTGAAATAACACGGTGGAAGTTCAAGGTTCGCGTTAAACTCTTTGAGATCGTTTTTGGTACGTCTTAAAATATACGTATCTTTAACGTTTTTTGTCATACCTTGAGAATAGGATCTCGGTATACCGAGAAATGTACACAAATTAATGAAATCATACATGGTGTTAAACACCGGCGTTCCCGTGAGTAACCACCTAATTTCAGATTTAAGTTGGAGTGCCGATTTAAACTTGACTGATTCCGCATTCCTAATTTCGTGTGCCTCGTCTAATATGACGCGTCCCCAAATTATTCCGTGTAATATTTTTGTTTTTTCTATGAGAAGGTTATACGTTGATATAACAATATCGTGATCGTATAAGTCTCTTGTATTTTTTGTTCTATCTGGACCATCGTATACGAACACGGAAAGTGAAGGGGCAAACTTATTGATTTCTTCTTTCCACTGCATGACTATCGATTTTGGAACGATTATGAGTGTATTTTTTTGTGGATTCCCTAGTATTGTTGATATGGTCTGAATGGTTTTACCTAGACCCATCTCGTCACACAAAAAACCACCTTTTGGACCGTCTGTTTGATTCTCCATCGACAACATCCATTGAACACCTTCTTTTTGGTAAGGTGCGTAGAGTTGGCCATTGAGTTTGGTTTTTACAAGGTTACACTGCGTTTCGAAACTTATCATTTTTACTTTAAAAAAATAATTAGTTTTTTTGACTTAGGTTTTTTTCACGTTTTTTATAAGCATTAGTCCATTCTTGCATATTTTTATTCGACCCACCTTTATTTGGATGGAATTTTTTAGCACCTGCTCTATATATAGATTTTAGTTGTTTAATAGTATTTGCATTTTTAAGTTCCTTTTCCATTTTTTGTTTTTCGGTTAAACGAGGTGGACGTGGTACCGTTTTTGTTTTTAAAGGAGGTGAACGTGGCCGTGTAGCATTATTAAGTTTTTTTTGAAACTCTTTATAGTTCTTAGCTGGTTTTTTGTAAAAAAGTTTTTCTATATTTTCGGGGGTTAGATTACTCATTACTATAAATTATGTACATTATTTTTTTAGGTTCATGTTAATTAAAACACTTGCAATTTGTACAGCGAGTGTTATTGCCTCTGCTTTTGCTATTGTATCGATATAATATTCGATGTGTTGTGGACTAAAATCGTTTGAATTTATTAAGTCGACACAATACGGTATAAACCTCGTCGAGGCTGTTCTGAACTTGTTCGTTCTTAGTTTTATGGTTCTTTTACCTATTACATACGACACCCTCGCAACCCTGTTAAGTTTCATTCATATACTTTTATATTATTCGTCAAAATAATCGTCTTCGGAATCCGTGAAAATGGGACACTCTGGCCTGATAAGTTCTTTCTTTTTCCTCGTTTTTTTAACGGGTTCTTCTATACCGTGTTCTCGGTGATACAGTACTTTATTCCAAAACGCTTCCATAACGGGTAAATATTTTTCAAACCACCCACGGTCTCTTTTAACGTTAACGACGACGAACTCTTCGGGTTTGGGCCAATTAAAGTCGGCTGGTTTATACTGAATAAAGTCGGCTTCCTCGAGATCGAGTATTTCCATACACAGTTGGAGTTGTGGCATGTAGTGTTCGGGTACTTCTGGTTTTATTTCACGCATCATGGGACACTTGATTTCGACGAGTTTACCTGATTCGGAAACGCCATCGGGTGACCCCCCTAAGAACGAATACTTTGGGTGTGGACACAAACCAAGTTCGTGTACGACTTCGTCGTGTCTTTGTTCGTAAAGTATTCGCGCCTCGTCTTCGTACTTTTCGCCGTGTCTCGTTGCCTCGTTACCTTCAAACTTTGGACCTTTCCCACACTTTCGTAGTAGAAGTTGTTCGGGTGTTTCGTATTTGTTTACGCCAATAGCGGATGCTGCGTCCGATGCAGTAAGCATACGCATGCGTAAATCCAACCATTCTTGTGATTTTTGTGGTGCATATTCAAACTCGAGCCATTTTTTTACATTTGGGTGCATGCTAAAAAATAAGCTTTTCACGTTTTTAAGCATCTTCTTCGCGAGCGATGCGTAACCTTTCTCTTAAAACGCGAACGGTTCCCAAACACGCTATGTTTCTTCTTAAACACTCGTCTACGAGTTCTTCTTTTTTCATTGCCCAAAGTTTTGGTAAATTTTCATCTATTGTACTCATACTCATATTTTCTGAATCGTCTTCTTCCAAGTATGAAGTTTTTTCGTAAGTGATGTTTGGTGGTGGTGGTTTTCTAAAAAATATTTTTAGTACTATTATAGTACTTACAAAACTACCCGCTACGAGTAAATAGTTTTTTAACATTATTTTAGATAATTGGTGTTTTTATTGTTTAAGTAGTTTAGGTGTGGTGGATAGAAGAAGCTTCTTGCCGCGTATTGTTCGGCCTGTTTTTTATTTTTCGCCCACCCTCTTCCGAGAAACGTACTATCTACATAGACGTCTATGTAAAAAATACCATTCTCGTGTGATATGACGCGATAATCTGGTAAATTGAGATTGTTTGTTTGACAATACCTCATGAGGTGATCTTTAAAATTATCATCGATCATGATACAATTCATGTTTACATAGTTTGGATTATTGTATATGTTTAGAATGAACTGTTTCGCGTGAAGCAAACCTAGATCCATGTAAATTGCACCAACGAGAGATTCAAAGACGTCTTCTAGAATTTTAGGATTTTTGTTCCATTCGTTACGCATACCTTTTTCGTCCATTTGAACCCATTTGTAGAGTTCGAGTTTGGTTGCTATGTTGGCGAGAGTTTCACCTCGAACGAGTTTCGTTCTTGCTTTTGTTAAAAAACCTTCTTGTTTGTTTTCGTACCTGTCGAATAAAAATTTAGTAATCACGAAACCTAACACGGAATCGCCTATAAATTCAAGCGTTTCGAAAGAACCATCTAGAGTTTCATCTTCTTTTAACGCGGATTTGTGTCTAAATGCTTTTTGGTACAAATCTATGTTTGATATCTTTGTACCAACAAGGGTCTCGACAGTTGACCTGTCGATAATCATGTTTATTTGTTATTATATGTTATTATTTTTTTAAGTTACTTAGGTTGAATGTAGTGTGGACTCAAATACTTTTGCAAGTTTAAGAACGTGATTTGAACATCATCCGGTGGTTGAAGAAGATCCTTGAGACTTTCATCCAAAACCAAGACTCTACCGTTATCTGGATGCTTCAAACCCTTTTCGGTCACGTACTTATTGATGGCACGAGTAACCGCACTTCTTGAAATGAGTTCACCTTCCGCTAAACCGAGAAAGTTTCTAAGTTTTTCGGAAACTTCTTGTTTTCGGTTAAACCCGTTATTTTGCGCACGAGCGGCGGCTTTTTCACCGTTCGGGTCATCTTGTTTGTTTTTAACCTTTCTAACGAGTTTAGTCAAGGTCTTGATTTCGGAACGGAGTGCGGTGATTTCTTCGAGTACAGTTTCTAAGGACATTTTATATCTATATTAGACAGTGTATCTTTAAGTCATTTTTTTGTGAATGGTATAACTACTTAACAAAACAAGTAGTATTGTAAAAATTATAGCTAATACAAAAATGCGGTTTATTTCGTAAGGGAAATCTAAACGACCAAACCCGTGAGGTTGACGAGGCGAGGCATTCTTGTCCTGACCGGGACAACCACCAGAACAACATTCTGGATCGCACGGTATAACGTATTCGTTTTTTAGTATACCACACTTCTGTTTCTCGAGGTAATCGTAACTGTTCACGTCGGCGTAACATCTGCATTCACCGAAAATGTCTTCGCAGGCCATTATTATTATTATATATGCAATATAATAATGGTAACTGCCCAACCGAAAGAAAAAATTGTTAAAAAATTACCTAATAATTTTTTTCCATTGTTCAGTGATTACGAAAAAAGAACCATAAATGAATGGGTAAAGAAGAAGGTGTGTTTTGGTGATAAAACTTTGTATAAGTACATTTCAGAAGAGTATAGTCAGGATAACGTAAAAAAATTTAGGGCGCGTGTAAAAAGATTATATCCTAACGAAACGTTCGAAGATGTGGCTAAAGTACTTGTCACGGAATCTATTCGACCTTTAATGTATGGTATAATTGACGAACTTACGAAGTTTTTAAATCCAATGGGTGATTTAATAATTAGTGGAGGTGAAGCTACGAATTTCCATCTGGAACCCGTAGACCGAGTTATAACGACCGATATAGATACGAAATTTGTACCAAAAATGAAACCCGATGATAAGTATTTCGGTAAATTACAAGCCGTTAAACTTTTGTTATGGAACAAATTAGGTGAAATCGCACAACGTGACAATTATAAAATAATAAATAAAGTTCTTAGAGAAACGGGTCAGTATTATAAAGATAAAGATAATTACAATGAACCTGAAACGATTTATAGAACAAATTGGGGATATAAGATCGCTCGGTTTATAGGATTAACATCTGCTACGTCTAAAAAATCCGAAGGGTTCCACGTAACAAGAAGGTACACGTTAATGCCTAAACGTAAAAATATAAAAAATGTAGCGAATGTACTCATAGATGTAGAACTTTTTACTTTAGACATGAAGTTTCGTGTGTTTAATATAAAATCAGGTAAACTCGAAGATCAGAATTTCGGTGGTATTCTCGATATTGCGTTTATGCGTCCTAAACAACTCGGGTATAACGTTGCTAAGAAGAATACAAACGGTGCTATAATGACGTTTAGAAACCGTAACAAAAATATGATGTATACTAAAAAGTATAAATATATACAAGTTCCTACGGTACACTACCTCATAGAGGATATATACATGATGCAAAAGATGGGTCTCAGACCGGGGAAAAGGGATAAAGATCGTAAAAGAATGTTAGCCCTGTCTCGACAATTAACATCGAAAAAAGTTTTGGGAACGGATACAATCGATACAATTGCTAAAAAAGTAGGTATAAAACTCAGTAAGCCTGTACACACGTTTCGCAAATATACAAAAGTCGGACCGCGAGTAATGAAAAAAGCGGCTGATGTGAATCCTAAAAAGTATCAGTTATCCACAACAACACCATCCAAAGATAAATTGAGTAAACATTTGTTTTACGGTTTGAAATCTACTAATACAAATTTAAAAACACCACCAGGGTACCTTAAAACACAATCGAATCATATATTCAATCTCGAGAAAATGGAATGGAAAAAAGTTAATAATTTGAATTACGTCAGGAACGAAACCAATTTCAGGCCAATAAAAGCAAAACCTTTACCATCAAATATAAATAACGTTAAAATGGAAGAGACGCTTTACGGTTTTAAACCTGTTCGTGACCATTGGGTTCCAAAACCTATACTCGAAAAATCATCGATGATACCTTTTATTGGTTTAAAGAAATGAAACCAAACCAATATATAAAATGATTTACGACTCACCATTCAAAACAGACGACGGTATGCGACACGTGAAGGCGAAGACAGATGACGGTAAAAGATGTTTCATTCAACTAAAAGGTGTTAAGGTATTGGAAGTGGATAATGAAGACGTTTCGTTTGAACTCTCAGGCGATGATAATTTGGCTAAAGTAGAAGCTGTTCATATTACGAATATTCAATCCGCTTTAGAAAAGAGTAAAGATTGGTTTGGTAAAGAAGTTTCCGAAAAAACAATCACGAAAGCTTATATCAAAGATGAAGTTATCACAGCAGAACGTATTAGTGCATCTAAAGTTTTTGACGCAAAGAAACAACCAGTTGATTTCGAAGGAATTACACCAGGTGCAACCTGTTCCGTTTTTATTGAATTTTCAGGATTATGGTTCGCGAGATCGCACTTTGGTCCGTCATGGAATGTTGTTCAGGTAAAACTTGAAGAAGAAGAAAAAGTTCCAGAACTCGAAAGTGTAGATGATCCAGTACCCCAAGAAGTAGAAGTAGAATCATACCCAGAAGAATGTATGTTTGAAGACGGAGATTCAAAATAAAAAAATTATTTATTATATATAAAGATAAGATGATGAAGTTCAAAAAAGTCACTCCAAGACAGGTCTTGATCGCCCTCGCCATCGCGGTTGTAATATATCTCATGTTCACGACTAGAAGCACTTCCAAATATTCCGTAGAAGAACGCATGTATGCTCCAAGTGGATTTGAGGAGGTTGTTGGTCCATCCGCGCAACCAGGTGAAGGTTGTGAAATGAAGGCAGGTACGGGTCTCGCGTCTTCTTTGCTCCCAAGAGAAGTTGCCTCCCAAGAAGATTTTGGTGAATTTGCACCAGAAGATATCCTCGCGGGCCAAAACTTCCTCGAGCCACGTGCCCAAATCGGTTTCCCAGAAACGGTCGGTGGTGCTTTGAGAAACGCCAACCAACAAGTTCGCGCCGAACCACCAAATGCTAAGGAACCATTCGTGTGGAATAACTCCACTATTGCTCCAGATACCATGCGTAGACCATTGTGTTAAATATTTATTTAAAGAATAAGAGTTTAGTTTATAATATAAAACATGTCCCAAACTCCTTCGGACGAACTTTCTAACAGCGTCTCTAAGTTGGTTGAACTTAACAAGCAAATTACAGAAGCCAGAGAAGATATAAAGATTTTAGTTCAGGCTGAAAAATCTTTAAAAATGCAAGTCAAGAAACTCATGACCGATAATGGTCTCGATGTTATTAACCTTAAAAAGGGTAAAATTTCCGTCAAGAGAAGTTCCAGAAAACAAGGTTTAAATAAAACCTCAGTTAAAGACGGTTTGGTTACTTTTTTCGATGGTAACGAACAACAAGCTGAAAGTGCCTTAAAGGTTATACTCGATAGCTTACCAACAAAAGAATCAACATCACTCTCACTTACTGGTTTGAAAGATAAGAAACAAGAATAATGGTTTGGAATCAATACGTTTACGAAGCTACGCACGGTAATGATGCCGAGTATAGTGATTACGAAGATGAAGTCAACATAGACGAACCTTTACATATAAACGACTGGGAATTGGAATACCAGGACGAACTCCGATATATGTGGGGGATACTACAACAGTACCTATACGATGCGGCTCTATCACACCGCATTTTAAACTTTGCAAACTACGACGACTTTGTCGAATTTTGCTTTTATAATTCCAAGTACGGATCTTAGATTAATATGTAATGTAAATATATATACAAATATGCTTCCAGATATTACTTCACAAAAAGTTGCTTTACCAGCCTCGATTTTTTTAGCGCTCAGTCCAGGTATTCTTCTCAGAACAGATGGAAGCAAGATTGCTTTCAGAGACGGTTTAACTGGACGAACGGCCGTTTTGTTTCACGCTCTCGTATTCTTTCTTGCATTTTCTCTCATCGCCAAGGGTATGGGTCTCGTTCTTACAAAAACAGATTTGATCGTTACGACCATGCTCTTCGTTCTCCTCAGTCCAGGTATGCTTTTGACCATTCCACCAGGATCCAAGGGTCTCTTCACTTCGGGTCAAACCAGTATCTCTTCGGCCGTTGTTCATACGATCGTCTTCGCACTTGTGTTCGCTCTTTTGAGAAAGCAATTTCCTCAGTACTATTAAACGATGAAATGTTCGAGTATCTCGTTGTTGGACCAGGTGCTATGGGTGTATTTTCTATGCTCGGGTACCTCAAAACAATAGAATCTTCATTGGAAAATATTAAAGAATATTCAGGTGCATCAGCAGGTGCAATAATAATACTATTTCTTTCTTTAGGATTTACTATAGATGACATTGTATATAAGTTAGCTCTATTAAATGGTAAAGAACTCGTAAAACTAAATTTGAAATGTTTCTTAAACGAGTACGGGTTAGTCGATTTGAAACCTATACGTCAAAAGTTTGTAGATATTTTTGAATCCGATCTTACTTTTTCGGAAATAGATAAGAAAATATACATTTCGGCGTTTTGTGTAAACACGTCTAAAACGGTTTATTTTTCAAAAGATACACACCCGGATATGAAAGTTATAGACGCTTTGTGTATGAGTATAGCTATACCTCTCATTTTTTCATCTTATAGGTACAATGGTTTAGTTTATGTTGATGGAGGAACGCTCGAAACTTTACCAACAACACCATTTTTAGATAAAAAACCAGAAAAAATACTTTGTGTTCGTATGAAAATGGAAAATGAGTTTATAGAAGATATAAAAAACCCCAAACAATTTGCAGAAGCGCTTATTGCGTCTACTTTGAATAACAGAAAACAGAATGTTATCAAGAATAGTAAAATCGTAGATATAGACATTGGCCAAACCGATGTTTTCAATTTTAACATGACATACGAGGAAAAAATGAAATTATATATGAAAGGCATATCGCTATAAACTTTTTTGTTGGTTTATATCAATATGGACGCGTGTGATCCAGGAGTAAATTCACAAAATCTTAAGACGTTCCTTAAACAAAATACTGGTATAGATTTGAAACTTTCTAGAAGTGAAATATGCGACGTGTATTCATCTATCCAGGATGGTAAGTTACCTTTACCACCTTTAGTTTTGAGTAGGGATAGGTCTTACATGTTAGATAGGAAATCGCCGTTAACAATGACAGATTTCGATAAACTTTTTAGTTCGTCTACTAAAGTCACTAGTATAAGACGTATAGCTAAGAAAGTGGGTGTAGCGAGACATGCGGATAAAAAACTCACGAAGGCTCAGCTTATTTCTATAATAGGTAGACGTCTTCATGCGTTAAAAATCCACGAACCTATCAAGTTTCACTCTACGCAAAAAACGAAAATTACAAGAGAGAGTAATCTGGGTTTTGTAAACAATGCGAATTTGAGAAACGAGGTAAACGGAGGAGCAAACTTGAGAAATGAGGTAAACGGAACAAACTTGAGAAATGAGGTAAACGGAACAAACTTGAGAAACGAGGTAAACGGAACAAACTTGAGAAACGATGCGGTAAACGAAGTAAATTCAAGAAAACGCGTTTCTTTCGGTGGCTTACGACGTAAAACTTTTTCAAGAAATAACAAAAATAATAACAATCTTTCACCATATTCTATGAGTGAAAAAGTTGTGAAAGTCCAGAAAAACAAAAAAATAAGTAATCTTAGTAGAATTATATTTGGTTTATCTCGTTCTAAGAATAATACGAACAGAAATAAGAATAATAATAAAAACGTTTATGAACTTGCTAAGAAGAGACGTTTCTTTCAAATGGGTAAAGATAGAGCTAAGAAATATCTTCGTAACATGGGTGTACTTAACATGACAAATTCCCAATTTAATGATGAATGGGAAAGATTATACAAAGAACTTTACCCTAAAACTTTCGAATCAGAAAGTAAGATACCGTTTCGTAACAGTATAAAAAGACGGGGTTTTAATAGACCGACATTTTTGTCACCAAGAAAAACGCCGCTTACGCCAAAAACAGGTAGAACTAATGTTTCTGAAACAAATGTAAAACAAATTCAATCAAATTTTAACAAAAGAATGGAACAAGAAGAATTCGAATTACAACTGAAAAAGCTGACTAATTTACTTAATAGTTCCAAAAAATTAAATAATAACACGAAACAAAAATTTTTACAAAACTTTAAAACGACTAAAAATTTCAATAGGGTAAGAAAAAACATAGAAGAAAGGTTAAACATGTCTAACACACCACAACCTAATACACCACAACCTAATACACCACGATCAAACGTACCACAACCTAACACACCACGATCCAACGCACCACAACCTAACACACCACGATCCAACGCACCACAACCTAATACACCACAACCTAACACACCACAACCTAACACACCACGATCCAA
>Ga0255766_10004146_pt1 | contig 12393 bp, 14 predicted proteins | sample 071ome_23_FD_179966 | JGI IMG/M metagenome (GOLD analysis project Ga0255766, IMG submission 179966) | Coastal salt marsh microbial communities from the Groves Creek Marsh, Skidaway Island, Georgia - 071403BT metaG (version 2) | ecosystem: Environmental > Aquatic > Marine > Intertidal zone >... | reverse complement strand
CCAAATAGTTTTTCTAACATATTTCTTCTCCTTTATATAAAGATTAGATATATATTATAACAATTTTATTGGAAATTTGCAACACACGATTAGGTTGTGTTATCCACAAGATATTTTAAGACCATTTCTCTTGCAAGATTTTGACCTTTTAATGATAAATGATTTGGTACGTTATTGCCTTCACACCCATCTTCTTTGATAATTTTATAAGGTCCGTCTTTAACCATTTGCATTTGTTCAAATACAATCCAATCTTTGTGAATATAATCTGTAAAAGCATTTGTAAACACAAGAAAAGGTTTTCCAGTTTGCTGTAGTTTCCAATATATTGCTTCAGTTATCACAAAAGAATTTAATATTTCTAAATCTTCATTATAGTATTTGGCCACGTATTCTCGTGTTTCTTTTGATTGACTTTCTAAACCGTAATGATTAATTACGTCAGTCCTCCCCCAATTAAACTTGCTTTCTAAATTCCAACCATCAGTCTCTTGCCAAGCAATATTAATACGTGTTGGTGTGGTTAAAAATACCAAATACATATCAAAATCTTTTTCAATTGCTTGTTGTACCTGTGTATATATCTTTAAATTAGATGCTCCTGGACGAGCAAATATTTCAACAATATGTCCTAGATTGTATTGCCATAATTGAGAGTTTTCAAACACTTCTTTGTTTGAATATTCAGCACTATCAAAATCACTTGCCCAACTACAACCACATATTGCTAGTTTTTTCATAAAAGTAATCCTGCTAGAATTGCCAATGTTAACCCAAACACAATCCAACCTAATGCATACCCAAAACACCAAGCAACAACTAGTTTAATTAGTTTCCACATATTCTTGTGATCCTGGATTTGGGCCTTGTGGATCTAAAACCCAACCTTCTTTTTTAGCACGTTCCTCTAGTTCACGTTTCATCATATTGCCTTTGGTAGAATCACCATCAACGATATCTTGTAGTTGTTTTAGATCAGTCATTGGTATTGATTCATACCAATCAACTATGTCTTTTGGAAATGTTTTTGCAAATGATTTGTTTCTTCTTATGTCATACTGTGAATAAAAAGATTTAAAATCTCTTTCTCTAGATTCAATTGACGAAGTAAATTGATGGCCAACTTGTACTTCACGCAAATAATTAATCAAACGTTCAACACCTTGTTGTTCCATATCAAAAAATAATTCATGCTGTTTACCTACACGGTGTAACCAATATTCTAAATTATCTGCTAAACGTTTTTTAATATCTTGTGGCAGTGTTACTGCTGATTGAAAACTTGGAAAACGCAATATGTTAAAACTCATTGCAGGAGCAAATTGACCATAGCGTTCTTTTAGTTTAATCATTTCATCCATAAAATCTGTAATTGAAAACAAGCACAGGGCATTGATAGTCATCATCATATGTAGTTCACGTACATTACCTTCATTCATCATTTTGTGTATGTTGTCTAGCCATGTGTTCCATACTAATCCATCACGTATGTATTCTGCATGGCCTCCAAATGATTCATTTGATGTGTATAAATCAAACTCTTTGAATGCATGACTTTCACGTGCTAGTCTATCTATTAGTTCTGGCTTTGCACCCAAGTTAGAATTCACTGCTAGTCGTACATCACAGTCTTTGTTGCTTTGCCACCATTCTAACAAACGCCAAAAGTCTTGACTCATAGTTGCTTCACCACCGGTTACTCTTAATTCTTGTAGTGTGTATTGTAGATCAGATTTCCACCATTTAAAAAAAGCATCTACATAAGGATTACCTTCATTCTTCTTTCCATATGGCATTGCCCATTTACCATCTTGTTGAAATGCTCTTGCACCATCTGAAACTAGATTTTGGTAAGCACCATCTTTACGTATGTCATTTTGCCATGTTGTTGAAAATGAAGCATTGCAATAAGAACATGCATAGTTACAATTGGCATCAAATGCAATTTCTAATGTCTTTAGATTAACATCATCATTCCAGTGCGTTTTACTTGCTTCTGCAAGTTGATCTTCTGTGTATATCACACTTTTGTAAACTCTATCAGAAACATTGTTAGGTCCAATGTCTTCAACTTTCCAACAGTATTCACACTCTTTGGGTCTTTCACCTTCAAGCATTTGTTTACGCACCATCTTTTTGTAACTGGTGTTGTGAATTGCTTTTGGATTTCGTAATACTTCTTCCACAGGTATTTTGTGTGCTGGTGGGTGATGACAACTTGCTGTTGTACCACTGTTGAGCCATATAGTAGCATTGTACCATTTAGCACCACAAAAACTTGGTGATATTGGATTAATTACTCTATCTCTGTATTCTTGATATGTTTCTGTTTTTCTTTTCTTTGTCATTTATACTATTTACACATATTGTAAAACTCTTCTAATTCAGGAAAAGTTTGTTTAAAATTTGTTCCACGTCTGCGATCATGTTCATCAACAAACGATTTAAAATCACGTCTTGACACATCTACATTGATACGTTCTGCTTCATGTGGACCTGCTTTTATGTAATCCATAAACCTACGCATCTTTTCTATTTCAAAATCAAAAAATCCTTTGTATGCGTTGTCATGTGTTTCTGCGTTTGCATTCATGATAGCCAGTGCAGGTTCCAACATTTCTGCATAACTTGGTGGCAATATAACTGCTGATTGATGTGCAGGATGTCTTAATATAGCCATATCTAATGTGATAGGAACTTTGCGTTCATTTGAATAAAATTCTCTTTTCAAAGGATGTATGTCATCTACCATTTTATGAAACTGCGGTACACTTAATAAATTGGTTGTACACATAACAGTAACTTTTGTTAATGGTAATTCTTTTAATACACGTTGCACATTATCATACCATTGATTATAATCTAAACCGTTGCGTATGTATTCTGCTTGTGGACCCCATGTGTCAACACTTGTATATAATCTTGTTCTTCCAATTTTACCTTCACTAGTGATCCGTTTCATTTTTTCAATGTATTTGTCAAACAATTCATTTGGCACACATGCATTTGAATTAATGCTTAATTCTAAGTTAGGATTTGGATTATCGTTTATATAATCTAAAACCTTAAATGTGTCTTTTGTCATCAAAGGTTCACCACCAGTGATTCTAAATACTTCTAGTGTTTTGTACAAGTCAGGAAACCATTTCCAAAATGCTTCAACATACGGATTTGCTTCTCTATTTGGTATAGGCATTTTGTCTTGTTGCTGTAACCAATCAAAATTGTTGAACTTATCTGACGTTGGATATGCACCGTACTGTGCTATCTCTTCTGTCCATTTTGAACTAAATGCTGGAGAACAATATGAACATTTAAAGTTACACACATTTGAAAATGCAACTTCGACATATCTTGGATTTACGTTGTCTTGCCAATTTGATTTAGCAATTGCGTTTAAGTGGGGACGAGCCCATGTGTCATGGGATTTGAGGTGTCGATCGCTGATATGGTCCCCACCTAAATCTTCTACGTTCCAACAGTATTGACATTCTTTTGGTCGTATGCCGTCCAACATCATTCTACGTTGTTGTTTCTTAAACTCTGTATTATGAAGTGCTGTTGGGTTTGTACGTAATTCTTCTAATGATATTTTGTGTGTTTGAGGATGATGGCAAGAATGTGTATGGCCATTTTGTAGATGCATTGTGACCTGCAACCATTTGGCTGTGCAGAAACTAGGAGATACTGCATTGAGTTGATCTCTTGTTTCTTTTATCTTGCGAACTTCATCTGTCATTTTAAAACTTTGTAACGAGTAATTCCGTCATTGCCTTTCTCTGTAACAAATGCTCCAGATCTAGGTGGATTCCAATAAACTTTTTTAAAGAAAGCAGAACCTTCTGCACTTAAATCATCAATTTGCATTCCAAGGCGACTTCTTAATTCTTTACCAAGTCTAACAGTTTCATTCCATAATTTTTCTCTGCTCCATGAAAACTTTTCATGATGACAAGTTTCATCTTCACCAATAAATTGTGGTTTAACAGTTTCGTTCCAAAATTTAGTGTGCCATTCGAAATCTCTCACATTAACAAAATCCCAATCTGTACAATTGGTCATGTAGCAACCAAGTCGTGTGCCATATAAAGCCCATAAACCGTTTTCAACATCTTGTCCTACAGTTGCCCATATTAATAATCTATGATAGTTTTTGTCATGTATATTTTTTTCAAAGTTAACAGGATCAACTTTGAATCCTCTATCTAATGACATTTTAACACCTTCTCTGAACCCTGCTCTGTAGGCTTGGTAAGGTGTTGCGTTATTGTACACATGAGAAAAACATTCGTTAAGTTGAATGTAATTCATATCCCAACAAAAATCAACTGCCGAACCTTCTGACTCTGCGGCTTCGTGTGTTTTCATATCAAGTACTGCTTGTTTAGGCCAACACTTAATACCACCGTTACCATACATTAATCCGTTGATATTGTTATACCCTGTGAATGATATCACAGAGTGTTTTAAATTTTCTAAATCATAATCAGAAAAATCAAGTTCTAAATCCATTAACTTTTCATAATTAACTAATTTGTTGTCACCATCAACAGTGATAAATCTTTCTGTATCACTTTGATTTGCACAGGCCTTATGTGCGGCATCTGACCCTTCTACACCATGTACATGTTTTGCCCATGGCACTTTGTTTCTAATATCTGCCCAATGCTCTTCATAATTTGGTTCGTCATATGACAGATAAAATATATCAATATCTGCAATTTTAATTTTTTTATCAGCACTCATTGTTTACACCTCTATCATCAAATAGTCGTCATATATTCTTCTTGTAAACACATTACAAGATTTTAGTTCTCCTTGATAAGGAGCAGTTAATTTATCCTGTGTCAATAATTGTGTTACAGGAATATAATAACTAGCAAACAGATCATGTGGATCACCTGTTTCAGTTATAAAAAAGTTTAACACACTTGTACCATTAATTACAAGCATTTCTGGATTGGTAAATTTTTGTGTCTTACCAGTTAATTGGTACTTGCTGGCCATATATGCTTTTAGTGTAGGATTAAACTCAAAACTAATTGTTTTGTTTGTTTTATCATGCACAATTCTAATATCGTAACTTAAATCTTCAGCATCACCTTGTGGGATATTAATCAATGTTTTGTCAATTTCTCTAATATCTAGATGTATTTCTTTTTTAAGTATAGAAAAATCAGTTGGATCTTTTGGATTCAATTTAACATAATATTGTGACTGTACTTTTGTACCATCAATAAATTCACGTACATCATCAAATGCAATTTCATAATAAGGATGCTGTACATCTGGTTCTACTTCACGTGCAATTTTCACAATATCTTTGGTTTCTAAATCATAATATAGTATTCTTGTTTGTGACATTATAGATCCTCCAAATCTTGTAGGTGTGTATCTAATGCAGTAGTTGATAATTGTAATTCAACAATATACAATACTAAAGACAATCCAAATGCAGTTAAACTTCCAACAAACACCCAAGCAAACCAAAGCATATCGTTATTGTACACAAAATACATAGCGACTAAATTAGCAATAAAAGACAGTGCCGCTAACGTTGATGTTGCACGATTTAATACTAAACGTTTTCTTAGTAAAGCAATTTGTTTTAGATATCTGTTAGTTGCTTTGTCTTTACGTGTTAATTTTTTTGCAATAACTTCATCATGTATTTTTCTAATCAATGAAGCCATTGACATGTATCTATTACCAAATGAAATCATCATTAATGGTATAGCAGGAAACAATGCCGCTGGTAATAAAAATGCATTATCCATTAATCACTTGCTCCTCATATGTTTTAATTATTTTGTCTGTTAAAAAGTTTTTGTTAACATAGTGTACAATACCACTTTGTTGATAATTTCCAATTTTTAATTTACATTGTGGTGTAAAATATGCACCAATGTGTTTGGTCCAATCGTCTGTGCTACCACTACGCCAACCTTGTACTTTTGATTTCATGTGTGTAAATGTTGGAAAGTCTACAGATGGATTAGTTGCTTGTTCAACAATGTCTAACATTTTCATAGACATTGCATACACAACATCAGCACTTAAAAATTCTTGTTTAGGTAATACCAATGATGAATCTCTGTAGTATTCCCAACGTCTAAATACATCTTCTACTACACTAAAATATTCATTTACCATGTCTGATTTTTTATTGAAATAAAAGAATGCTGTGTAAACATTTGGCAATAAATTTGGTCCAAATGTTTTTCTATAGTGCCGATCAACAACTGTATCACCTCTGTAGGTTTTTACATTTGTTGTTGCCATCATATCCCAACTTTCTAAGTAATCCCACCAATGACTAACATCACTCATAAACAACATATCTGTATCTAATATTACTGTTTGTTCATATGGTGTACAATGATAGTATTTCCACTTGTTGTTGATTTTCCAATCAGCCATTTGGGCATCATCTTCAAATGGCAATTCGATAATTTCATCAAATGCCCATTGATAGTGTGTTGGTACATCTTTCTTGTTGATCACCGCTACAGAGACGTTATTGACGCCTTTTTGTGTGTGTTTGATGCTGAGAGCAAGTGCATAAGCCATACGTACATAGTCAATAGCATTGCCTTCACTATCCTTTGTGTTTTGTGCTATTACTAGATATCCTTGCTTCATTGTGTTACCTTGTTGTAAATTTGTCTCCAATTGTCTACTTTTTCAACACCTTGATAATCATGTTTTGAATTGTAAGACTGTTTCATTAAGAATGTTTTAATACCCATATCTACACCAAGTATTGCATTTGACCATTTGTCTTCTACCCAAACAGCACCACTGCCTCGCCACTGTGATAACCAGTGACCTTTTGGTTCCATAAAAGGAATAATGTCGACTCTAGCAAAAACATCTGGCATTAAATTTTCTATGTTCTTTTTTCTTAATGCATTAGCATACGGATCTATACCCATTGACGTACAACCAAATATGTGCCAACCTGCATCTTTAAATTCTGTTAATACTTGTACTGAATCTTTCCACGGCTTTAAAAAACCAATCCATGCTGTGTTATTAAACTCTTTAATAATCTTTCCTGTTTCTTCGCCTTGTGCAAACACTGTAGGATCAAATAATTCTTGTCCTGGATAATACTTATCTAAGTAATCATTAAAATGTGATTGCCAATCAAGCACTACTCCATCAATGTCTGTTAATAAAATTTTTAATCTACTCACTGTACATCTCCATAATTTTTTTACTCTGACGTACAATTGAATACTTGTTCATCACATGAACATTAACGCCATCTGTACGTGCTGGAATAAACTTGCCAGGCTCACTGGTCTTTTCTAACAAGAATGATAAAGAACCTTTTGATGATACATCATGTAACTCATCATAATCTAATGTGTGTTGTAAAAAGTCTACCGGTAGATGTTTGACTAAACCGCTGTTTGCAAAACCGTTAAACATATGAACAGCAATACTGAATGCATGATCATTTCTAAAATTATATGTTGTTATACCATACATGGTTTTGAAATATGGATAGTTGGCTTTGATGGCTTCTAATAAATTGAAAAACATTTCTGTTTCAGGTGATTTTCTAAAATAAAAAGCAGTTGCCCAATAAAAATCAATGCCAAAATCATCTACTCTGTCAAAATTTAAATCATGTCTACCTGTTAATAAATCTCTGCTGTGTTTGTTTATTAATAAATCTTCTTTGTGATTCCATACAGCATTTAACGAATCATTACAAATCAAATAGTCAACATCAATTACCAGTGTTTCATCATATGGAGTTTCTGTGTATACTGTTGATCTGTTGATGTTGTAAAAAGGTAATAGGTTTACTGTATGTCTTGTGTCTCTGTATCTTTTGTTGTTGTCTATTCTACGTCTTTTAACAACTTTTATATTTTCAAATGTTGAATCAATGATGTTTTTATCCCAAGTATTATTCATATGACGAACAGTACCTTCGTCAGTGATCAAGGTAATGGCATCAACACCCATATGATGTTTAATCATTGTAGCATTGGCTATTGCTACACTTCCATAATCAATTTCAGTATTGTTATGGGCAAATAATACTATGCCTTGGCTCATGCTGGTTCTACTAGTTTTGCTGTTCTTCTTTTGGTTTGCATTTCGCTGTATTGCTTGTGATAATCATTTGTTACTTCAAAATATCTTGAAGTGATTTCAGTTAAGAATGCTTTTAAATCATCAATCTTAATTGGATTTTCATTTACATCCAGCAATACCATTTCATTATAACCTTGTTGTACAAATGTACCAACAAATGCAATCAACTCTTGTGTTACTTTAAAAGTACCACCTTGTGTTGAATATGATAGTAGAGCTTCACTTTTGTTTTTGAGAATTTGCTTTTGATTAAAGAATGTTTGTCTATAGTTTGCAAATTCAAGAGCTTTGTGTAAGCGATCGTCTGTCATTATATACCTCCATATTTGTAAAAGTATACACTTAAATTATGAATTTGTCAAACGAAAAGTCAAAAAAATAGGGCGTTGCCGCCCTATTTTGTAATTTAATATTAAATTAATTATTACGCACTAACTTCTGTAGTTGTTGCGAACGTTGGATTAGCCACTTGTACTAAAGAGCTGTTGTCTGCTCTTAGTGTAGTAATTGTGCTAGTTAACGTACCATCAACTGCATCAGTACCAGTCCAACCAGCACCTTCGTTTGGAGCAGAACCTAATCCGCCACCAGTGTATGTACCAGTTGCCGCCGCATGGTCATCATTGAAGTAAACTGTAAAAGTAATTACTGTTGCTGAACCATATGCCGCATCTGCTTTTGCATTGATTGTCCAATCATTTGCTGAGTATGAACCTGAACCAGTTGCTGTAAAAATCTGTTGATCTGATGTTGTTAAATCATCAAAACCAACTGCCGCCGCTGTTCCGCCTGAACCTGTGTATGATGTTGCGCCTTCGGCAAATTTTACTGTACCTGCATTTGATAACAAGTTAGTCCAGTCAGTGTTTTGATCTGTTGAAGAACCACCTGAACGTGATCCTGCAAATCTAATTTCACCACCTGAGTTAAAAAAGTGTCTTGCCGCGTTTGCTGATGCAAATGTTACTGTGAAAACGTGTTGCACTGTGCCACCCCAAGAAGTTGTTCTTGTTGAAGTTACACCAGTGTCAGTTGCCATGTTAGCCGCATCTGCTGTTAATTTGTTAGTTGTAATTAATGTGATATCTGCCTCTAAGTTAGACAAAGGTAAAATGTTACCGCCTTGTGAAACTGTGTTGGACGCATTGGTAATTGTTGTACCTTGGTGGTTTGCACCTTTTTGCAAACCTGCAAGTAAACTATTCCATTGTGCCGCAGTAATAGTATCACCTGCTGAGATTGTCGCGATCTCACTCAACCCGTAACCACTGTCACCAGAGCCAGTACCAATAATTGTGTTTACATTGCCAGCGAATGTGTTGTATTCACTAGTTGTAATTGTATCACCTTGTTGGTATGCCATATTATTTCTCTCCTATTGCAATAGTATTGTTCTTAGCATTTTTTTGAGTCTTGCTAACAGAGACTTTCTTGTTTGTATTTGACACACAAACAAAATCTGTTAAATTCATATTAACCATATATTGCTTCACCGTTTGATATAACAAATGTTCTCCAACCTGAACCATTATACAATAATTTTATTGCTTGTCCAGTAGTGTTTAATGTTAAATCACTGGTTGCACCGTTAATAGTGTTACCATTTCTAGCAACAATACAAGGATATGTACCACCCCACTGATGATGTGAGTCAAGTAATGTTACAATATCACCGTTTGATGGTGTTGCTGGTAATGTAACTGTAACACTTGCTGATGTTGTATCTACACCAATTTGATTTCCTGCTGTTGCTGTAAAACTTGATGTTTGTAACGTAAATTTTCTTGAATCATTAACAATGTCGTCTGCACTTTTTCCACCAATAGTATCAGCTGACACACCTTCTGAAATTAAATTATCTTGAGTGTTTGATCCACGTATCAAAGTACCTTGTACATCTGTGTTTTGTACTGATGAAACAGTAATGTCGGCACTGAATGAATCATAGATTGCTTGTTCTACTGAACCTGGATTGTTTGGGTTTGAAAAACTAAAATGTGCTGGTGACCAAACTTGAATTACATCTTTTGTTGTACCGTCACCTTTTGTTAAAACTTGGGCAATAACTTCAACTTGATTTGCTGTTGTTGTATTGTATCCGTTATTTTTAGTTGCATCATCATCAACTTGACTTGTTGTTAAAACAATAACTTCTGCTGATGAACTTTCTGATGCTGTTGCTAACTGTTGGTAACCATTTGTAGTTCCATCTGAGTTAACGTTTAACTGTCCTGTGGTTGTGTTAAACCAAAGTGCACCTCTTGTTGCTGTGTGCGGATATGTTGCACCTACATGCACAGTCACCGGATGCCATTGTGTTGATGAATTATAAACTTTTAATGATTGATTTGTTGTATCCCACCAAAGTTGTCCTTCAAGTGGACCTGTTGGTGCTGTGGTATTAGCATTATTTTCTAAAATTTTTATAAAGTCTTCTGCAATGAGCTCACCATATCCTGTGTAGTTTTTACCGATGAGTGTAATGCCACCTACTGAAGCAGTAGCATTGTTGTTAACTGTTGAAACAACTGAACCTCTTGTGTTGTTTACTGTATATGACATAGTTTTTGCTCTCCTTGTGTTAGGTATCTATATATAGTACCTACATTATATTTATAATATTACTACAATTTGAGTGCAAAAAGCAAGACTTTTATTGCAACTGTACTCTAATTGTGTATACAATTTCAATAACCCTGTTTAAACTCTTTTGTACAGGATGAAAAATCACGTGTGTAAGCAGATATTCACTGCTAATACCACTAGAATTGTATGCATAAATTCCTAGTTCATCAAATATGTAATCTGTTGACGAATCTGATGTTGCTGTATCAGATGTGGCTTGCGACGATGGTTCACCAAAATCTAATGTACAGGTTATTTTTAAATCTGTGTATGAACTTGAGCTTCTTTCAATGCTAACATTGTTTTTAGGATCATTGGTTGCACTTTGCCCAATTAATTTTTCAAAAGTTCTATTGTATAACCCTGCTGAATCATCTATAATCGTTCCTGTGTTTGTAGTTTTATAGTTGATTGCTCCAGTGTTTAACACATCTGAACCACCATTACCAAATGCTAAATGATAGATGCCGTTGTTTTCTGTTTGCCAATATGATAGTGCATTTGCTATAACAAATGCCATGTTACCAAAATGGATTGCATTGCGTTTGTTTACTAATTCTTCGCCAGTTTCAGCATCGCGAATCAATAGATGACCTTGCATATTTACTTTTGCACCTTCGTCAACATTTTGTTCTTGTTGCTTGTTGTTTTGTTTATCTTTGTCCATTGTGTTTTCCATATTAACTTATATTATATTTATCATCTTTTTAACTGCTACTATTATTTATGTACTGTATCCAAATGGTTTTTGCCCATTCATTGGAAAATATGCTACTCTATTATTACCACCATGAATTGTGTTTGTAGTGGTATAATCGTTGGTGTTTCCTGTATCATACATCAATGCTTGTGAATTTGAAATAAAGTATTTTTTAATCTGTGCTGGAGTCCAATCTGGGTGTGCTTGTGCTAACAAGCCAATCATACCACACATTTGTGGAGCCGCCATTGATGTGCCTGAATATTTTGCTTGTTTAAAATTTGAATCCCAATAGTAACTTGTACTTGCTGATGTTGGTTGAGCACTGATTACATATCGTCCCACAGTGTAAATTTCTACTGCTGGTCCTGAATCACTGAAACTGGTTTTTCTATCTAAATACGTAGAACCAGACAACACACTAGTGTTATCTAATGCACCAACATCAAAACCTTCATTGATATCAGCCGATGGTGATGATAGCGATGATTCTAATGTATTACCACCTTCAAATATTGATGGAGATTTTCCCCTGTGATAGTACACATACGAACTGCCAGCAGTGACATAGTTGTTGTAATCAACTCCACCTGGCGTATCAATTTTTTGATAATTGTTGCCGGCGGCAGTACATACATGAATTCCGTTGTTGATCAATTGTTCAACATCAGCATCAATTGATGCATACTTTCTACCAAACATATAGTATCCTGTGCCAATGTCTGGACGATAAGTTCCAACCACTCCATACTGTGTAAGATTTGATCTCACAGTTTCTGTGTGACTTACTCCTCTGTGATTGCCTCCAGTGATATCACCAAGTCCAACTATTTGATTAGGTGTAACACTAGTATCTAAATAAGCACTGTATTGAAAACTCATATTAACCACTGTGGGTCTTTTCACACCAGTTGCTGGATCGTTTGGTTTGTTATTGTGCCATCCAATCAGCA
>Ga0255766_10004142_pt1 | contig 12399 bp, 8 predicted proteins | sample 071ome_23_FD_179966 | JGI IMG/M metagenome (GOLD analysis project Ga0255766, IMG submission 179966) | Coastal salt marsh microbial communities from the Groves Creek Marsh, Skidaway Island, Georgia - 071403BT metaG (version 2) | ecosystem: Environmental > Aquatic > Marine > Intertidal zone > Salt... | reverse complement strand
GATCGCCCTCGGGTTCTGGGGTATCACCCGGAAACCCGGCAAAACCGGCGGGTGGCGCACGGTCGTCGACAAAGGTGCCGTTGGCCAGTTCTTCGAAATAGGCAATCAGGTTGGCGCGAGTGTCGTCATCGCTGACCGGAATCACCATGGAAGAGCCTGGCACGACACGGGTCGGGGCGGCCAGGAAGCGGTCCAGCGTGTCGGCATCCCAGGTCAGGCCGGAACTGGCCATCGCATCTGTGTAAGTAAAGCCGGTGTTGGCGGCTTCGCGGCCAAACACGCCATGCAGCAGTGGCCCCTGGGCCCCGCCGTTGTCACCAGGTTCGGCGCTATGACAGAGCGCGCATTGCTGGGCGAAAAAGTCCTTGCCGGCCAGAGAATCGGCTGCCAGGACCTGGCCTGAAAACAGGATAGTGATGAAGATAAGGATTGGACGGATTTTCACATGACCCCCTTGGAAAAAATCGCATGGAAAAAGACAGGAAGCGGATGATACCTGAACTTGCCGGTCAGGGGATAAATTTACAGAGAATACAGGGAGGGTTATTCCAGGCAGATGAGCCGTGTTTGACGGTGATATGGCGCCTGGCAGGTTGCTGCCAGGCGCCTCTTTAAAGGTACCGTATCAATTCAGGTCAATGGCAAACGGGAAATAGCCGGAGACGTTAAAGCCGACGGGAATGGGGTACACGGAAAAATACCGGTTATTTCAAACGGCATGGATGCCAGGTTCTTGAGATCGTCAATGGGCATTGTGAAGCTCATGTCACCGCCGAAACCATCCTCGCCGGCCGATGCCGCCCAGGCACCGGCAAATGTCAGTTCCGTGGGACCGGTGACAAAAAGAGAGACACCGAAGGTACCGGCCACATCCAGGCTGAGCGTTTCCTCACCCAGGAGAGGAACATTGACGGTGATGGAAATGGGAGCCAGGACCTCAATGGACCCGCTGAAGTTGCCATTGATGTCCGGTGTGCCATTGGTTGAGGGGACAGACTTGGCTGTCCAGGGGCCATTGAGTAAAACATCGACGCTCAGGTTTTCACTGAACGACAGCGCAGGGATGTCCAGCGGAACGTCAACTGGCACGACCTGGTTTATCTCACCACTGACATGCCTGGTATTCGGGAATTGGTCGCCAGCGCAGACAGCTTCCTTGAGCAGCGTGATGTTCAACAGCAAATCTTAGGCCCTGGGACCATTGGGCGATGGCGCGTCAACCGCAACGTTTTCCATCCAGTTCAGGCCTCCGGGGTTCTCCAAGAGGATGGGCTGATCCAGCACCTTGTCACTGGGAATATCGGTGTATTGGCCAATATGGGAAAACGAGGCGAAATCACACGTGGCATGAAAGGTGATCTGCAGCCCCAGACCGCCCGTGCTGGAAGCAACGCCATCAACGACAGCGCTCAGGTCACTGCCGGCGGAACTGATGTCAACGGTGGCGTCGATAGCGGCCTAGGGTTTCACCAGTGCCCCATCATCGTGGGTGACCAGCCCGGTGACGCTGCCAACCATGGCGCCAATCTTGTCCTGTTGCGCCATCGCACTCCAGGAAAACAGAACCAAAATCCCGGTAAACAGTATTGTGCATCGCATAAGCAAATCCCCCTTGGTAATGACTTCAAAATATCACTTCGCGAAATTCACTTTTTGCGCTAAATCAACACAGCAGACCAAAAAAATCCCGGGTGATGCCGGGATTTTTTGGGGGTAGCCGCAGATGGTTTTTCCTGCGGCAGGATGCCTGGGCAGGGCTGTCAGATGGCGACAAAACCGGTGCTGTCGCCAAACGCATCCTGTTCGATGCCGGCCAGGTTGATCATGGACAACAGCAGGTTGGACAGTGGCGTTTTATCCGGGGTTACGATGTGGCGGTTGCCTTCCAGGCGGCCAGACGCACCACCGGCCAGCACGATGGGCAGCGGATCGTGGTTGTGCGAGTTGCCATCGCTCATGCCGCTGCCGTACATGATCAGGGAATTGTCCAGCAGGGTGCCGTCACCATCAGGCAGTTCCTGCAGTTTTTCCAGGAAGTAGGACAGCAGGCCGACGTGATAACGGTTCAGTAGGGCAAAGCGGGCTTTCTGCTCTTCGTTGTTCGAGTGGTGCGAGAGGGTGTGGAAACCGTCCCTGACGCCACTGGCCGGGTACACGGCACCGCTGAGTTCCTTTGCCATCAGGAAAGTGGAGACGCGGGAAATTTCGGTCTGCCAGGCCAGGACCTGCAGGTCGAACATCAGCTTGATGTGTTCTTCGATATCGTTGGGGATGCCGTTGGGCTTGTCGGGTACTTCGATGTCATCGGTGACCTTGGCACCAGCCTGTTCAATGCGACGTTCGATTTCGCGAATGTCGGTCAGGAACTGCTCCAGGCGGAGCTTGTCGGAGGCAGGCAGTGACCGGTCCAGGGAAGCCAACTGGTCGGAAACGGCATCGAGCAGACTCAGGGACTGCTTGCGGCGCGCTTCACGCTGTTCCGGCGTGGCACCGTCGCCAAACAGGTGTTCAAAGACCACCTGCGGGTTGTTCTGCATGGGCAGCGGGGACACCGCGGACTGCCAGGAAATGGTGTTGCGGTAGGCACAGCTGAGGCCTTCACCGCAGCTCAGTGTGGATTCCTCAATGGTTAGTTCCAGTGACGGCAGCGGCGTGTCCTGGTGCAGGTTCTGCGCAATGACCTGGTCGATGGTGACACCCAGCGATGGCATGGCACCGGTTTTCGGTTTGGCGCCACTGAGATAGCTGGCGGCGGAACGGTTGTGATTGGCGGTCGCGCCACCCGGGCCATAGGCCAGGGGCAAACCGTGGCCGGAAACCACGTTGATGTGATTACGGAACTTTTCCAGCGGCTGCAGAATTTCCGTGAATTCGAAATTCTTGCCCACGGTCGACGGTGTCCACTTGGCCATGGTGGCGCCATGCGGGACATATATCGCAGAAAAACGGGTTTTCGGCATGTTGGCCTGCGCCATGGCCGTGCTTGCAGGCACCATTGATTCCAGGAAAGGCAGGGCCAGCGTTGTCCCGGTCCCGCGCAGGAAGGTCCTGCGGTTCAAGTGCTTTTTGCTCAGAAAGGTCGCCATATCAGGCCTCCGGTTTTGTCTGGACAAAGTCCGCATGACGGCTGGCGACATTCTCGGTATCGGCACCGCTTTTGACGCGTTTCGTGAACTGGTCGCTGTTGATTATGCCTCTGACGAGGGCGGAAAAGCGATAGTCCTCGCTTCCAGCGTTATGCATGATCGACCGTACAGTCGGCATGTCGAAATACTCCAGCTCTCGGCCCAGGGCATAAGTCATGAGCTTTTCGGCAACGGTTTCCACGAACAGGTCGGAATAGCGCATCAGCGCTTTGCGCAGGTCGGCCGGGCTGGACAGGGTGGAGCCGTCCAGCAGCGTACCGCTGGGATCGACCTTCGAGTCGCCGTCGTATTCACGCCATTCCCCCACGAGGTCGAAGTTCTCCAGGGCAAAGCCAACAGGATCGATCACGGCATGGCAGGAGGCACAGGAAGGGTCGGCACGATGCGCTTCCAGGCGGTCACGAATGGAACTGGTCAGTACCACGGAGCCATCGCCATCGAGGTTGGTTTCCACGCCGGGGGGGGGTGCCGGTATCGGTGCACTCAGGAAGTTTTCCAGTATCCAGGCGCCCCTGACGACCGGCGAGGTACGGCTGGCAGTGGAGGTTACCGAAAGAATGCTGCCATGGCCGAGCAGGCCGCGACGCGGGCTGTCCTCGGCCAGTTCCACCTTGCGGAAATAGGAGCCTCGAACGCCTTCAATACCGTAGTGCTCAGCCAGACGCTGGTTGAGATAGGTGTAGCGTGAGTCCAGCAGATCGGTGACCGGGAGGTTTTCGGAAATCATGTTGGCGACGGCCAACTGGGTTTCGGTGATGAAGGCCTCGCGCAGATTGTCATCGAATTTGCCTTCTTCCGGGGTAATGTTTTCCACTTCGCGCAGAAACAGCCACTGGCCGGCAAAGTTTTCCACCAGGGCACGTGACTTGTCGTTACGTAACATGCGGGTGATCTGGGTATCGAGGACGTCTGGCTTGCTGAGTTCGCCAGCCATCGCCAGCTCCAGCAGTTCTTCATCCGGAATGCTGCTCCACAGGAAGAATGACAGCCGTGAAGCCAGTTCCAGGTCGCTGATCGTGTAGATTTCGCCCGGGGCCAGGTCTTCGGGCTCTTCCTCGAAACGGATCAGGAAGCGCGGGTCGATGAGAATGCGGGACAATGCCTGCTGGATACCATTTTCAAAATCGCCTTCCTGAATTCCCTGCTCGTAAAAGGCCATGATGTTGGCCACTTCACCGCTGCTGACCGGACCGCGGAAAGCGCGGGTGGCAATCTCTTCCACGATGGTTTCAGCGCAGGCACGCTCTTCGTCGTTGGTGGCCGGATAGCAGCTGAAGACCTTCTCGCGGCTGGGCGTGTTGCCCGGGCCTGTCGCGTTGAAAGGCCCGATAATCTCGATACGCGAGATGTTGCCTTCCTTGACGTAGTTGTCATAGATATCGTTCACACCGGCTGGCTGTTTCTTGTCGATGATGGCGGCCGTGATCGTGTGCGGACCTGCTGTCAGCGGAATGCGCTCGATGCGGTTGCGTTCAACCTTTACCGGCTGCCCGTCGATGGTGACATCCAGTTCGGAATTCAGTTGTGTACCGAAGCCACGGCGGAAACTGAACAGGCGGCCGCCGATGTCGATGTCGTACTCGGCATCCAGTGGGAAGTTGTGTGTGACCACCATACCCCCACGGGTACCCAGGGGCAGACCGTCAATGTGCTCGTCCTGCGCCAGGTTGGGGGGAGGCGAGTAAATAGTGGAAGATTCGGTCGCCGTCATGTCGCCGATCGCCCAGCGGCTGATTTTCATGGCTGCTGAAGTGTAGGCCTGAACCAGTGCCGGCGAGAAACCCAGCGAAGCGGCAATGTTGTCAAAACCTTCACTGGAGTTGTCGCGGGGCAGCATGGTGGCCACGTCGATATCCAGGGACAGCAGGTCGCGAATCACATTGGCATATTCGGCTCGGTTGAGGCGGTGCAGTGTCGGCGATGCCGGGAGGGTCTCAATATGCTCGTCCAGTTGGTGGGCAATGGTCTCGGCAAAATGCTCCAGGGTGTCGTTGTCAGGGCGTTCCTCGCCTACAGGCGGCATCATGCCGATGCGGATCTTGCGGATCATCAGCTCCCAGGTTTCCGGTGCGGCTTCAACGCGATCGAAATCCAGGCCTTCCATGTCCAGACTGCCGGCCCAGTCTTCGAAGTTATGGCATTTCACACAATACTGGTTCATCAGGTCGGGCACTGATTGTGCCTGGACCAGGGCCGGTGTGGCGGTACTGGCGAATGCCATGGCGATGGCGAGTTTTTTACTGACAGTTTTCATGGGATCGGTGTTTCAGTTAGGTAAGCTGTTATGGAGCGGCCCTATTCGACAGGCATGCCTTTGTCGTTCAGCAGCCGGGTTATCAGGGCTACGGATGCCGGTTTCTCTTCGGCCGGATGCGTGGCCAGGAAAACGCCTTTCGCCCAGTCCAGCGGCGTGCGCCCTTCGTTATCCCTGATATCCAGGCGGGCACCATTGGCGACCAGTAATTCAATGACATCGTTGGCGCCGCGATTCGCCGCGCCGTGAATGGCGGCCAGTCCCATGGAGTTTGTCTGATTGATGTCCATCCCCAGGTCAAGGCACAGCTGCACGGCCTTGAGCAGCGCTTCATCGCCTTCGGTCCAGGTCTGGGAAACCACCCAGTTGATGCCGGCGGCAGCCATCAGGGCATTGGTCCCCTCGAAGGTTTCAATGAGCGGGTCAGCACCATTTTCCAGCAGCAGGTTCATCACGGTGAGATCGCCCGCGCGGGCAGCGCGGATGAACGGTGTCTGGCCGGTGAAGTCGACCCATTCCAGGGTGCCGGTGATTTCTAGCAGATCGTGACGAATCGGCGGTGACTCCTTGGTACGCACATCCAGATTGGCACCAGCTTCCACCAGCGTCTGGATCAGGCCAAGAATTTCATCGCGGTTGGTAATGTAATTAGTGAATTTGTCGTTATGGACATAAAGATTGCGGACATTGATCGCTTCCCACAAAGGTGAGCGGCCATACCAGTCCTGGGTGTCGATATTGGCACCCTGCTCAATCAGGTAACGGGCAGTGTCCATGCTGTTAGTTTCTACGGCCATCAACAGCGGTGTAATGGAGTTTGCTTCCGTCTTGTGGATATCGGCACCGGCGTCGAGCAGCATGTCGGCGATCTCGGTCTGGCCGTGACGGGCCGCATAGAGCAGCGGCGTCATACCACCGGGGGTGGGTTCACGACGACCACGGTCAGCCGGTGTGCCGCCACGGATAATGCCGATTCCGAATCCAAAGCCGCGCTGGGAGTTGGGTAAAATCCAGGGCGGGGTCTCACCAATGCGGGTGCTGGAGTTTACGTCAGCGCCTGCATCGATCAGGAAGCGTGCAATGTCCGGGTGACCGGCTCGGGTGGCAAACATCAGGGCGGTCTGGCCGAATTCTGCGTCGCTGGCATTGATGTCAGCGCCATGGGTCACCAGCAGCCTGACAACATCGATCTCGCCAATCTCGGCTGCTGTCATCAGCAGCGTATGACCATTATTTTCAAGCGTGTTGGCATCGGCACCGGCTTCCAGCAGGAGGCGGACTGTGTCGCTATTGCCGTTGGCAACGGCCAGGCTCAGCGGGGTGATCCCGTAGCGGCTTGAGATGTTGGGATTGGCACCTTCATTCAGCAGAAATTCTACTGATTCCAGATCGTTGTAGCGCACCAGCCAGTGCAGGGCAGGGGTGTCAAACTTACCCCGGCTATCCGGGTCGGCACCCTCCGAGATCAGGGACTTGATCGCCAACACATCACGGTTCATGGCTGCATCAGCCAGATTGGCGTGGGCACTGGCAGCCACCAGAGTCAGGGTCGCCCCGGCAACAGCAGTTGCGAGTAACTGGTGAAATACAGATTTCATTGCAGGTGTGAAATTATCCCCAAATTGTCAGTTAACGGTTCTTGCCGGCTGTACTGTTTTTAAACAGTCTTTTTATGACCTGGTCAAAACGCTGTCGACGTTCCGATAACCGCTAGTGCTTTCCAGCACGGTGTCCATCGGCATACCAAGGTTACTTGAGTATCGCGTGAAAGACCGAAAAATGTAAGGTAAACATTTGATTAGTCTTTAAAAAAGACTTATAGCGCCGGGGTATTATGAAGTCAATATAAGCCGAGGCACTTGTCATTTCTTTGCACTTTTATGCGTTTTCGCCCTGTTTTCACAGGTTGCCAGTTACCCTGAACAGGTCATGGCAAGTTTCATATTCGTTTCATAATTGATGACGGAATTAGCTTGGTTGCCAACCTTAAAAAAGATAGTCTTTTAAAAAGACTAAAAATAGGCAGGTCGCAACAGGCTGTGACCGCTTACATATCATGACCCGATACTTTCGATTCACTGCCCTGCTGGTGCCTTTGTTGTGCTTTGCTGCATCGACCCTGGCACAGGAGTCCGCGTTCAGCCGCGACATGTTTGAAAATTACATTCGCATTTTCAATGCCGGGGATTCAGACCTGTATGCCCGTTACTACCACCCGGATGTGGTGATGGAACGCGGTGACCTGAAACTTGAAGGCATTGAGGCGATCCTGGCGTTTTACCAGGACTTTCATGATCAAGCCAAACAGACTATCGATGTACAGGCCTTTCTGGCTGACGAAGACAGGATGTTTGTCGAGTTGCAGACTCTTTTTGAGGTTCACACCGACTGGTCTCATCCGTTTGCTGGAGAGATGAAAAAAGGGAGGCGTCAGGTGAATTCCTTTGTGCATTACCAGCTGCAGGATGGCAAGATCATTCTCATACAGTCTGCCCGGTTGAGAGTCAGGGCGCTGTAATCAGCTCACTGACAGCCTGTTGCTACTGAATACTTTTAACCATCATATTTAACCAACACCTAAAACGACCAAAGAAAACCATCACGGGATCTGCTATGAAAAAAACAATGATATTTGTATTGTCCCTGCTGTTGTCTGCCACCGGTTATGCCGCTGATGCCAACAGTGTGGAAAAAATAGAAAACGGGCCGTTGCATATGGAAGTGTTTACTTCCGATGTACCGGGTTATTCGGTGACATCAACCCTGATTTACGGCAACAGCGACCTCATCCTGATTGACCCGCAGTTCCTGCTGCCGCAGGCAGAAGAGGTGGTCGCCATGATCAAGGCGACCGGTCGGACCCTGACAACAATCTATACCACCCATGCTCACCCGGACCATTTCCTGGGAGTGCCGGCCATTCTGGACGCCTTCCCGAATGCGCGTTACGTAGCCCTGCCCGAAGTGCGTGAGCGCATGATTACAGGCTGGCCAAACCGTCGTAATTTCTGGGTGCAGACCTATGGTGAAGATGTGTTGCCCGGACCCGAGCCGGTCCTGCCTGGACCGCTGCCCAATCCACCGACCCTGCACCTGGAAGGCTACGACATGCCCATTACCCGTGACCAGGTAGGTCTCGATGGGCCGGGTAATTCCTTCGTCCATATCCCGGCCATCAAGGCTGTTGTCACGGGCGACATCATTTTCAATTCCCACTTGCGGCCACCGGCAGACACCGGTCCGCTGTATGAAACCCTGGATCGAATTGCGGCGCTGGACCCGGATTATGTGATTGCCGGTCACCAGGCCAAGGGCACCACCAGCGAAGCGGATGTGCTTGATTTTGTCCGTGAATACATCGGGGCTTTCCGGATGGCCAGAATGCTGTCAGACAATCCACAGCAGCTGCAGGAAAAAATGCTGGCGATGTATCCGGACCTCGGGCGCACTGATGCCCTTGAGCAGGCAGCGACACGCGCATTTGAGTAAGACGCCGCCGCTATAGCGGCTGGTTTGAAAAAGGGCTGGCCACAGGTTGGCCCTTTTTTTATAGTCTCAGAGCGGCATCACTGTCGCAGTCGAGGGCCGTTGCTTGCGATAAAGGCAGGCAGAATGCGGGCTGGGGGGCATCTGCGGGATGTCATTAATTGTCCCGGGCGGCGAAAAAAATCTCGACAAATTGGGAATAACCGTGCTACAAATTTGCACGTTAGTTCAGAAAAGAGACTAATTTCCGGCAAAAATACTGTCCGGAAGGGGTTCAAGACTCTTTACTTACTGACCGTAAACGCTTTCGAACATTAACCGGATCATCGGGTAGACCCCGAGATACCGGTGTTTGATTTACAACGCAAAAATTAAAATGAGGGAAGAAATCCGATGGTAAGAAATCATCTTATCAGGCGGAGTGCGCTGGCCGTGGCAGTTGCTACAGCAGTTTCAGCCAGTCCTGCACTTCTTGCACAAGAACTCGAAGAAATCCAGGTAACAGGTACACGTCTGCGTGTGACTGATGGTATGGCTGAGCCTACTCCAGTCACCAGTGTTACCCCCCTGGAACTTATGAATTTTGAACCGGGCGGTACAGTTGCCGAGCAGCTGGACGCACTGCCCCAGTTCTTCGCCACTGGTACTGCACAGCGCGGTGGACCGACCCTTTTCGGTGATGGTGGTGGTAGCTACCTGGACATGCGCGGCCTTGGCCGTAACCGCACCCTGGTACTGTTGGACGGTTCGCGAATCGTCCCAGCCGACAAACGCGGTAACGTTAACGTCGACAATATTCCGCGTGCCTTGATCAAGTCCATTGACGTCATCACCGGTGGTGCATCTGCCGCATATGGCGCTGACGCCCTGGCCGGTGTCACCAACTTTGTTCTGGACCGTGAATTCCAGGGGCTGGACGTTCAGGTCAGCACCGGCATGAATGAGTTCCAGAAGGATGGCAAGAACTACAGCACACAAATTGCTGGTGGTTTTGACATCGGTGATCGCTGGAATTTCATCGGTTCATTCAATGGCCAGCATATCGACCGCATTTACCGCGATCCTCGCGACCTGGACCAGGAGTGGTTCCAGCGCTGGGGTCACATCATTAACCCGGACCCCAGTGGCCCGACCCGTATTACCATGCCTTGGGTAGCGCCGACCAACGCTACACCGTCTGGTGTGATCAGTGCGCGCGGCTCTGCTTTGAATGGCTTGCAGTTCACCGACGATGGTACCGGTCTGCGCCCTGTTATCCTGGGTGATGTGACCAACGCCAACTTCACTTCCGGTGGTCCAGATGCCTTGCGCTACAGTGATGCCACGGTTTCCCCCATCACTGGTAACGGTGTCGACAACCGTTCCGGTTTTGGTGCCCTGCAGTTCAAAGTCTCTGACAACCTGAGCATCTATGGTCAGGCACTGATCGGTCGTACAGAATCCTTTGCTACTTCCGAGCAGTCCACTTACGCCATGACTTTCCCATGGTCAGAAACCATTTACCGCACCAATCCGTTCATTCCGGGTTATATCAGTGACACCGAGTCTGTGCCGGGCACTGTTGCTGGGATCATGGATGCGGAAGGTCGGAGCTCGTTCTCCCTGAACAAGGTGGGCAGCTACCGCGGTGACCTGGAAGCCGGTGCCGGTGAATTTGACCGTTCCGTGTTTACCACTGAATCCTATACCTTCGGCTTCAACTCTACCCTGTCAAACGGCTGGGATCTGAGTGGTTCCTACACCTCCGGCGAATCGCGCAAGAAGGGTGGTCAGTTCAACTCCCTGCGTGTTGACCGTGAAGGTTTGTCCCGTGATGCCGTCATCGATCCGGCTACTGGCGCGATCGTCTGTAACGTGCAGTTGTTCAACCCGACTGAAGCTGAACTGGCTGCCGCTCCGCAAATCCAGGGTCGTGTAAGCTCCAGGACTGGTGGACAGCTGCGTTCACCGATCGGTCTGGATAACTCTATTCGCGATTGTGTGCCATACAACGCCATGGGTGCCGGTAACATGAACCAGGCGGCCTGGGATTACATGCATACACCGAAGACCAACGACTCCTGGGTCAAGCAGGACTTTGCCGAACTGCTGATGCAGGGTGAAGCCCATGAGGGCTGGGGTTATGGTCCGCTGTCATTTGCGACCGGTCTGACCTGGCGTGAGCAGAGCTTCCATGACGAAGCCGCCCAGGCTGATGTCGATGAACTGGGTCCACCGATCAACGTGCCTGCACTTGGTATTCGTGGTATTGCCAATGCCTATGCCGGTGGTACGGCCAACCTGCACCACTTCTCCACCATTAACTTCCTCAGCGGTGAGTATGACGTCTGGGAATGGTTCGGTGAGTTGAACGTGCCGATCTGGGAATCCCAGGACGGTGGCAGCAGCCTCGGTGGTAACGTCGCTTACCGTCGTTCTGACTACTCTTCCAGCGGTGCCCAGGACTCCTGGAAAGCCGGTATCGAGTGGCAGATTTTCGAAGACCTGCGCCTGCGTGCTACCAAGTCCCGCGACGTCCGCGAAGCCAGCTTTGCTGAACGTTTCGACACCCAGACTGGTGGTACCAATATCGATGACCCGTTCACCAACACCCAGAACGTGAACGTATCCTTCTTCCGTGGTGGTAACCCCAACCTGGAGCCTGAAGAAGCGGACACTACTGTTGTCGGTATGGTTTACGAGCCGTCTTATGTTGAAGGTCTGCGCATGAGTATCGACTGGTACGAAATCGATATCTCCGGTGCCGTCGACAGCATCACCGAACAGCAGATTGTTGACCAGTGTTTCAACACCGGCGCCTTCTGTGAGCTCATCAACCGTGACTCCAACGGAGTTGCCGTGGGTGTGGGCGCACCGTTCTTGAACCTGTCAACGTCCTACGCCGAAGGTATCGACTTCGAGGTTGCCTACAACTTGGAGCCGAACCTGTTTGACAACGAAGTTGAGAACCTGTCTCTGCGTCTGTTGGGCGGTTACCTTATTGACCGTTTCGACCAGCCGCCTGGTGGTGCACCGATCGATCAGATCGGCGGTTCAACCCGTCCGGAAACCACTGCCAACGCTACCCTGCGTTACTCAGTCGGCCCCTGGTCAGCTACCTGGCAGCAGCGTTATATCAGCGATACGCTGGTAAACATCAACTGGGTTGAAGGTGTGGATGTGGATAACAACACTATCCCGACTTACTCATTCACCAACCTGTCATTCCGCTATGATGGCGAATCCATGATGGGTGGTGGTGAGTGGTCTGCCACGCTGGCAGTGAATAATGCGTTCGACAAGAACCCGCCGATCATTCCGGGTGCTTTCAACCGCGTTGGCTCACAGACCAACTCCGGTCTTGGCTATGATGAATGGGGTCGCCGTTATCAGTTGACCCTGCAGATGAGCTTCTAAGTTCAGTTGCAAAAAAAACGGGGCTTCGGCCCCGTTTTTTTATTCTTGTTGGAAAGTGTCTGCAAGTTGTCAGGCTGCTTCTTCCTCTTTTGCCGAATCGTTTTCCGGTTTGTCTTT
>Ga0255766_10004129_pt1 | contig 12423 bp, 9 predicted proteins | sample 071ome_23_FD_179966 | JGI IMG/M metagenome (GOLD analysis project Ga0255766, IMG submission 179966) | Coastal salt marsh microbial communities from the Groves Creek Marsh, Skidaway Island, Georgia - 071403BT metaG (version 2) | ecosystem: Environmental > Aquatic > Marine > Intertidal zone > Salt... | reverse complement strand
CGGTCAACGGGGCGCCCCGCGGATCACCCCCGGTGTAGGAGTAGTCCCAGCGGCTCGTGTGAAAGCTGTGTCCGGTGAAATCGCCGATGCCGGGGATGCCCGGCAGTTTTGCTTTGTGTAGCGGTCCGGTGCCGACGCACACATGACGGGCCCGCAGGTGGTCGCCGCGATCGGTCGAGATGACCCACTGCCGGTCGGCGTCGTCCCAGTCGAGGCCGGTGACCTCGGTGGAGAACACCGCATCGCGATACAAATCGAAGTGTCGCGCGATACGGCGGCAGTGCTCGAGGATGTCGGCGCCGCCGGTGTACTTCTCGCTCGGCAAATAGCCGGTCTCCTCCAAGAGCGGCAGATAGATGAGCGAGGCCGTGTCGCACATCGCCCCCGGATAACGATTCCAATACCAAGTGCCCCCGACGTCACCGCCCTTGTCGATCAATCGCACCCGGTTGATGCCGGCCTGGCGAAGCGCGGCCCCAGTAAGGAGGCCGGCGAACCCGCCGCCGATGAACGCCACGTCAACCGCGTCCGACGCCGACTCGATGATCGGATCGCGCTCCACCCTCGGTGTGTGCGGATCGTCGACGTAGTGGGCGAACACGCCTTCAGCCGCGACGTACTGGTCGTTGCCGTCGGGTCGGAGCCGCTTCAGCCGTTCACGCTCGTAGCGGCGGTGCACCTCGTCGAGCGTGCCGGGATCCGTCATCGCGACACCCTGTCACAAGCGACGAGCGACCGGCTCACCGACGTCGGCTCATCGGGCGTCGAGCATCGGTCGATAGAGGTCGCGTTCGTAGTCGCCGACCATTCGACCCGCGGTCACCCGAGGCCCGAGTGTTCCCCAGGCATGCAGCATCCGGTTCACCCAAGCCGCCGACACCGCTCCGACACCGTCGGCATGGAACTCGGCGGCCATTTCAGCGATCCGATCGAGAGCGTTCGCCGACTCAACGAGATCACGCTCAACGTCATCGAGGTCGGCGAAACCGACATCGGGGTCGTGCAGAGCGATGTCGAAGCCGTTTCGACCGTCGGACATCTCGGCCCACCAGCCATCACGGATCGAGCAGTTGAGCGCGCCGTTGAGTGCCGCTTTCTCACCACTCGTGCCCGATGCTTCGTGGGGCCGCACGGGTGTGTTGAGCCACACATCGCAGCCGTGATACATCGCGCGGGCCACGGCCATGTCGTAATCGGGGAGGAAGGTGAAGCGACCGTTGGCTTCGGGCGTCGAGCCATGGGCGACGATCGCCGCGAGCAGTGCCTTGCCCGGCACGTCGGCCGGATGGGCTTTGCCGGCGAACACGAGATGCACCGGGCGGTCGTCGTCGCCGAGGATCGCGGCGAGTCGCTCCGGGTGACGCAGCAGCAGGTCGGCGCGCTTATAGGTCGCGAACCGGCGGGCGAATCCGATGATGAGCGCGTCGGGATCGATCTCGGTGTCACATCGCTCAGCGACGAGATCGATGAGATCTCGCTGGGTGTCTCGACGTTGATCGCGCACCACATCTGCTTCAAGACCAGCGACGCGTGCCCACGCAGCGGGATTCCCGTCGTCCCAACGCGTCCCGAGGGCCTCGTCGAAGAGGTCTTGAAGTTGAGGGCTGACCCAGGTGCGGGCATGCACCCCGTTGGTGATCGAGCTGATCCACGAGCCGCCCGGCACCGCGGCAAACAGTTCGCGACTCACCTCGCCGTGGAGCGCCGACACACCGTTGGCGCGGGACGCCCCGCCGAGGCAGAGCGCCGCCATGTTGAACACCGCGAGACCGGCATCGGGGTCGCGGCCGAGAGCGAGCACCTCATCGACCGGCACTCCCCAGCGCTCGGCCCAATGCTCAACGTGCGGTTCGATCAGATCGCGATCGAACCGGTCGATACCGGCCGGCACCGGGGTGTGCGTGGTGAACAGCACCCGAGGTCGGATCCGTTCGAGCGCTTCAGCGATCGTCGTCGCCCCAGCGGAGATCTCACGGTCGATCAACTCCAAGAGCAGGAAGCCGGCATGACCTTCGTTGAGATGGTTGACCCCCGGCGACCAGCCGAGCGCCTCAACCGCGCGGGCACCGCCGACACCAAGCACGAGTTCCTGCTCGAGACGGTGCAACCGGTCGCCGCTGTAGAGGCGATCGGTGATCGCGCGATCCGCATCGGAGTTGGACTCGAGGTCGCAGTCGAGAGCGAGGAGAGCGACCGTGCCAACCGCGAACCGCCACACTCGGGCCGACACGACACGACCCGGCATCGGCACCTCCACCACCACACCGGTATCGACGGCACCGAGGCGCTCCGCGTGATGAGTTTCGAACCGCTCACCTTGGGCGCCGTCGACGATTTCTTGGCGGAAGAAGCCGTGGCGATAGAAGAGGCCGACGCCGGCGAGGCGGAGACCGAGATCGCTCGCCGCCTTGAGATGGTCGCCGGCGAGGATGCCGAGACCACCGGAGTACTGCGGCAGGGTCTCGGAGATGCCGAACTCGGGGGAGAAGTAGGCGACCTCGGGAGCCGGCGGACTCACGACTCGCGACCGAAGCGCGGCGACCGCCTCGGCGAGGTCGGCCGCGTCGACCTCATCGTCGGCGAAGGCAGCGAGTTGGTCGTCGGTGAGACCCTCAACGGCGATCGTCGGATGCACACCGGGGCTCGCGGTTGCGATGCGATCGAGCACCGAACGAGCCCGGTGATCCCAGGTCCAGTGCAGGTTGGATGCGAGCTCTTCGAGGTGCTGACGGATCTCTTGGGGGTTCACGATGCTCCCGGGGGTCGAACAAATGACGCTAGTTGCCGTCGGATGATCCGCTGAAACGAACCGGTGACCGGTCGTCGTATCGGCTGATCACGACGGTGACCTCAACTAGTCTCACGTTTTCCGATCATGAACTTCGTACCTCCATCTGAACATCAGGTGTTGGTGTTCCTGGTCCAGTTGGCCGTGCTCCTCGCGTTGGCTCGACTGCTCGGCCAGGCGTGCAAACGCCTCGGACAACCCGCGGTCGTCGGCGAACTCGCGGCCGGTGTCGTCCTCGGCCCCTCCGTGCTTGGTCGTGCCGCCCCCGACGCCTTCAACTGGTTGTTCCCCGCCGACAGCGTGCAGTCGGGAATGCTTTTCACCGTCGGCTGGCTCGGCGTCATGTTGTTGCTGGTCACCACCGGATTCGAGACCGATCTCACCCTCATCGGCCGTCTCGGGCGCGCCGTGCTCTGGGTCACCGTCGGCAGCCTGGTGGTGCCGTTCGCTTTCGGAGTCGCCGGCGGGGCCATCATCCCGGACGCATTCCTCACCGTTGGCGAGGACCGCGTGATCTTCGCGCTCTTCCTCGCGACCGCGCTCACCATCTCGTCGTTGCCGGTGATCGCGACGATCCTCGCCGACCTCCGCCTGCTTCGACGCAACTTCGGCCAGTTGACGATCGCCGCTGGAATGGCGAACGACGTGGTCGGCTGGATCCTGCTCGGACTCATCGCCGGACTGGTCTCGACCGGCCAGTTCGAACTCGGCGACTTCCTCACCACCCTCGTCGGCCTCCTCGTGTTCCTTGCGATCGCCGTCGCCCTCGGACAGCGCATCGTCGACCGTGTGCTGCTCGCCATGCGGCGAACCTCGGTTGGCACTGCGGGCTGGCTGACCATGGCGATCGTCATCTCGGTTGGCCTCGGCGCGATCACCCAGGCGCTCGGCGTTGAGGCGGTGCTCGGCGCCTTCGTGGCCGGCATCCTCCTCGGTCGCTCCCGCTACACCCGCCACGACGTCGAAGAGCAGATCGAAACCGTCACCTCCTCGCTGCTCGCCCCGGTGTTCTTCGCCACCGCCGGCCTTCGCGTCGACGTCGCCCTGCTCGCCGACCCGACCGTGCTGTTCTGGGCGTTCCTGCTCACCTTGCTCGCCTCGGTGTCGAAGTTCGGTGGCTCGTGGATCGGCGCGCGCATGGCCGGGCTTGAGCATCGGGAGGGATTCGCCCTCGGCATGGCGCTCAACGCCCGCGGCGCCCTCGGCATCATCATCGCGACCGTCGGTCTCGACCTCGGCGTGTTCAACGCCTCCTCGTATGTCATCACCGTGGTCATGGCGATCGCCACGTCGGTCGTCGCGCCCCCGGCGCTTCGCGCACTGGTGAGTGGATGGGCGGGCTCGCCAGAGGAACAAGCCCGACTGAAGCGCGAGGAACAACTCGCCGGGAACATCGTGGTGCGCCCCGGGCATCTGTTGCTCCCGGTCAACGACGCGAGCGCCTGCGATGCGGTCGCGTCACTCGTTGGCCGATCGTTCCCACCGGAGATGTCGGTCACCCTCGTCGAGACCGACCTCGTTGACGGTGATGGCGATCGCGGGGACCGCTGCACGGCCTCGCTTGGCGAACGCAGCATCGACCGGAAATCCGTCGCCGGTGATCCGCTGGCCGAGGTGACCAACCAACTCCAACTCGGCTACGACCTCGTGGTCGCCGCCGTCTCACCGCGGACCAAATGGCCCGACACCGACGAGTTGACCGCCGCGATCCTCTCGCAACGCGATGTACCGGTGCTGCTGGTGCGGCCGACCACCACCCATGTCGAGCACGACCCCCCCGGCGGGTTCCGTCGCATCCTGCTTCCCGTGTCGGCCACGAAACCCTCACGCGCCGCCGCTGAGATCGCCATCGCCTACGCCGCGGAGACGGGCGCGATCGTGAAGCTGCTCCACGTCAACCCCAACGAAGGGGCGACACCCGTTCGCCGGTTCGTTCGCACCGCGCTGCGCACCCATGAGCGCATCGTCGGGTCCTACGCCGACCCAGTTGGCCAGCAACTCATCGAGACCACCGAGGCGCTTGCCGCTGAGAGCGGAGTGCGTTGCGAGCGGATCTTCTCCACCCACCAGTCGCGCGCCGAAGCGATCCTCGACGCCGCCTCCACCAATTGGTGCGACCTCGTACTGCTCGGCGTTGAAGGCCAAGACATCGGCGGGGCCGCGTTCCTAGGACAGACCGCGCGGCGGGTGTTGTCGGACGCGCAGATGTCGGTCGCGGTCATGGTGCTACCGCCGCGGTGAGTCACCCCAACGACGCCCAGCCGCCGACCGTCGCCATCGTGATGGCGATGCGAGCGGAGGCTGCCGGAGTGCTCGCCGCTCTCGGCGCCGACCCGGTGATGGAGCCCGCGCCGCTCACGTTCGAATGGCACGTCGCCGAGCGGGCCGGACTGCGAGTCGTGGTCGCGGTGAACGGTGTCGACCCGAGAACTGGAGTCGACTCGATCGGCACCGAGGCCGCGGCGCTCAACACCCATGAGGTCATCGGGCGGTTCGCGCCGTCGATCGTGATCTCGGCCGGCACCGCTGGCGGTTGGAGTCGCGCCGAGGCTCGAGTCGGCGACCTCTACGTGTCGTGGCCCCATGTCGTCCACCACGACCGTCGCATCGACCTCGACGGAATGCGCGAGTACGGCATCGGATCGCATCCCGTGTGGGAAGGAGCCCCGGCGCTCGCCGAAGCCCTCGGTGGTCGTCTCGGCATCGTGACTACGGGGAACTCCCTCGACGAGAGCCACACCGATCGCGAGATGATTCTCGACCTCGGCGGCGAGGTAAAGGAGATGGAGGCCGCTGCAGTGGCCGGCGTGTGCTCACTTCACGGAGTGCCGTTCGTGGCGGTGAAGACGATCACCGATCTCGTCGACGATCCGGCGCCCACCGCCGAGCAGTTCCTCGCGAATCTCTCGGCCGCCTCCCGCCACCTCGCCGAGGCTGTGCCGGCAATCATCGATCACCTGGTCGCTGTGAACGCCCTGTGAACAACCCCGGTCAACTGGGGCTGATCACAACGGACCTCACGCCGGCCACCTAGCCTGAGGGCACTCAGGCGCGCCGGGAAGTCGGGTCGGCACTCACAACATGTTCCCCCTGCTCATCCTCCACGTCGTGCTCGGCGCCGTTGTCGTCGCCCTCGGCGACCGTCTCGGTCGACGCGCGTTCGCGGTGGCCGCGATCGCCCCGGCGGCGACGCTGGCCTGGCTGATTCCCCAACTCGGCGGCATCGTCGATGGCGACCCGGTGACCTCGTCGATCAGTTGGGTCAGCGGTCTCGATCTCGCTCTCGAACTGCGCGCCGATGCCTTCTCCGCCGTGATGTTGCTGCTCGTATCGGTGATCGGGCTCGCGGTGTGCGCCTACGCCCTCGGGTACTTCGGCGCGGGCAAAGCCGGGGTCGGTCGCCTCGCCGGGTTGATGACGATCTTCGCCGGATCGATGAGCGGTCTTGTGCTGAGCGATCACCTGCTGTCGCTGTTCGTCTTCTGGGAACTCACCTCGGTGACGTCGTATCTGTTGATCGGTAACGACGACACCAACCCGCGGGCGCGCGACGCCGGCCTGCAAGCGCTCCTCATCACTGGATCAGGCGGACTGGTCATGTTGGCTGGGCTGGCGCTGCTCGGCCAGAGCGCTGGCACCTACCGCCTGTCGGAGCTCGTCGCGTCGCCGCCAGCCGGAGCGGTGTCAACCACCGCGCTGATGCTCGTGTTGATCGGCGCGTTCACGAAATCGGCCCAATGGCCGTTCTCGTCGTGGTTGCCCGGCGCCATGGTCGCGCCGACACCGATCAGCACCTATCTGCACGCGGCCACGATGGTGAAAGCCGGCGTCTACCTCGTGGCGCGACTCGCCCCCGTGTTCGCCACCACCGCAGGATGGCGACCCGTCGTGCTGGCGGTCGGGTCGGTCACGATGATCGTTGGCGGATGGCGAGCGTTGCGCCAAGTCGATCTCAAAGTGCTCCTCGCTCACGGCACCGTCAGCCAGCTCGGCTTCATGATGATCCTCGTCGGCGCGGGAACCTACGGGCTCGCCCAAGCCGCCGTCGTGGTGCTGCTCGCCCACGGTGCGTTCAAAGCGGCGCTGTTCATGGTGGTCGGCGTCATCGACCACCAAACCCACACCCGTGACATCCGACGACTCGCCGGATTCGGACCGGGATGGGGGAGCGTGAAAGTGACTGCAGTGCTCGCCGCGGCCTCGATGGCCGGGGTGCCGCCACTGCTCGGCTTCATCGCCAAGGAGAAAGCGCTGCTCTCAGCGATCGACGGTCACTTCATCGGAGCATGGTGGGTGGTCGCCGCGATCGTCGTTGGATCGGTCTTGACCTTCTCGTACTCGGCGCGGTTCGTGCTCGGCGTGTTCGGTCGCCTCACCGACGAATCTGCCGTCGACGCCGAGCATCCACTCGTCGGACTCGAAGTGGCTGTGCCGAGCCGGGCGTTCACCGCACCGGGGCTCATCCTCGCCGTGTTCTCCCTTGCCGCCGGGCTCGCCCCAGTGCTTGTCGACTCGCTCGTCGCCGAAGCGACCCGCTCGCTTCACCCGGAGGCGAAACCGAAAGCGGTGGTGCTGTGGGCCGGGTTCAACTCAGCGCTCGCGCTGTCGGTGATCGTCATCGCGGTCGGCGTCGTCGCCGCACTCGCTGGGCGTCGAGTGGAAGCGGCGCAGACCGCGTTCCATCGACCGGTCGCGAAACTCCCAACGGCCGATCGGTCGTTCTGGGTGCTGTTGCAGTCGGTGCTCCGCGCTGCCAAGCGAACCACTCGCATCGTGCAGAACGGCTCGCTGCCGATCTACCTCATGGTCATTCTCGGTGTGTCGGCGCTCGCGCCGATCGTCCCGGCAGCCACCGGCCTCGATGAGCTGCCGGTGTTCGCCGACACCTGGCTGCACATCCCACTCGCCGCGCTCATCGTCGCCGCCGCGGTCGGCTCCACGATCGTCCACCGGCGCATCGCCGCCGCGCTCATGCTTGGCGCCGCCGGCTACGGCATGGCCGGGTTGTATGTGGTGCAGGGGGCACCCGACCTCGCCCTCACCCAGTTCGCGATCGAGACGTTGGCCACCGTGCTGTTCGTGCTGGTGCTGCAGGTGTTGCCGCGCACGTTTACCGACCGGTCGGCCGCGGTCATCGCCCCGGTGCGCATCGTCGTCGCCGCTGCCGTTGGGGTGTCGGTGTTCGTGTTCTCCCTCGCTGCCTCGCAGTCGCGAGCCGATGTGGACCAGGCCTCGATCTCGGCTGAGATGCTCGAGCGATCGGTGCCCGACGGCAAGGGGGCGAACGTCGTCAACGTGATCCTCGTTGACTTCCGCGGCCTCGACACCCTCGGCGAGATCACGGTGCTGCTCGTGGCCGGACTCGGCGTGGTGGCGCTTGCGCGCACCGTGCACCGCAAGCGTCTCGAAACCACCTCGCTCGTGCCCTCGCCGGTGGTTGACGCCTCCGCACGGGTGCTGTTCGCCTCGATCCTCGCGCTCTCGATCTATTTCCTGTTCGCCGGCCACAACCAGCCCGGAGGCGGGTTCGTCGGCGGTCTCACCGCCGGGGCTGCGATCAGCCTTCTCTATATCGCCGGCGGTAATCCGGCGGTGAGGCGTCTGCTGCCGGTGCGGCCGTGGACCGTTCTCGGCGGTGGGCTGTTGATCGCCGTTGTCACCGCCATCGTCCCGATCCTGCTCGGCGGAGCGGTACTCGAACATGCCCTCTTCGAGGCTGAGCTGCCGCTCCTCGCGAAGATCAAGACCACCTCGGCGCTGCCGTTCGACATCGGTGTCTTCTTGGTGGTGATCGGGCTCGTGCTGATGGCCTATGAGGCGTTCGGCGACGACCCGGAGGACAGCGAGGACAGCGCCGGTTCGAGAGCAGTGGTGACCTCATGAGCATCGTGCTTGCCCTCGTCACCGCGGTGCTCTTCGCCTGCGGATCCTGGCTGCTCATGCAGCGACGCCTGACACGCATCGTGATCGGAATCGGGCTGCTCGGCCACGGCGCGAACCTGCTGCTCATCACCGCCGGTGGCCCTGCTGGACGCCCACCGCTGATTGGAGCCGATCCGATCGACTCGCTGTCGGATCCGTTGCCGCAGGCACTCGCGCTCACCGCGATCGTCATCACCTTCGGTGTGACGGCGTTCCTGCTTGCCCTCGGCTACCGGAGTTGGCAGATCACCACCGACGACGCCGTCGAGAACGACATCGAGGACACGATGGTCGCGCGCCGTGAGGCCGACGGCCCCGAGGGTCCCGTTGACGACGGCGAACCCACCACTTCAGAGATCGGGGAGATGTGAGCACCGCGTCACTTGTTCCCCTGCCGATCGTGCTACCGCTGTTTGGCGCTGCCCTCAGCGTGGTGCTCGGTCGGTCGCGGGTTGCTCAGCGCGCCATCAGCCTCGCGGTGCTCGCCGCCATGGCGGTGGTGTCGGTGGCGTTGCTCGTCGAAGCCGACCGCGAGGGTCATGTGGTGCAGGTGGCCGGCGGGTGGAGCGCCCCACTCGGCATCGCCCTTGTCGTCGACCGCCTCGCCGGGATCATGCTCGTCGTCTCAACGATCGTGCTGCTCGCCGTCATGATCTACGCCGTTGGTCAGGGCAGTCAAGATCAGGAGCGGGTGAGTTTTCACCCGCTCTATTTGGTGCTCGCCGCCGGTGTGTCGGCGAGTTTTATCACCGGTGATCTGTTCAACCTGTTCGTCGCGTTCGAGATGATGCTCGCGGCGAGTTACGTGCTGATCACCCTCGGCGGACGACCCGATCAGGTGCGCTCCGGCATGACCTATGTGGTGATCTCCCTCGTCGCGTCGACGCTGTTCATCTCGGTGCTCGCCCTGCTCTACGCCGCCACCGGGACCGTGAACATGGCTGATCTCTCGGTGCGCCTCGCCGAGGTTGACCCGGGGCTGCGAGCAGCGTTCTCGGTGATGCTCCTCGTGGTGTTTGGCATCAAAGCCGGGTTGTTCCCGTTGTTCTTCTGGCTGCCCGACAGCTATCCGACCGCGCCCGGGCCGGTCACCGCGATCTTCGCTGGACTCCTCACGAAGGTCGGTGTTTACGCGATCATCCGCACTCAACTGCTCATGTTCGACACCCCCGAGTGGCTCGGCACCACGCTGCTGTGGGTGGCCGGGTCGACCATGGTGGTCGGCGTGCTCGGCGCGATCGCCCAGGACGACATGAAGCGCATACTCGCCTTCCACATCATCAGCCAGATCGGCTACATGATCCTCGGGCTCGGCTTGCTCACCGTGGCCGGCATTGCCGCCGCCGTGTTCTACGTGATCCACCACATCATCGTGAAGACCACGCTCTTCTTGGTTGCCGGCCTCGTCGACCGTCGAGCGGGCACCAGTCGACTCTCCGAGATGGGCGGCCTTGTTCGGTCGGCGCCGGTGATCGCGGCGCTGTTCGCCGTGCCGGCCCTCAGCCTCGCGGGCCTGCCGCCGTTCTCCGGATTCCTCGCCAAATTCGCTCTCGTCGACGCGGGCCTCGATGCCGACCGCTGGGTGATCGTGGCGGTCAGCCTCGCTGTTGGGCTGTTCACGCTGTTCTCGATGACGAAGATCTGGGCCGGGGTGTTCTGGGGTGAGCGCGATTCCGAACCGACCCGCGCACCGCTCGTGGGAGGACGGCTCGGCTCGCCGGTGTGGATGGTGATCGCCACCGGTGGCCTCGTTGCCGCGTCGCTCGCCTTCTCGATTTGGGCCGGGCCGCTCCATGAACTGTCACTGCGCGCCGCCGCTGACCTTATGGACCCCGCCCGCTATGTCGATGCTGTCCTCGGAGGTCGCCCGTGAAGTTGACCGGAGCGAGCAGGGTGTCGGGACTCGGCATCTGGCTGGTGGCCATCTGGTTGCTGCTCTGGAACGACCTGAGCGTGGCCAATGTCGTGTCGGGCGCACTCGTCGCGGTCGCGGTGCTCGGCTTGTCGCGATTGCCGAAGTCGTATTGCGCCGGTTCCGAACTTGGTGAGCGGCCGCGGGTGTCGCTGCCACACCTGCTCTATTTCGGTGGGTATGTGCTGGTGAAGTTGGTGCAGGCAAACCTCGTGCTCGCTTGGGAGATCATCACGCCGTGGCGCGACCGCATCCACACCGGCATCGTCGCTGTGCCGTTGCGCACCTCGTCAGATCTAGCGATGACCGTGGTGGCGAACGTGATCACGTTGACTCCGGGCACGGTGACCATCGAAGCAAAAGGCACGCCGTCGGTGCTCTACGTGCATGTGCTTCACCTCGACGACATCGAACGCGTGAAGGCTGAGTTGCTGCACCTCGAGGAACTGTCGGTGAAGGCGTTCGGCTCGCGTGCCGCTCGAGCCCAAATGCGAGGTCGCTCATGATCACCATGGCGTTCGCGCTGCTCGCCCTCGCTGGAATCTGCTTCATGATCCGACTGTTCATCGGTCCGACGGTCGCCGATCGGGTAATCGCCCTCGACGGTCTGCTGATGGTGATCACCTGCGGAATCCTTGTGGAGGTGGCGAGCGACGACTCTGTTGCCGGTCTCGACACCGTGCTCGTGGTGGCCCTCGTCGCCTTCGTCGGCACCGGGGTGCTCGCCCGCTACGTGGAGAGGAGGGGGGCATGACCGACACCATCGCCGGGGTGCTCCTCGTGTTCGGGTCGGCGCTCATCCTGCTCGCCGGCATCGGGGTGGTGCGCTTCCGGTCGATCTACGCCCGGATGCACTCGGCAGCCAAGGCTCCGACGCTCGGCATCCTCGCGATCGCCATCGGTGTGTCGCTCTCGGTTCGGTCGGTCGAGGCGCTCGTCACCGCCCTTTTGGTGGTGGTGCTGCAACTGGTGACCGGCCCGGTTGGTACCCACCTCCTTGGCCGCTCCGTCTACCGGCAACTCGAACACGACTTCGATGCCGGTGACGAACTCGCCGCCGACGAGGCTCGCGACGTCGACCACTAGGGTCGACGCATGCTCCCGACCTCAGCTTTCGGCCGCACCGGACACCTCTCGTCGAGGGTCATTTTTGGAGGGGCAGCCCTCGGGGAAATGTCGGCGCGCCGCGCCTACGACACCCTCGAGATCGCTCGGGCCGCTGGTGTGAACCACTACGACACGGCCCACTCCTACGGCCACGCCGAGGACGTGATGAAGCCGTGGCTCGCCGAGCATCGAGCCGACATCTTCCTCGCCACCAAGACCGGCGAGCGCACCGGCGATGCGGCCCGGGCCGGGCTGGAGGACTCGCTCCGGCGCATGGGAGTCGACCGCGTCGAGTTGATCCAGTTGCACAACCTCGTGGAGGAAGATGAATGGGAGACCGCGTTTCGTCCCGGGGGAGCAGTCGAGGCACTCGCCGCCGCCCGCGATGAAGGGCTCGTCGACTGGATCGGGGTGACCGGTCACGGGGTGCGCATCCCACGGATGCACCTGCGCAGCCTTGCCGAGTTCGATTTCGATTCGGTGCTGTTCCCGTTCAACCACACGATGCTCGCCAACCCGGCGTATCGCGATGACGTCGATGAGTTGCTTGGGTTGTGCGCTGAGCGCAACGTCGTCGTGCAGACCATCAAGTCGATCGCCAAGGGACGGTGGGACGCGTCCTATGACGGGCCGCGCTTCTCTTGGTATGAGCCGCTCACCGATCACGGGGCCATTGGCCGTGCGGTGCGCAACG
>Ga0255766_10004113_pt1 | contig 12458 bp, 13 predicted proteins | sample 071ome_23_FD_179966 | JGI IMG/M metagenome (GOLD analysis project Ga0255766, IMG submission 179966) | Coastal salt marsh microbial communities from the Groves Creek Marsh, Skidaway Island, Georgia - 071403BT metaG (version 2) | ecosystem: Environmental > Aquatic > Marine > Intertidal zone >... | reverse complement strand
ACTTTAAGCGAGAGCTCAATTTCGATTAACTTGGCATAACTTTTGCTTCTCTATTAATTAAGAGACATTCTTTAATTAATTTAGGAGATTTTTTTGAAATTCATATATATTTTTCTGTCCTTTTTTTCTTTACAGCTCTATGCGCAAAATAATTTAAATCCATCATACGTTTCGATGATTTCCCCCCAGAGTATGTATCATCAAAATTTATATCTTGAAAATGATTTTGATAATAAAGACAGCGCTATTAAAACCTGTGAAGTTGAGAAAGAAGGATTTTTTTCGTCACTGTTTGATATTAATGAAGATCAAGAAAAAACATTTCTAGGGGTTGAACTCGACTACATTAAATTAGGCATGTCTCTCGTTTCTTTAGGAATTGACTTCATAATTCCCATCGAATAAATCTCCTAAAAAAAAAGGGACGATAAGTTTATCGTCCCTTTTTTACGTATAATTACTTCATGCAATTAACTAATAATTCGTTTCAATCGTTTGTCAAATATTTAGTAATTTTTTTCCTCGCTCTGATCTTCTCAGGCTGCGGTGCATTCGATAGCCTACTTAAAATTGGACCTGATAGTGTTGAAGATGGCCGTGGTCAATTCAATAATGTAATCGCTGAAACAAATGACCAGCAATTGTTATTAAATCTTGTTAAGCGCCGTTATGGAGATAATATTGCACTGCTAGAAATCAACAGTGTGTCGACTACGCTTGAATGGAAGCGAGGTGGTGGTTTAGCATTAAATATTTTTGATGGTGATGATAATGACTCAAATAATTTAGGTATAAATGCAAATGGCGCTTATACGGAAAGGCCCACTATTACATATTTACCTGTCAAAGGTCCTGAGCTAATTAAAAAAGTCCTTAGCCCGCTTGATCCTGATGTGTTGATATTGCTCTCAAGATCGGGCTGGCGCATGGACCGAGTCATGCGATTAACACTGAATACTATTAATGATATAGATAATGCCTCTTCTGCCAGCGGCCCGACTCCCCTGTTAGCCCCTAACCCAGAAGAATTTAATAAATTACTCTCGGTAATAGAAAAACTTGGCCGGGGTAATTTTCAACTGGGTTATACGCTTATTAATAATCAGAGAGTATTAGCTCTGAGTGTTAAAAAAGCAATGATTGATAGTCCAGAGATGCAAGACTTAATCGACGTTCTGGACATTGATAAGCATTTGCTCTACATCGTCAATACTGATGCAAATAGTGATTATCGATCAGGTTCTGAGATTGATATCAACTTAAGGTCATTAGCAGGTATTGAGTTTTATTTAAGCCACGGTATTCATATTCCTGAAGAGCATTTAAAAAATAAAAATGTTCAAATTTCTTACACTGCCGAAGGTGACATATTTAATTGGAATACTATTTTTGAAGATACCTTCCAAGTTTATAGTGCAATTGAGGAACCAAGTGACAGCGTTGCTGCTGTAAAAGTATATTGGAGAGGCTATTGGTTCTTTATTAACGACACAGATATTAATAGTAAATACACCTTTATGTTGCTCAATCAGATCTCATCACTTCAATCTGGAGATGTCGACAAGTCCGGTCCTTTATTAACCTTACCAGTTAACTAGTCAATAATAATTTAAGTTATAATGTCGCGACGCGCCCGTAGCTCAGCTGGATAGAGTACTTGGCTACGAACCAAGGGGTCAGGAGTTCGAATCTCTTCGGGCGCGCCAATTTCCTGAGTTTGCGCCCGTAGCTCAGCTGGATAGAGTACTTGGCTTCGAACCAAGGGGTCAGGAGTTCGAATCTCTTCGGGCGCGCCATTTTTTATAAGTTAGCTTGAAGAAAATATTCAACATAATCAGAATCAATTACTCGCATCTGATCAATTAATGTTTTTTGAAAATCAGTATTTTTTTGCATTACTGCAATTGCGTAAAGTTCTGACAATGAATCTAAATGTTTTTTATTGAGCGCCAATGCATTATTGAAATCTTTCATCGCATCAGAAATATTATTTAATTTAGATTCCGCAAAACCTAAATAATACCAAGCATCCGGACTGGATTTTTCTGCTTCAGCCCATGCTTTCGCAATCTTTCTCATCTCAAGCCAATTCTCTTGTTGCATGGGAACAATCACTTGCATGAAAAAGGGTTTCTCCGCATCAGGCAAACTCCAAAAAGGCGCTGCTGTACTTTTTAAATCCAGTTGAGGTTCCTTTTCCAGTAACTCATTAATCCATTCAACGGGTAAGCAATAAAAGTGGCCAAGCCTTTTGCCAGGACTTTTGAAAGTCGTAATGCCAAGTAAATTAAAATCCAAATCAAAAAGTGCACCTCCACTCGAACCAACCGTAAAGGTAGCAGAGGTTCGTATAATATTCCCTCCTTCAAAAGCATGTAAGCCTTTTACCTTGCCGTAAGATGGTAATGGCACAGGACTGTCGTTTGGAAACGTCAATGAAAAGACCTTATCTTCGTAACTAATTGATTCTGTTTTCCCCATATTGACAGCGGGTAGGGGCAAGTCATCAAATTTTAAAATACATAAATCGTGACCCCAGTCTGCATAAACGGCAATAGGAACATACTGCTTAAAATATTTAACGACGTTTACACCTTTCGAGTCAGCAAACACATGGCAGTCTGTTGCTACATGATTTTCTTTCACAACAACACCAGAACCTGTACCCGTAACACCATCGCCATAAGTTACCCAAATATGTACCATTGATTCGCTCAAGCCAAACAATTCGGCTTGCGCAGGATAAGCATTTACCTTCGAAACCGATAATAAAAAGATAAGCAAAAAATATTTTGCTATAGGTCTTAAATAATTCATAAGTATGTGATTAACTATAGTGTAATTAATTCAATTTACCATCAAATGCAACGCGATACCAAAATAATTTCTCTGGTTATCTCTTTAAATCTTTTCTATTTTTTTATTGAATATTATTTTGCACAAAAAATCAGCTCCGTTTCATTATTTGCCGACAGTATAGATTTTCTAGAGGATGCCAGTTCGAACTTTATCGCCTTGTTGTTTATGAATATTGCAATTATTTACCGGAGGTATGTAACTTACCTGCTTTTAAGTATTTTTATACTTCCAGCTTTTGGTGCCATTTTACTTATCTTACAAAAAATAAATACGCCTTTAGTTCCAGAGCCATTTACGTTGACATATATCGCTTTAGGAGCCTTATTGGTAAATTTGATTTGCAGTGTATTGCTGAGCAAATACAAAAATGCATCCAACACATTATTAAAACTTATTTATTTTTCTGCCAGAAACGATGTGTTAAGTAATTTAGCAATTATCAGTGCCGGACTAATCACGGTTATTTATTCGAGTCAATTACCTGACCTTGTTGTGGGCACTTTCATTCTTATTATTAATCTCTTAGCCATTCGTGAAATCGTAAAAGATCTCAACAAAAAATAATTTGCATACTAATAGTTTGTGTGCTAATAATTATAGTCATGGATACAATTTTATTTTGATTTTGTCCTACATTTAATAATGTCTTATGGAGGAAACATTATGAAACACTCACTATTGAAAAAAATTATGGTGCCTTTCTTGGCGCTATTTGTTTTTGGTTCATTTTCGACATTGGCCGTTGCAGGTGGCAATGAAGAGTCTATTTATACGCAATTAGGTGGTACTTATAATATTGCTCTAACTGTAGACCATCTGGTTGATAAAATTTACGTTAATAAAGCATTAAATAAAAATCCTGCCCTAAAAGCTGTCCATGATGCAGATCATACAAGAGCCGGTTTTAAAGTAATGCTTACAAACTGGGTCGTTGAAAGAACTGGCGGTCCTGCAATTTATGAACCAGATGAGTTTGGTCGAGGCAAGTCAATGAAAGACTCTCATCCGCATTTAAATATTACAGATAGAGAGTTTGATATTATTATGATTGAGTGCTTACATACCTTTTATGCATTCGATGTACCTGATCATTTAATTAAAGCAATAATGGCTGATCTTCAAAGCTTCAGAGGCGATATTGTAACTAATCCTATCGCTGGCTATACAAGTCCATACAATAGTCCATATACTGGTCTGTAATAAATTATCGTATAAAAAAAGCTAACCCTTGGGTTAGCTTTTTTTTAACCCAAAATCTATTTGCAATAATTCATTTTTAAATCATTAATATCTTCAGGGTTTATTTCCATATTATCCGTCAAATCATAGAGGCTAGCCTTCAGCGCATTAAAATTTTTTTCTGATAAATGAGTTTTGCAAGCCACCTTATGCTGAATTAACGCGACAGACTCTTCCAAATCAATACCTTTTTTTGTTAATTTGATATTAATGATTCGTTCATCATCTTTTGAGCGTGAACGTGTAATAAGACCCATATTTTCAATTTTTCTTAATATAGGGGTAATGGTAGGTAGATCCAGTTTAAGCAACTTTGCAATGTCAGAAGCATTTTTACAATCCGATTCCCAAAGCGTTATCAGCACTAAGTATTGCGGGTATGTAATGCCAATTTCTTTTAAATAAAAACGGTAATAGCGAATAATCGAATTCGTGGCTGCATAAAGCGCAAAGCAAAGTTGATTATCAAGAAGAAGATTTGGGTACTTACTCATGCGTATATTATATGCATAAAATATAAAAAAAGTGGTAGGGTGTGCGCGGATCGAACGCGCGACCAACGGATTAAAAGTCCGGTGCTCTACCAGCTGAGCTAACACCCCATAATTGGCAAAACGCGATTATCTAAGATTAGTTCCGGCAGGTCAACCCTTAAAAAAATAAAAAGCTAACGAATTCCAGGTAAACGCCCTCCAAGGCCTCGCATTAGTTTTCCAATGCCCCCTTTAGAAAACATTTTCATCATTTTTTGCATTTCTTCAAATTGCTTTAATAAGCGATTTACATCCTGAACCTGCACTCCTGAACCTACCGCAATTCTTATTTTGCGTTTTGCTTTGATAACTTCTGGTTTTTGTCTTTCTAGCTTTGTCATTGAATTAATAATGGCTTCAGTTTGATTTAAGGATTTATTGCCCTCCTCAGGATCGACATTATTGGCAGCATTCATTAATTCTTTTGGCATCTTATCCATCATGGCTCCCATACCACCCATTTTTTTCATTTGAGCAATCTGGTTCTTGAAATCATCTAGATCAAAACTTTTTCCAGATTTGACTTTATTTGCAAGTTTTTCTGCCTCTTTAATATCAACATTTTTTTGTGCCTCCTCAACCAAGCCAACAATATCCCCCATGCCAAGAATTCGGCTTGCCATACGATCCGGATAGAAAGGCTCTAAGCCACTGGTTTTTTCACTCACACCGATAAATTTAATTGGTTGTCCAGTAATGTGTCTTACTGAGAGTGCAGCGCCCCCACGGGAGTCACCATCCAATTTTGTCAGAATAATCCCCGTGAGTGGTAAGGTGTCGCCAAAAGCCTTGGCTGTATTAACGGCATCCTGACCTTGCATTGCGTCAACAACAAACAGTGTTTCGATCGGTGTTAACGTTTTATGAAGAAGTTTGATCTCCTTCATCATTGCGTCATCAATACCTAAACGTCCAGCAGTATCAAAAATAACTACATCAAAAAAATGTTTCTTTGCATAAGCCATTGAAGCTGTGGCAATAGCGTTGGGTTTATCTTTAGGAGTAGAGTCAAAACATTGGATCGAGAGACTTTCTGCTAAGGTTTTTAATTGATCTATGGCTGCGGGTCGATAAACGTCGGCACTAACGAGCAACACTTTCTTTTTCTGTTCTGTTAAGATTTTTCCTAATTTGCCTGCAGTGGTTGTTTTTCCCGAACCTTGCAGTCCAGCAAGTAAAATAATGGCGGGGGGTTTGGTTGAAAAATCTAACTTCGCATTTTCCTCACCCATGAGCTCAGTTAGCTCATCTTGCACGATTTTGATAATGGCCTGGCCGGGACTAACACTTTTTAAAACTTCAGCACCAATTGCTTTTTCTTTAACACGATCAATAAAATATTTCACCACTGGAAGCGCGACATCTGCCTCAATCAAAGCAATTCTGACTTCGCGCATCGCATCACTGATATTCTCTTCAGTAAATCTTGCTTGGCCACGAATGGTTTTTATTACCGATTGCAACCGATCTGTAAGATTCTCTAGCATAATTAACTATTATTTTTTATTGATGAATATCTATTATAATTGGGTTTAACTTATATATAAATTATTCCGATGGATTATTGGCTAGCATATTTTTCGACAGCAATTTTATACATCATTCCATGTATAGGGCTGTTATCAAAAAAACAATTATTTAAAGCAAACAAAATATCTTTTTTCTTAATTTTGGGCTTATTAAGTCATACTTATTTCGCTTATTTAATTATTTTTAATCAGGGCATTAATCTCAATTTTTCCAATGCACTGCTTATTATTGGTTTAATAACAGTACTTATTTATACTGTATTGAATTTGAGAGGAAATTATCATCGTCTAGAATTTCTAACCCTTATTCCTGTGATTGTCATTATTTTATTTAATCCAATCGTCCAGAACGATCACTACATCACCCAATATTTTTCTATAAATGCATTAATTCATGTTTTAACAGCTTTGGTGGGATACAGTTTTTTGGCTTTTGGAGCAATTTTTTCCATATTTTTAAGGTTTATTGAAAATGATCTTCATGAAAAAAATGACGGTGCGTTTTTTTCAAGTAACTTATCTATTCTGGCTATGGAAAATCAACTCTTTACCATCTATTGGATAGGGTTTATTTTGCTCAGCATAACAATGCTATCGGGCTCATATTTTTCAGAAGAATTATTTGGGACTGCATTTGTGTTAAATCACAAATTTTTGTTATCTTCGTTAGCATGGCTTTTATATGGTGGCTTGTTAATTGGCCGAGCGCAATTTGGTTGGCGAGGAAAAAAGGCGATCAATCTGTCACTTTCTGCCTTTTTAATTTTAGTATTAGCCTACATTGGCACAAAATTTATCTTAGAAATTGTTCTAGCGTAAACTCATTATTGGCCAGTTATTTTTTTTTGCCTCAGCATTGAGTGTGACATCTGGATTAACTGCCACAGGATGACTAACAATCTTCAATAAAGGTAAATCATTTTTTGAGTCACTGTAAAAAAAAGTTTTATCAAACTGCGCAAAAGTTAAATGTTTATCATCAAGCCATTCATTCAGTCTGGTAACTTTTCCTTCTTGAAAAGAGGCAACCCCTTTTATTTTTCCAGTAAATTGATTATTAATTTCCTCTAAATCTGTACCAATCAGTTCTTCAATACCAAATAATGCTGCTATTGGCTTGGTAATAAAACTATTGGTGGCGGTAATAATGAGCAATTGATCGCCCTGAGACCGATGTTCGTTGACTAAATCCTTTGCTTTTTTAGTGATCATAGGACGAATAACAGTTGCTACATATTCATCCCTTAAGTCATTCAAAAATAACCGTTCATTTTCACGCAGAGGCTTAAATTGAAATTCAGCATATGCGTCGATGTCCAGAGAACCAGTCTGATAATCTTTAAAAAACTCTTCATTTTTTTGTTCGTAGATCGATTGGTCCAAGATACCTTTTTTGATCAAGAATAAGCTCCAATTATAATCTGAGTCGCCGTTGAGTAACGTGTTATCCAAATCAAAAATGGCGAGATTCAATATTGCAACCTTAAACTTGAGGATGTGCTCTTTCGAGCCTAGAAAATAATTTATTTAAAGCATTGATATATGCTTTGGCAGAAGCAATGACAATGTCTGTATCAGAACCTTGGCCATTAACAATACGTCCCCCTTTGGCCAATCTTACCGTTACTTCTCCTTGCGCATCGGTACCCGTGGTAATGTTATTTACCGAATAAAGTAAAAGTTCTGCATTAGAATTAACAATCGATTCAATAGATTTAAATGCTGCATCTACTTGGCCTCCGCCTTCAGAATTAGCTTCAAACTTTTCTCCATCAACCAACATTACAACTGATGCAGAGGGTGTTTTATTGGATTCCGAAGACGCTTTTAAAGAATTTAATTTGTAACGGTCTACAGAAACCTCAACATACTCTTCGCTAACCAAAGCATGAATATCCTCATCAAAAATTTCTGACTTTTTGTCTGCAAGATTTTTAAAACGATCGAAAGCAGCATTTAACATATCATCAGAATCAATCTCAATACCAAGTTCTTTTAAGCGTGATTTAAATGCGTTGCGTCCTGATAATTTTCCGAGAGAAATTTTATTAGCACCCCAGCCTACGTCTTGTGCTTTCATAATTTCATAAGTTTCGCGATGTTTAAGTACGCCATCTTGATGAATACCTGATTCATGTGCAAAAGCATTTGCCCCCACAATTGCTTTATTCGGCTGCACAGGGTAGCCTGTAATAGTTGAAACAAGCCTGGATGACGGAACAATTTGCTCGGTATTAATAGTCGTCTCTAAATTAAAAATATCTCGACGGGTTTTTACAGCCATCACAATTTCTTCTAGGCTGGCATTGCCCGCTCGCTCTCCAAGTCCATTAATAGTGCATTCCACCTGCCTAGCACCATTGATTACTGCAGATAATGAATTGGCTACAGCCATACCTAAATCATTATGACAATGAGTTGACCAAATCACCGTATTTGAATTGGGGACTTGCTTAATTAACATAGCAATTCTTTCTCCCCAAGCATGTGGAATTGAATATCCTACAGTATCAGGTACATTTATAGTTTTTGCTCCCGCTTGAATCACTGCATCAAACACTTCAACAAGAAAATTCATTTCCGAGCGCACTGCATCTTCAGCAGAAAACTCCACGTCATCTGTATATTCGCGTGCCCACTTGACCGCTTGAACTGCCCTCTCAAGCACTTGGTTTTCGGTCATACGTAATTTATTTTCCATGTGAATCTTGCTGGTAGCAATAAATGTATGAATCCTCTTTGATTTGGCCGCTTTCACCGCATTGCCAGCGCGTTGTATATCAGTTTCAACAGCACGCGCTAAAGAGCAAACGGTGCTGTTTTTAATTGTTTCTGCTACAGCCTGAATGGCGTCAAAATCGCCGAGGCTGGCAGCAGCAAACCCTGCTTCAATAACATTCACTCCTAATTTTTCTAATTGGCGGGCTATCCTGACTTTTTCTTCTTTTGTCATGGAGGCACCCGGGCTTTGCTCTCCATCACGCAAGGTGGTGTCAAAGATAATTAATTGATTATTTGAAAATGTCGACATCTAAAAAACTTTTTTCATTGTTAAATTTATTTTTAAAATAGATAAAATAGCCTGATAACGCATACCCCAACGAAACAATAAAAATTATTTCGGCTGGATTATGGGAAATCACTGCAAAAATAAAAATAATTGCCAAAATAGCAATAAAAGGTTGGCTGTGCCTTAAATTGATATCTTTGCCACTGTAAAATCTCAGGTCTGTGGTCATGGATAAAGCAGCAAAAATAGTCAGTAACAATGCAAACCATTGCATAGGGAAAAACCCGAGAAAAATGTCATTACCACTAATACCGTTATCAAATGAAATCCAAATGAAGCTGGCCAAGAGTGTCGCTGCTGCCGGTGATGGCAAGCCAAAAAAATATTTTTTATTATCTATGTCTAATTTCACATTGAACCTTGCAAGTCGGATGGCTGCGCATGCGCAATAAATAAAAGCTGCAACCCAACCCAAACGACCCAAAGGTTGTAAGGCCCATACATAAATAACAAGCGCGGGGGCGACACCAAAAGAGACCATATCTGATAAGCTGTCGTATTCACCACCAAAAGCGCTTTGCGTTTGCGTTAGTCGAGCTACTCGACCATCTAAGCCATCCATAATAAGAGCAACAAAAATAGCAATAGCGGCGTGGTCATAATGCCCATTCATCGCCTGCACAATGGAATAAAATCCAGCAAATAATGCGCCTGTTGTAAATACATTCGGCAAAAGATAGAAACTCTTTTTTCTCACACTATCTACTGATTTTGTTTTTTTTACTTTATCAACCATTATTAAATTCTATCCTAGAATGCAACAATATTCATCGTTATGCCTTTGAAAAAAACTTATAATGCTCAATTAAATAAATAAACTCAATAATGCAATTTGAAATTCTAAATTCAGATGGTGAAGCTCGCGCAGGGACTTTTTTTACCGCGCATGGAAAAGTAGATACGCCGGTATTTATGCCCGTGGGGACTTATGGTGCAGTAAAGTCATTAAGCCCGCATGACCTGTTAGATATTGGTTTTGAAATAATTCTTGGCAATACTTTTCATCTTTGGTTGCGCCCCGGCATGGATACTATTAATTTACATGCAGGATTGCATAAATTTATCAGTTGGAATAAATCAATGCTGACTGACTCGGGTGGTTTTCAAGTATGGAGTTTGGGCAAGATGCGAAAAATAACGCAAGAAGGCGTCGTCTTTCAGTCGCCAATAAATGGTGATGCATGTTTCTTAAGTCCAGAGGTGTCAATGCAAATTCAGGAGCAATTGAATAGTGATATTGCTATGATTTTTGATGATTGTACGTCTTATCCAGCTACTCTTGAGGAAGCAAAAAAATCCATGCAATTATCAAAAGAGTGGGCTTATCGCAGCAAAGAAAGTTTTCGTTCAAAGAAAAATTCGCTCTTTGGGATTATTCAAGGAGGAATGTATGAGGAGCTTCGCCTTGAATCATTAAACAACTTAACAGACATTGGTTTTCATGGGTATGCTATCGGTGGTTTATCTGTTGGTGAACCAAAAGCAGAAATGGCTAGAATCGTTAAATTTATTACCCCAAAAATGCCAAAAAATACTCCTCGCTATCTCATGGGTGTTGGTACGCCCGAGGATATTGTTGAAGCAGTCACGCATGGTGTTGACATGTTTGACTGTGTAATGCCTACCAGAAATGCGAGAAATGGATGGCTATTTACCCGCTATGGCGACGTTAAAATTAAAAACGCGCGGTATAAAAATGACGAAGCTCCAATTGATAATTCATGCAGCTGTTATACCTGTAAAAATTTTTCTCGCGCTTACTTACATCATCTATTCAAAATTGGCGAGATGTTAGGGTCGAGGTTAAACACCATACATAATCTTTTTTTCTATAAACAAATGATGCTTGAGATGCGAGAAGCGATTCTCAATAATACTTTTGATTTATTCAAAAAAACCTTTTTAGAACAAAGGATAGCAGATGAATAGAGGTCGCTCTTGTGATAGAATTTATGCTTTCAAATTAAGGAATTCAAATGAATGAAGGTTTGATGGGATTTTTACCCTTTATTGTTATTTTTGTCTTATTTTACTTTATGTTAATAAGACCACAAATGAAACAAGCAAAAGAACATAAAGCCATGATAGCGTCACTCAAAAATGGTGATGAAATTTCGACTGGTTCAGGTATTTTAGGAAAAATTACAAAATTAAATACACACTACGCAACTATTGAAATTGCTAAAGCTGTGGAAATTAAAATCCAAAAACAGTCTATTCAAGCCCTTCTTCCAAAAGGCACAATTAAATCCATTTAATTTTTTTTATTAACCTATGAATCAATTTTCCAGCTGGAAGTATTTTGTAATAATTACCACGATAATATTGGGAATCATATATACAATTCCTAATTTTTTTGGTGAGTCCCCTGCCATTCAAATTATGCCTACCAAAGCGGGTGAAAAAATTGAAGTTGCGACCTTACAAATTGTTGAAAACGAACTTAAAGCTGCAGGAATTGAAACCATCGGCACGATAGTTGAGCAAAATAATCTTAAATTCAAATTTAAAACTGCTGAACAACAAATTGCTGCGAAAAGTATTAGTGAAAAAATATTAGGCAATGAATTTGTAGTTGCTTTAAATTTAATATCTAACTCCCCCCAGTGGTTATCAAGTTTTGGCGCTTTACCGATGTATTTAGGTTTGGATCTCAGGGGTGGAGTACATTTCTTAATGGAGCTGGATTTATCAAAGGTTTCTGAAAGGAAAAATGATGGTTTATTGAGCGATCTGAGACGCATGATGCGAGAAGATAAAATTCAGTATTATGATTCACAAATTAACGGCAGTACTATTCAGATTAAATTTAGGCAAAAAGGTGACCTTAATAAAGTAAAAGATATTGTAAGAGATATGGGCAGTGGTCGTTCTATTTTTGGAGGCAAAGGTCCAGCCAAGGAAACAGAAGCTTTTACTTTTTCAGAAACAGAAAATGCTGATGAATATATTCTACAAATTCGCCAAACACAATACGCAGATGAAGACACAGTTAGTTTTGCACTTAAACAAAATCTAGAAACGCTTCACAATCGAGTCAATGAATTAGGGGTTGCCGAGCCTATTATCCAACAACAAGGTAAGGATCGTATTGTGATTCAATTGCCTGGTGTTCAAGATACGGCAAAAGCAAAAGAAATATTAGGGCGAACCGCAATCTTAGAAATGAAGATGTTAAGTGATGATCAATCCCCTGAAATATTAGAGCGAGCTGAATCTGGTAAGGCA
>Ga0255766_10004107_pt1 | contig 12468 bp, 10 predicted proteins | sample 071ome_23_FD_179966 | JGI IMG/M metagenome (GOLD analysis project Ga0255766, IMG submission 179966) | Coastal salt marsh microbial communities from the Groves Creek Marsh, Skidaway Island, Georgia - 071403BT metaG (version 2) | ecosystem: Environmental > Aquatic > Marine > Intertidal zone >... | reverse complement strand
GGAAGAAATGAAGGCTGATAGATGTTATATTATGGAATTTCATAATGGAGACCTTTATTTTTCAGGAAGGGGTCAGCAAAAATTTAGCTGTACTCATGAAGTTGTAGAAGAGGGCGTTAGCGCTGAATGCGAGTTTTCTCAAAACCATAGAGTGTCAAATTATCATCATTATATTCACGAAATGATAAATCAGGGCAACTATTTCTTTAAAGATGTTGAAGATGTAAGCGATAGAACTTTTTATCAAATGATACATAAAAAAGGAATACAAAGCATATATAACGTACCGATCAAAACTTTAAATGGTAAAATAGTTGGAATACTTGGTGTTGATTATGTTAAAAATAAAATGCCGGAAATAGAAGGTATAGATAATACTCATTCATTCATGAAAAGACAAGCTAGAACCATATCTGGATATTTATTGTAATCAATAGAATTATTCAGTGCATAAATATATTATATATATATGATAACCGAGTTTTGTATGCATTGCGGGGCCAAGTTTCAATATTCATTGAAAAAGCCTAATTTTTGTTCTTCCTGCGGATCCTCATTGGGGGAAAAGTCGGAAGCAAGTGTTTCTGAAGTCATTGAAGAAAAAGAAGAAATCAAAAATAACGGGCTGCCTAATTTAACCAAATTAGAGTACTCAATTAATAGAAGCAGCTATCGTCAAACATTTGGGGATTTGGTATCGGAAGCTTCTCAAAGTCAATCTTCCGAATATGAAAAAATGCCTAGTAGGCCAAAACCTGAATATGACCCAAATGAAGATATGATTCAGTCCACCATGCAACAGTGTCGCTCAAAACGAGAACCTGAAGATATTGGTGGGCAAGAAAACTAAAGTTACATACGAAAAATCCTATTGCATTATAGAAGAAGAGCTCAATAAAAGACGAGGAAAATGGTTTTTGACTTCCTTGGCTTGGATTGACTTTGATGATGTAAAGCAAATTATTTCAGCCCACATTTACAAGAAGTGGGATCAATGGGATCAGAATAGGCCGCTGAGACCTTGGTTGAATCGTATTATTTCGAATCAGCTAAAAAATATTCTGCGTAATTATTATAGTAATTATGCTAAACCCTGTTTGAATTGTCCCTTTAATCAAAGTGGAATTACAGAGGAAAATGAAGCGGGGCTTTGTGGATTTACCGAAAGCAAAATGCAATGCAATGAATGTCCATTATACGAAAAATGGGAAAAAACGAAAAAATCCGCTTATGATATAAAAATGGCGGTTACAATTGAAAATCATGCTCATGAAATAAAATGCAGTTCTGGTACTTCTTTTGAGATGGAAGATGCTCAAAAAAGACTCCATGAAGAAATGAGAAAAATATTGAGCGAAAAAAACTTTCAAATCTATACAATGCTTTTCATAAAAAACATGACCGACGAAGAAGTGGCCGCGAAACTAGGTTACAAAACAACAGAAACTGGTCGAAAAGCGGGATATAAACAAATCAAAAACTTAAAAAAACAATTCAAGGCAAAAGCAGAAAAACTTCTTAAAACAAAGGATATTTTTTATGGAAAAGATTGAATTAACCGAAGAGCAAAAAGAATTTATAGACAAAAACTATAAAAAAATCTCAAACCTTAATGAATTGACCTGTACTGTTTTTATGGGTGAAGATTTGGATGGTCGAACAAAAGAAGGCCGAGCTGTTCGAGCCTACATGGCTAAAAAAGATTATAAATACAATACGACCAGAAAAGCAAAAGTTCCGCCGGTTAATTTGACTCAATCACATAAAGAATTTATTCTTGCTCAAGCTGATGGAACAATGAAAGCTTTTGATATTGCCAAGCTTTTATTTCCAGAAAAAGAACTTACTCCTTTGAGTCAAGAAACTCGTGCAATTACCGATTTCCTCAAGAATCACAAACCCGAAAGTCTTAACCCGAAAGATTCGGCGGTTGGAGAAAAATACAAACCTACTGATTCATTTAGTAAAATAGTTGAACTTGTAAACAAAGTCACAAATCAAAACCTAGAAGAAGATAGAATGCAAATGACAATCAAAAAGGGTCTAGAAGCATTAATTAGATTTCTTAAATCTCCTAGATTGATACAAACAATAGGAAATTATACTGACAAAGAAGACCGTGAACTTTTTGAAGCCGAATTCATTAGAGCAACGTGGGATAAGCCCGATTTAACATCTGATGAACTCAATCTTTATATTAACGTATGTATTGATTATATTAATTTAAAAAACATACAAAAAGCAGTTGATAAACTTAATCATATGTTTGAACAGTGCGAAGACCAACAAGACATGACTGTTAGGCTTGCTGAACTTCTAAAAACAAAAAGTGAAGAATACAATCAATGTGAAAAACGAATGGAGAGCTTGATTACTCGACTAAATGGTGATCGAGCAAAGCGCGTTCAAAATAAACAAAGCGCAAATGCGTCAATATTAAATTTAGTACAATTATTCCAAGAAGAAGAAGAAAGAAAAGTAATGATAAAAATCGCAGAGATGCAAAAAGCCATGGTCTTGGAAGAAGCCGGTAATTTTGAATCAATGCCTGATTGGAAAGCTCGAGTTCTAGGCTTAAGAAAAAATGACATCGCCTGATAAGATCATTTGTGCAGAATGCGGCAAAGAGTTTAAATCTGATTCCGCTTTACATAAACATATAAAAATGCATAATTTAACCGTACCTGAATATTATACTAAACATTACCCGAGAAGGAACGCATTGACCCAAGAATTGCTACCCTTCAAGAATAAGTTTGATTATTTTAACAAAGACTTCTCTACAAGAGCGCAAATGATAAAATGGTGCAATCAATCCAATGAGAAAGAACTAGTAAAAGAATATATACTAAAACAATTAAGATTAAGAGTAGAAAAGCATAAATTAAAATATGCACCTAACCATTTAGAAATAGAAATCAATAAATTACCGCCTATAGATGTATATAAAGATAATTTTGGCGGTTATGGACAAGCCTGTAAAGAGCTTGGCCTTGAACCAATATATAATAAAGGAATAAATAAAAACCTTCTTAAAGAAGACCCTAATGTCAAAGAAATAGAAATACACATTGACACTCGCGAGCAAAAGCCTCTCTTTTTTAAAAACTCGCGAAGCAATAAATTGGACTTTGGAGACTATACAATGGGAGGCAGCAATTATTCCTATACTTATGTCGATAGAAAGAGCGAAAGCGATTTTAAGGGCACTATGGGCGTCGGATTCAAGCGTTTTACCAACGAGCTCCAACGAGCAAAAGATTTTAATGCTTATTTATATGTAGTAATAGAAAAAAGCCTACCCCAAATCATCAAGAACAATGCTTATTTAAAAAAGTATAAAATGAAGGGCGCTTCGAATATGGATTATATATTACATAACATGAGAGTGCTTACTCATCAATTTAAAGGGTATTGTCAGTTTGTTTTTACTGATAGCCGCCAAAGTTCCGAATTATTAATTCCTAATTTATTATATTATGGAAAAGAATTATGGAATGTAGATATACAATATTTATTAGATCACTATGACTTGGACTAACGGAAAACAACAAGACAGAAACAAGTATTCTTCTGATATAAATGCAGAGATACTTGCTAAAAAAGGTTTTTTAGAAGAGCGAGAAGCGAAAATACTTTTATATAAATTTTTGCGAGCTAATACTACTTTTGCAGTTGATATGCTTAGTGGAATAAAATTATTTCCATTTCAGCATATGGCTGTTAAGGCTATGCTTGAATCAGATTATTTCATGGGAGTATGGTCTCGTGGTATGTCTAAATCATTTACCACGGGAGTATTTGCTTTTCTTGATGCCATATTAAACCAAGGTGTTGAGATTGGCATTGTATCCAAATCTTTCCGTCAGGCAAAAATGATATTTAAAAAAATAGAAGATATTTTAAATAAGCCTGAAGCCGCAATGTTAGCGCAATGCGTAACAAGAAAATCTAAAGCGAATGATCAATGGACGCTCGAAATTGGCGAAAGCAAGATTCACGCATTACCTCTTGGTGATGGTGAGAAACTTCGTGGTTTCAGGTTTCATAGAATTATCATCGATGAGTTTCTTCTTATGCCAGAAAGGATTTATAACGAAGTTATCGTTCCATTCCTTTCTGTTGTTGAAAACCCGACTGAACGAGAGGATTTATACAACCTCGAAACGCAAATGATTAAAGAAGGCAAAATGAAGGAAGAAGACAGGCATGTCTGGCCGAACAATAAATTGATTATGCTTTCTTCTGCCTCTTATAAGTTTGAGTACATGTATAAATTATATCAAAAATTTGAATCATTAATAAATGGGGAAATCGTTGAAGATGGCACAGCTCATCGCACGATTATGCATTTTAGTTATGATTGCGCCCCAAAACAATTATATGATCAAAATTTGATTAATCAAGCTAAAGCAAGTATGAGCCAAAGTCAGTTTGACCGAGAGTTTGGGGCGGTTTTTACTGACGACAGTTCTGGTTACTTTAAAATCTCAAAGATGGCTGCTTGTACCGTGCCTGATGGGCAAAGCCCGTGTGTCGAAGTGGCTGGAGAACCTTCGGACAAATACTTGTTGTCATTTGACCCCAGTTGGGCAGAGAGCGAAAGCTCTGACGATTTCGCAATACAAGTCTTTAAACTTAATGACGAAAATCGTACTGGTACGCTAGTTCATAATTACGCCATGTCTGGAGCTAGACTCAAGGATCATATATTTTATTTGCATTATTTGCTGAATAACTTTAATATTGTTGCTATTGTAGGCGACTACAATGGCGGCGTTCAATTTTTGAACGCTTGCAATGAGAGTAGCCTTTTTAAGCAAAATAATCTAAATATAAAAACTATTGGTTCAGATCTTGATAATTTAGAAAATTATCAGCAGGCATTGCGAGATGCTAAGTTAGAATATAATTTAGACAGTAAGAAAATTTGTATATTGCGCAAGCCAACTTCCCAATGGATTAGAATTGCTAATGAATTATTACAAGCAAACTTCGATCATAAAAGAATATTTTTCGGAGCCCGTGCTGTTAATGATGATTATCAAAAACAGAGAAGCAAAAAAATCCCGATAGAAGAATTGAAGTTTTTAAGAAACGCAGAAGACGAAAAGCAAAGCGCTCAAGCAAAAATGATTGACTTTGTAGAGTATCAAGTAGATCTCATGGAAAAGACTAAAGCCGAATGCGCCTTAATACAGATCAAGACTTCTGCTCAAGGCACTCAAAGTTTTGACTTGCCAGATAATTTAAAAAGACAAACTGGCCCAGAGAAAGCTAGAAAAGACTCCTATTCCGCGTTAGTCCTTGGTAACTGGATGATAAAGATTTACTACGACATGATGAATGTTGAAGAAAGTAATGTTCAGGCAACTTTTACTCCAATGTTTGTTGCATAAGTCAAAAGTTGACTTTTAACTTTTGTTGGACTTTTGATAGACTTTTGTGTATCATAGAGTATGTCCAAAAGAAAATATACCAAAAAGTCGGATTACTGGGATAAATTTAAATCAAAAGATCTCAACGAATTAATTTCAGAAACAAAAGGTTCTGAGCCAGAATGGACGCCGACTTTAGCAGGAGATGCATATTATACACAAAGCATCAAAGCTAGCTACGAAAGAACTGGACAAAGCAAATCTGGAGCGGTATCAAGAACAAACAGTAGATACAATAATGCTGCTAGCGCAAGAAAGCCGTTTAAATATGCAAACATAAGAGAAGGTAACCTACCTTATCATTATGCGAAATCTGGATGTGATATCAGGGACGCTATTATGCTTTGTCAGAAAGCTTATGCTAATATCCCTATTTTCAGGAATGTTATTGACATCATGTCGGAATTCGCAAATACCGATCTTCATCTGGAGGGCGGCACTGAGAAGTCGAGAAATTTTATCGACAAATGGATGCAGAAAATTAAAGTATGGTCTGTAAAAGATCAATACTTTAGGGAATATTATAGAAGCGGTAATGTATTCATGTATAGACTGGATACTAAATTCACTGATGATGACTTTAGTAGAATGTCAACTATTTATGGATCTGAATTTATAAAACCGGGTCAGATTCCGATTCGTTATATTCTTCTTAACCCTTATGATATTGCTACTGTTAAGTCTTCTAGCTTTAACGGTCAAGTTTATCGAAAAGTGCTTTCGGAGTTTGAGCTTGAAAGGTTAAAGGATCCCAAAACGGAATATGACAAAGAAGTCTTACAAGGTCTTGATCCAAAAGATCAAGAAGCTATCAAAAAAGGGCAATACGGTAGAGATGGAATTTTTATTCAATTAGATCCTGACAAATTAATATACTCTTTCTATAAAAAACAGGATTATGAACCATTTGCTATTCCATTCGGTTATCCTGTATTAGACGATCTCAACTGGAAGCTTGAACTTAAAAAAGTAGACCAAGCTGTTACTCGTACTATTGAAAATGTTATTCTTTTGATCACGATGGGGAATACCCCTGACAAGGGCGGCATTAACCCCCATAATTTGCAAGCCATGCAATCTCTTTTTTCCAATGAAAGTATTGGTAGAGTTTTGGTTAGTGATTATACGACTAAAGCGGAATTTGTTATTCCAGATCTAAATAGAGTTCTTGGGCCAGAAAAATATCAAATTGTAGATCAAGATATCAAAGAAGCATTGCAAAATGTCGTAGTAGGAAGCGAAAGATATAGCAATACCCAAGTCAAAGCTCAAATATTTCTTGAGAGATTAAAAGAAGCTCGAAATACTTTTATTAATGATTTTCTTCAGCCACAAATAAAACTTGTATGCCAAAATTTAGGTTTCAGGAAATACCCAACCGTAAGATTCCAAGAAATCGATCTTAAGGACGAAGTTCAGCTTCAGAGAGTCACGACTCGATTGATGGAGCTTGGCATCCTTACTCCAGAACAAGGGATTCAAACTATTAAAACTGGTATTTATCCAGAACAAAGAGAAGTTGGATCTGGACAAGAAGAATATCTACAAGACAGACAAAAAGGTCTTTACTCTCCTTTAGTTGGGGGTCAACCATTACCATTAAGCGAAGAAGAAAAAGAGGAACAAATGGAAATGGAACAAATGAAAATGGATCACCAACAAAAAGTTCAGGAAAGTATAAACAACAACCCTAACAATCAAAATGATCAAAGCCCGAATAAAAACACGCCTCAACAACAAGGGCGTCCAGCAGGAACAGTAAAACAAGATAACGTTTCTGTTGCGGATAGAAAAAGTATTCAGGAAACCATATATCAAACTGAACAGCTTTTTTCTTTCGCTCAAAAGCAAATGAGGAAAATCAATAATATCAAAAGGCTTTCAAAAGAGAAAAAATCTCTGCTTGATGAATTATGTAAGAGTGTTATAATTTCTTCAGAAAAAGATCAATGGGAAGAAAATATAAAAGCTTGTATTGAAGATTTTGAGAACATAAGTAAGCTATCTACTTTGCCCGGTATTTCAGAGGCTGCGCATGAAAATGATATGGAACTTTATCCTTCTGCTTTGTATTATCACAGCCAAAAGAAAGAAGAAGATTCTCAAAACTAAAAATTTTGTGTATTAATTCTTACAACTTTAAATATAATTATGGAATTAGATTTCTCTAAAAATATCAACGACGCTTCAGGCCTAAAAGGTTTGCTTGCCGCAGAAACTGCAAAGAACGAAGTAAATTTATTGCCAGACTCTGAATTCGCTTATATTGAAGAAGGTGGTAACGCCGATTCTTTTAACAGAACGGTCCCTTTGACCTTGCGTCATTTCCCGATGGCAAATGAAGCTCAAATTAATTCTTCTCTTGAATCGCTGGCTTCTTCTAATCTGAACCAAGAGTTGAAAAACGAAATCTTTGAGAAGATCGAATCCAAAGCAAAAAAATTGAAAGTAGAAATTGCTGAATCTGCTATGCCTCCTTGGCTTAAAGACAAAAAGGACGAAAAAAAGTCTGAAAAGAATGGCGATAAGAAAGACGGCGACAAGAAAGACGGCGACAAGAAAGACGGCGACAAGAAAGACGGCGACAAAAAGGAGGAAGAGCCTAAAGAAAAATCTGATGCCATGAAAATGGAAGAAGACGATGCCATGATGAAAAAAATGTATTCTCGCATGGACGAAATCGAAAAAGCTCGAAAAGACATGGATAAAGAATACGCCATGATCAAAGATAAGCTCGGAGCCATGATGAAAAAAGTTAAGGCTAGCTCGAGCGAAGATGAGTGATCAATTAGATATTGATTCAATTCGCTACGGCGAAGTAAACAAAAGTTTAAAAGAAAAAGCGGCGGAGAAATCCCCGCTTCTTTCTTTGGGGGACATTGAATATAAACCCTTTAATTCTAATAGCAGCAAAGAAACTGCTGCAGAACTTTCTTATATTCGTAAAATACAAAACTCTGAACATGATTGGTATCAGGGAGATTATAAAAGAAAACTAGACGAAGATTTTGTAGAAATATTTTTTGATTACGCTAGAGAAAATAATCTTATATTTGACAAAGAATATATTCTTAAAACAATTAGTCAAGTAGATTCTATTATTTTAGGATTAAAACTTTTATATAATAGACCAAGGCCTTATCAAATTAATAAATATCATAATATAGATATTGAAATAAATGATACTGAAACAGCGCAAACTCCTTCGTATCCAAGCGGACATGCTTTACAGGGGCGACTTGCGTATAGAATGCTAGCTAGCATTCATCCTGAGCATGAAGAACAATTAAAGAATATTAGCGACCAAATTAGTATGGCAAGAATTATTAGAGGAGTTCATTTTCCAAGCGATAATGAATTTTCTAATTTAATTGTTGATAAATATATTATGCCTAAACTATCAAAAACAGTGTACTTGCCTAAGAAGGAATATAAAAAACAAATGAATGCCAAATTTCAATATAAAATAAATTTCCAAAACCAAATACAAGCTTCTTGTTTTGATGGGACTTGTAAAAGATTCCAAATCAGTCAAGCGTCTTTGGAAAATCTTAAACCTCTTATTCCTGCAGAAGTTGATTTAGAAAAGAACATTGACTTGCTAGGGGTAGCATTTAATGCCGCTGTAGTTAATAAATTTAACAAAAATGGAGATGGAATAGATACTGAAACAGCATTAGCTGTAAATGATTACTTCATTCATAAGCCCACCAATATTGAGCATAATAAACAAAAAGTAGTTGGTCATATAGTTAGTTCATCTTTTAGTGATATTAATACTAATGAAATACTTGCAGCCGAATCTTTGAGAGACGAGAGTTCTCCTTTTAATATTGCATTAGGCGCATTGGTTTATAAAATCGTAAACCCTGAGTTTGCGAGAATGCTCGAACAAACTGACGAAGGAGAGAATTTTCATAATCAAATTTCTGCTAGTTGGGAGATTGGATTTAATGATTTTTATATTGCAGTTGGAAGCAATGATTTAAAAGAAGCTGAGATAGTAACTGAAAAATCACAAATAAAAGAATTGCAAAAATATCTTAAGGCTTACGATGGTGAAGGAAAAATGGACGATGGAACTATTGTCAATCGTCTCGTAGTCGGTGATGTTTATCCACTTGGGATTGGATTCACTGCTAATCCTGCTGCTGACGTAGAGGGTGTTATTGTTGAAAATGAAAAAACACTTAATATAAAAAAGGATGCTGCTCAAGCAGAAGTATTTCATGTAAAAAACAAGGAAAATTACAAAAAAGAACATTATAATGAAAAAAAATGTTCCCTTTTAAACAAAAACTCTGTAAAACAAGCAAATAAACTAACTATGGATACTCAAGATCTACTTAAACAAATCGAAGGCATGCTTTCTGAGAAAATTGGCGACAGCCAACAATTCGAAGAAGCCGTAGCCAGCGTTTCCAAGGTTATGATGGAAGCAATCAAGCAAAAAGATTCCGAGTGGCAAGAAGAAAAAGCCGCAAAGGAACAAGCCATTGCCGAAGCTGCAAAAGCTCAAGAAGCTCTTGCTGCCGAAGTGACCGAGCTGAAAGAAAAGCTTGAAACCTCTGAATCTCAATGGAATGAATTGGCCGAAGAAAAGCGTCTTCGCGAAGCTAAGGATCTCTTTAACTCTCGTATGGCTGCCATTACGGAAGCTTTTGAATTGAGCGAAGAAGATCTTAAAATTGTTGCTTCCGAAGTCTCTGAACTCGAAGGTGCTGAAGAAGCATTCGCTAGCTATCAAGAAAAGTTGACCGTCATGTGGAATCACAAGACCAAGGCTTACATCGAAGAGCAAGAAAAAGCTTTTAATGAAAAGCTTGAAGCTGCACTTCAAAAGCGAATCGAAGAACTTTCGACCAGCGAAGCTTCCTCTAAGGAAGAAACTCAAGAAGAAACCTCCGAAGAATCGGAAGAAGAAGTTGAAGAAATTTTGGAATCAGTAGAAGAGGAATCTTCTGCTAGTATTGCAAATAACAACGAAGAAGCTTCTGCCGAAGAGGTCTCCTTGCGTCAAAAATTTAACCAAGCTTTCTCTAAAGAAAACATCAAAATTAATTATTAATCATGGCTATTAGATTACTACCATTCCGTCAGTACGCTGAAGAAGACGTTGTAAATCTGTTCGCAAGCACTGAAGCTAACGATAAAGTTAGCGACAGCAGCGACGGAGATGCAGGCGTTTTTGTTAAAGTTAGTACTGGGGGCGGGGATTTTGGTAAAGATCCAGTCGGATATGAGACCAACTCTTACCTTGGTAAGACGGACTATCCGTTTATTGGACGCAACCAATATCCAGTTGTCCCGCTTAAAGTCGAAGCAGCTAGTTCTGGCGATGCATGCGTCGGTGTCACTTTGCTTCAGACCGCTCAAAAAGACGAAAACGACGAAAAACTTCTTTACTATCCACAAAAGAAGCTTGAAACGCAATCCGTTTTGACCGGTGAAGCTGTACCTATTCTTGGTAAGGGTATTATTACTCTTGACAAGGATTTGGCAATTGATGGAGACGTTGATCCCGGACATTACCTTCAACTTTCAGCCGCTAATGCTGGTAAAGTTACTGGTGTTGCTAGTGTTGCTCCATGGACCATTGGGCAAGTTCTTGCTACTGGACAGCGCGTAAATCGTGGTGTTTCTAGCGATCAGTTTGCTGGCGCTTCTGTTGGAACTGGAGCTGCAAGCACCACTGGTACATACGCCGTTGTTCGTATTAACTGCTAACTTTTAGGAACTTAAGAAAATGAATATTACTCTTAAACGTACCGAAGAACAAGTCGAGCTTGTAAAAGCTATGGCTTCTCGCAATCGTGACGTAGCTTATGAAGCTCAAGCCGCTTTGGCCGAGTTCATGAGCCCCGTTCTTGCTGAAGTAGTTAATCAAGCTCCTACGCTGAGCAACATGTTCAGCTCGTTCTCGTTTAACGCAGACAGTAACCCAAGTCTTCCGCTTGATCTCTATTACGACATCAACGCTGATGATTACATCAAGGTTTACAGCACCACGGTTCCCGGCGGTCTTCCCACCAACCAAGTGCTTCCGACTGCTAGCGAAATGAAGTTCACGACTTATCGCCTTGATAGCGCGATTAGCTTTGATCGTCGTTATGCTGCTCAGTCTCGCCTTGACGTTGTTGGAAAATCCTTTACTAGGATCGCTCAAGAAGTCTTGCTTAAGCAAGAGTCTACTTCTGCTAACTTGGTTCTTGGTTCTTTGGCTGATGCCGAAACCAATGCTAAGGCTCATGTTAAGGAGCAGGTTAATAGTAGCGTTGGATTTACCCTTGCTGATTTCAATTCTCTTATCACGCTTGCCAAGCGTATCAATACGGCTTGGACCGGTGGTACGCCTGAGGGAGCTATCAAGGGAGTTACGGACCTTCTTATTTCTCCTGAAGTTATGGAAGATCTCCGCGCAATGGCTTACAATCCTGTTAACACCAAGTCTAATAATACTGCTGCTAACAATGATATCGCTGCTCCTGAAACCTATCGTTCTAGCGTTTTCGCTAACGGTGGAGTACCTGAGCTTTACGGTATCGGGCTTATGGAGCTTCATGAGCTTGGCCCGAATCGCAAGTTCTGCCGCTTGTTTAAGCAGTTTGCTGCTTCCTCTTCCGTATCGCTGCCAACATTCAATGATGGCGACGATTTGGTTATCGGTCTTGATCGTTCACGCGAATCCTTGATTCGTGCGGTTGCTACCGACGCCGAAAGTGGTTCTGAGTTCTCGCTCTCTGCTGATGATCAGTATAGCGTTCGTCAACAAAAGATCGGTTACTATGGTTCTCTCGAAGAGGGCCGTATGGTTATCGACAATCGGGTTCTTACCGGTATTGTTATCGACAACTCTTAAATCTGAAATCAGATTAAATCTTAAAGACCCGCCCAGTAATGGGCGGGTTTTTTTGTTCTCGAACAGTTGATTTTTGTGTATTTGGAGTTATAATATAGTATCATTAATCAACTATTATTATGTCATCTAAAAAAACATCATCAAAAAAAACAAAGGCTACTAAAAAGAAAG
>Ga0255766_10004098_pt1 | contig 12494 bp, 15 predicted proteins | sample 071ome_23_FD_179966 | JGI IMG/M metagenome (GOLD analysis project Ga0255766, IMG submission 179966) | Coastal salt marsh microbial communities from the Groves Creek Marsh, Skidaway Island, Georgia - 071403BT metaG (version 2) | ecosystem: Environmental > Aquatic > Marine > Intertidal zone >... | reverse complement strand
TCAACACTCATTTTCCTGATTGGAGAAGAATACTAAATGAGTTGCAGAGGTATTCTGTCTCTGGTGAAATTGATGCTGGTATTCTCGTCAATCTGAATGAGAAGAACATCAAAGACCTCATGGGGATGATGAAGAACAAGGAATTCACGAATGTTCGTAAATGGGTTGTCGATAATATTGATAATGATCCTGTCACTCTGTTTCGTGCTGTTTATGATAGCATGTATGATTATCTGGAACCTTCTACTATTCCTCATGTGGTTGTCATCCTTGGTGAGTACCAGTATAAGAATGCTTTTGTCGCAGACGCAGAAATTAATATGGTGGCGTGTCTGACTGAGATTATGGCAAGGGGTAAGTTCAAATGATATGTGAAATCTTTGATAATCTACTGGAACCACATGTAGCAGAACTGATTGACATTGAGATTAGAAAAACTCATTGGAAGTATGATTATCACTCCAATCAAAAAATTGGTATTCAACCACATTGGCATGTTCTTTGTGGTCATGATGAGGAAGAGGTTCGGAATAATCAATATGACTTTCTTCTTCCTATCTGGGATGCTGCTGCATACAAACTCAAACTGAAAGATCGGTTTGATATTGTTGGGTGGAAACGTCTATACATGAACGCACACACGTTTGGTGTGGAACCACACATGCATACTGATGATGGTGACTTCACCATGATGTATTATCCTCGCATGGATTGGCAATCAGAATGGCTTGGTGGCACTGCTATTTGGGATGACGAAGGAAAGAACATTGCAGAATATTCCAACTATGTTGGTAATCGTCTTTTGATTTTCCCTGCAAGTAATAAACACCAAGCAATGCCAGTGTCTAAGTATTGTTATGAACTACGCAACGTTGTGGTGTTCAAACTTTATGTGGATGGTGCAAATGTCGATAGACTTGATTTCTACAAAGATTGACTTTCTGGAGTCGATTGGATGCGGTGAGACAATGCATAGTGGACGAACCCTTCTAGAACATTTGATTGGGACATACAAAATTCTAGATGAGGGGTTCGCTCCACTTCATGTTTGTGATGCTGGTCTATTTCATTCAGTCTATGGAACCGCGTATTTTAAACCCAAAACAATATCCCTAGATAATAGAGATATTGTGAAAGACATTATTGGTGAGGAAGCAGAGAACTTGGCATTCATGTTCTGTGTTATTCCATCTCCAAGATTTGATAATATTATGAGCCTCACAGATGAGAAGTTACGAGATGAACTTCTCATGATTGAGGATGCGAATAGGGAAGAACAGTTTTATGCCAGAGTTGAAGGACTATCTTAATGCCATTAATCACACGAAGGAAAAACTTCTAGACAGTGACGATGAGGATTGGGAGAAAAAATACCCGCCATTTGTTGTAAATAAGTGTGTCTATCCATTTCAAGACACAATCATGTTGGTGAATGAGATTAACCAACTACCACATCTTGATAAGAAACTACAGTTCGACTTTCTACTAAATAGTGTCAGGTCGAGGCGACGTTTTTCGCCTTGGTTGAAGGCGAATAAACTAGATAATCTAGAGGATGTAAAAGAGTATTACGGTTATAGTAACGAGAAAGCAAAGCAGGCTCTTGATATTCTAACGGATGAACAAATCGCCACCATAAAACAAAAATTAAATAAAGGTGGAATGAGAAAATGAGTGAAGAAGAAAATATTAATTGGACACAGGAGCAGATGCTTGAGGTTACTCTTAAGGAACCAGATGACTTTCTAAAGGTGCGTGAGACACTTTCCCGCATTGGTGTTGCTTCAAGAAAAGAACGAACACTATATCAGTCTTGTCATATACTGCACAAGCAGGGACGTTACTTCGTGACCCATTTCAAAGAATTATTTGCCCTCGATGGAAAACAAACAAGTATTGCAAGTAATGATATTGCAAGACGCAATACAATTGCTAATCTACTACAGGATTGGGGACTTGTAAATATTGTTGGTGAACTTGGTGAGACTGCACCTCTAAGTCAAATCAAAGTATTATCTTACAAAGAAAAGAATGAGTGGACTTTAGAGACTAAGTATTCGATTGGTAAAAAGAAAGATACTTGACAACATAATTACTGAATGATATACTCTTTACTATGAAATCTAAACTAACTACACCTCTAAGATATCCCGGCGGTAAGTCCAAATGGACAGACCTTCTCTATGAGTATCTTCCAGACATGAGGAACTACGAGGAATGGCGCGAACCATTTCTTGGTGGTGGTAGTTTTCCCATTGAGATTACGAAGCGTTATCCAGACATCCGTATCTGGGTAAATGATTTGTATCCTGCACTCTTTAACTTCTGGACTCAACTACAGAGCAGCGGCGCAGAGATGTCTGAACGTCTTCTAGAAATCAAAGACAGTTGTGTGAGTAGTGAAGTAGCCAAGACCACTCTTGGTGAACAGAAAGAAATCATCAACGATGATACAAGCAGTAAGTTTGATAAAGCAGTTGCATTCTACTATGCGAACAAAAACAGTTTCAGTGGTCTAACCGAGACAGGAACATTTTCTGAGTCTTCTCATGAAATGACTTTTACCAGAAATAACATAATGAAACTTGCATCGTTCCAAAAGTTGATACGCAACTGGAAGATTACAAACGAAGACTATAGTGTGTTGTTGGAAAAGTCCCCAAAGACTTTCGTGTATCTTGACCCACCCTATGAGTTGACAAAACAGAATGCAAACAACCTATATGGTAAGCGTGGGAGTATGCATGAAGGATTTGACCATGACCTTTTCGCAAAACACTGTAACGAGTCTGGTATGGACTGTATGATTAGTTACAATGCAGACCAATCTGTTAAAAACCGATTTGATGGTTGGGAACAGACAGAGTTAGATTGGACTTATACAATGAGAAGTGTAGGAGAATATATGGAGAAACAGAAAGACCGAAAAGAACTTTTGCTGCTGAACTATAAAGTTGAGCAGGGAAGCCTAGAGGCGTTTATTTAACGTCTATATAATAGTACCAAGAGAGATAACCGCTACTGCAATCATCTCTCTTTATTAAAGGCAATTATGCCAACAATATAGGAGAAGACCATGGCTACTAACGTAGTTGACATAATTCGTGATGACGAATCAAAACTATACATAGGTGAGCGTTTCGCTCCACAACCCCCAAAGTCAAAAGTTTCAGATCAGATGATTGATATCAGTCAGTATGGTGATCCCGGCCCAATCCGTGATCGTGCTGGTAACATTCTTGCAGATTTTCAATATCACAAGTTTTTAGACCTTAATGATATAGACACAGAAACGGAAGAGTTTGATCAGATTGGTATCAAACAGGGTGATAAAGTAGATGAAGAAATTGACAGAATGGTTGATTCTCTACGAATTAAGGGATGGTTGAAAGAAGATGAACTTCCATTTTTTGACGAAAATGACCTTCCTATTGAGGGAAGAGTTCGCACAAAGTCGATGAAGCGAAAGTCTTCAGATGTTCCTACCGTATACGGTGTTGACGCAAGATGGATGCCTGTTTCAGTTTTTAGGTGGAGAGAAGGTGTTACACTAAGACAGAAGAGGGCTCTTATAGAATCAAAAAACACTCGTCCTCCTCGCACCACACAAAATCGTAATACCTTTATTAATGCTGGTGCTTACCTCTGTTCGCAAGGGGAACTTGATCCGTATGATATAAAAGACGTAGACCGATACGTTAGATACGAATCTAGTGCTTCAGACGTATTCACCGATGATGGGGGAAACCTAGCAAAAATTGTTAATGGGATTATGAAACGTGGTCAATCATCAAAAAATGGTGTTTTGAATACAAAAACTCTTTCCAGAGCTGGTTGGGTGGAGAAGGTAACAAATGATGGATATAAGTTGGAGAATAAAAAACTTGTTCTTACCTCAGTTGATGAGGTAACTTATGCATATCGTGCTTTGACTGAGCACATTTTGCCTGCTATAAGACAAGATAAAAATCCTGTAAAGTTTATTCTTTATACAAACAAGGATGATGCTAATGAAGCAAAAGATGCAATGAATTCTTTTGTTGCGTTGATTGATCAGTTGTGGGAAGATGTTTTTGGTGGTGTTAATAAGATCACTAAGGCAAATTTCAATACATCAGATTTTGATAAACCGTATATTATTTTGGGTGCTGTGCCACAGGTAATTGGACGACATAATCTGGATAGTATCAAACTTATTCCAATCGACAAATATTAAGACTCTAATACTAATCGGTTATAAATAAGACAGAGTGGGGTTGCAACCCTTCTCTGTCTTTGTTATATGGATCAATCGGGAAGAATAAAAAAATGGGTATTACCGACTACGGCAAACAGTTACGGCGGAATAGGGTTCAACTAGAGAATCCTTTGGACAAAATCCAAAATTTCTTGCACGAAGCAAAGAAACCCCGTGGTGAGGAATTTGAGAATATCATCTGTGTTGCTTACAATATGAAATCTTTGGGTCAGAGCAAAGAACAAGCAATTAAGTCTGCTGACACTAAGTGGGACGATGAAAAATATAATGATTGGTTGGGTGTAGGGGATAAAATAGTACAAAATTCATTTCCTAGTCCATCAGGCACCATGAAACATTTTGGTTCTGGTAACGCTGAATTGAATCCAAAATGGAACTCTTATTTTATTCAAACTACAGGAAAACCCGCTGGACGCACTACAAAAACACCAAAAACCGACATGTACATTGGTGGACAACGTATTAGTCTTAAAAAATACGGTGGTTCCCAATTAATGTCTGGTGGACAGGCAGAAACGCTTGCTACTCTTGCCGCAGCATATGATAATCTCCCCGCAAAAACAAAATCATCTGCACTTGATAAATCTTGGAATGATCTGACTAAGAGAATTGAAAAGGATTTTATCAAGTTCAAATTGCCCGCTGGTAAACGAATTGGTGATTATAAATCAGCAATTAATGCTGGTGTTGATGATGACCTAACAAATTTTGTAAAAGATGCGTTAGAGAGACAAACTGAAATGACCAAGGCACTTCAAGATTTGTTATCTACTCCAGAGGTAAACAGAGAAGTTGTTCGTGAGGCTATGACAGGAAATCAAAAGTTTAAAGACCCATTACCAATCGCATCACATATCTTAAAATTTGATGAGGACGGTAAGTCAAATTATATTGAAATTGATAACAAGTATGTTGATTATGTTGCATCACAAACATCGTTCAACATATCATTTAAGACTGGCGGTACAGGTAAGGGTGCTTGGACTGCCACGAAAGCTATATTTAAAGAGGCGTATGAGTATGCACATAAGGAGTGTCTACAAGAGGCATTGTTCGATAGGGTAGTAAAGGGTGTTAAATCTGGTGTGAATTTCTTAAAGAACATAGTTAAAAAGATGTTAGACTTCATATGGAAAAAAGTTAAGTCATTACTTGTTTCCAGTATAGGTAAGGTGTTAGAAATATTAGGATTAAGAATTGACGTAACGAATGGCGATCCAAAGGTAAATTTCTGATGAAAAACTTTATTGATATCTACGAAAAGAGGGTAGATGTAATTCAACGCAAGAAGCAAGCAAGACGTATGGCAAAGTTGGCAAAGTCACCATCTTTTCAGTTGAAGAAAAAACGTGCATTGTTAAAGTTTAGAAGTGCAGATAAAATAGATGCCGCCGCAAGAAAAAAGACGATCCAAAGCTTCAGAGATCGCTTCTACCCACAGTATAATGAAATGTCACTTCAACAACGTTCGGTTGTGGACCAGAAATTGCTTCAGAAATTTGGCGCCAAAATAGACAAGATTAGTAAAAAGATGGCCATGCGTCTGAAGAAAGACGAAGTAGAGAGAGTTAAACAAGCTCGCGCAGCACAGAGAGAAGACTCATGAAAAAGTTTAGAGAGTTAGCAGAAGTTCAATCTAAGGTTGTAGTAATGGCTTTCGGGAGAATGAATCCGCCCACAATTGGCCACCTCAAACTCGCAGATAAAGTAAAGTCTGTTGCTGGAAGTAATCCATATAGGATTTACTTGAGTCAAACAGTTGGGCCGAAAGACCCACTCAGTTGGCCCAAGAAAATCGCTTGGGCCAGGAAGTCATTTGGAAGTAAACATGCTAAGTCTATTATGGCAGACAAAGAAGTTAAAACATTTATTCAGGCTGCCGAAAAGTTGTATAAAGAGGGATTTACTCAACTAATAATGGTGGCCGGAAGTGATAGAATAAAAGAATTTCAAACCCTACTTGACCGATACAACGGAAAACCAGACAAGAAAGGTAAAGTTGTATTTGACTTTCCAGATGGCGTCACGGTTGTATCCAGCGGAGAGCGCGATCCCGATTCGGCAGACCCAACAGAAGCGATCAGCGCCAGCGTCATGAGGGCCGCAGCGCAATCTGGAGACTTTGATACTTTCAAGAAAGGAAGTCCACTTAAAGAAACTGATGCTAAGAAACTCTACCTTGAGGTTCGCAAAGCAATGGGTGTCCGTGAAGCAAAAGAAAACCTCGACATAACCTCAGATTACGATTTAATTCGTGATGCATACCTACGAGGAGAGTGGGGGAATATCGGAGACATCGTAGAAGCAAATGGTTTCAGTGGTGAAGTGGTTCGTCGAGGAACTAATTATCTTTCATTCGTTGATAAAGAAGACGGTAAGTTTCACAAAGCATTTTTACACCAAATTGATGAACGTGCCTGGTATAGTGCTTTAGGTGGTAAAATTCAGAAAAAAGTTGCACCTAGAGAATTCGAAAAAATGGCAAAGCAATACGTTGCCCTAGCAAAGAAACCTGAGTATAAGGGGAAACCTAATCTTGCTGCAGCTCAAATTGCATTACAGTATAGAGATGTAAATCCTCGTACTCTTATCTCATACATCAACGATCTTGTTATGCAGGGTAAGTTGCCAAAGGAACTTCGTGCAAATTATATGCCCACGTTCAAGGAAGCAACCTCTGTAAAACAGGACAGCCAGATTAAAGACCGGCCCGGAACGCAACCCAAAAAATATTATGCAAAGGATGCCGAAGGTGATGAAATGTCCAAGTCTACTAAGCAGGCAAGGGCAAGACATTTTGAGAAGGGTGCAGATAAGGACGATAATGATCCTAGTGCATACAAACCCGCACCCGGCGACAAGAGTGCAAAGACTAAACTATCAAAGCACACAAAGAAAGTTCGTCAGATGTATCCAGACCTCTATGATGAGGCCCGCGATTATAAGAAAGAGTATGCCAATTACCACTCAAAACCAGAACAGATTGAGAGACGTTCATCACGCAACAAGGCTCGTCGCATCATGGGTGATAAGGCAGTCAAGGGTAAGGACATTGGACACAAGGATAACAATCCTCTAAACAATGATCCAAAGAACCTTCGCAATGAAGACCCATCAACCAATCGCAGAGAACCAAGACTGCGTGAAGGTGCAGCAGATAGTTCTCTTGCAAAGAAGGCAGATAAGTCTGGTATCTCAGTGAGTATTCTCAAACAAGTTTACAATCGTGGTGTTGCTGCATGGCGCACAGGACACAGACCAGGCACAACTCCAGAGCAGTGGGGACATGCTCGTGTAAACTCATTCATATCAAAATCCTCTGGAACTTGGGGTGGTGCAGACAAAGACCTTGCTGCAAAGGCAAAGGGTAAGAGTGAGTCTGTTGATCTTGGTGAGAGTTGGAAACCAAGTACAATGAGTGGTTACTCTGCACTTATGTTTGCAAAGGAATTTCCAGAACATGAAGTGAAAGGTGCATTCCAGTATCATCCAGATGTTCTAGATGAAATTGATGAGGGTCTATGGGACAACATTCGCAAGAAGCGTGAAAGAATTAAGAGTGGTTCTGGTGAGAGAATGAGAAAGAAGGGTGAGAAGGGCGCACCCACACCAGACCAGATTCAGAAAGCACAGGAAGAGGCATGTTGTGAGGACTGCGAGACAGAATCCATTCTTATTGAAAACAACCAGTATCGTGTAGGTTCTGAAGCATACTTTGAGTATTTCAATGACATGCGAAAGATGTATAATGAAGGTCGTCTAGAAGTTACGGGTTTTGACAAGGAACTCATGGAAGGTGATCTTGGTGAGTTCGCAACCTATGAAGAACAGGTTGTTCCTCTAGAGTGTCCTATGGTGGAATCAGAGTATCAGGGTAAAGATGTAGAACTCAATAAACCAAAGGCTGGTGGTCCAAAGAAATACTATGTGTATGTGCGTGACCCATCAACAGGTAACGTAAAGAAGGTTACATGGGGTGACACAACAGGTCTAAAGGTGAAACTGGATGACAAGGAAGCAAGGAAGTCTTTTGCTGCTCGTCACAAGTGTGATCAACAGAAGGATAAGACTAAGGCTGGATATTGGGCATGTAATCTACCAAGATATGCATCTCAACTTGGACTTTCTGGTGGAGGAAACTTCTATTGGTAAATCCTTATGATGATAAATATATAGATGGAAAAATAATTCGTTCTTTTAGTCGATTTGTTGAAAATACAGAGTTAATTTGGCATAGAGACAAGAAGAACAGAGAAGTAAAAGTTTTATACGGAGAAGGTTGGCAATTTCAGTATGACAACGAACTACCAAGACCTCTGAGTGTCGGAGATAGTTTGTACATTGCAAAGGAAACATTTCATAGACTACTAAGGGGGGATACCACTTTAGTATTGGAGATAAAAGAAAATGACTAGTTACAGACAATCAATGAAAGACACGCTAGAACTCATGAATCTAATGCGTGAGGCATCTCTTTTAGAAAGAGACTTAACTCCTGACGAAGAGAAGCGTAGAGAAGAGATTGCAAAAGACCTTCCTGACGATGACTTCAAGAAGCGTTATGGTGATAAGTGGAAGTCAGTTAAGATGGCCACTGCAACCAAGATGATGAAGAACGAAAAGGTTGAAGTTGATGACGAAGATGATGATGAGGGTGATGAAGAAGAAAAATTGACTCGGCCAGGTGGTCCTATGGATGAAGCAAAGTTCTCTGCAAAAGAAATTAAGATGGCAATCGGTATTGCATCTGACAAACGTTACAAGGGTGGTAACATGACAGGTGCTGCGGATGCAATTGACAAGATTAAGCCTGGTCTATCAGACCACCCACAAGTTCGTGCAGTTCTTCGTAGACAGAATGAAGAGACTGAACTTGATGAGGTAGGTGGTTCTGCGTTTGGTGGAACGATTGATAAAATTCAAAAGGTTGTTGATGACAAACAAGCAATGAAGATTGATGGTGTAATGGTTGATACATTTACCGCATCATTAATTATGAATATCTTTAATAAGGTAAACAAGCAAAATCAAGACAAGATGAGGAAAATGAAAGTCACTCAACTTGCTAATGCAGCATATAAATTGGCAGGAGTGAAAGAAGAAGTTGAACTTGATGAAGATGCTTCAAATTTCAAATCTGCTGTTGCTCGTATTAAGAAAGCAAAAAGTGCTAAAGATTTAAAGAAACTTGAAAAATCTTTTGAACGTGTATATAAACAAACTGATGCACTTACGGATAAAGAGTTTGGGCAACTTGATGATATGATTTCCGACAAATTAGTAAAATTTGGTGAAGAAGTTGAACTTGATGAAGGTAAGATGCAAGATATGTGGCAGAAGAAGAATGCCAAGTCACTTTCAGTTGGTCCCTTTGAACTTCTTCGTGGTAAGAGTGGTGTTCATACCATTAAACAGAGTGGTAAGGTAATCGGTGACTTCTCATATGACGATGAGGCAGATAACTTTGTTGCAAACATGAAGGGTATGAAAGGTCAATGGACGGGTAACGATATCGACTCTCTTTTCACTCATCTTCAGAAGGTTCACAAGGAAGAAGTTGAGATTGAAGAAGCATCTGCCGCTGCTGATGCTCGCCGTGCAATGCGCCGTGACCCAGATATGAAACAGAAATTCTCAAAAGATGTATCTGCAACTGACGATGACAAGAAGGCTGCATCAAAGAATATCATGGTGCAGATGAGAAAGGCACAGTCACTCGGTTATTTTGATGTTGAGTTCCAAGATGGAAAGAAGATCAAAATTCCTGCAAAGTTGGCAATCGCAGTTCAACAGAAATACAACGCAATGCGTAAACCCGCAGACAAAGAGAAATTCCAAGCAAAGATTGGTAAGTCTTATCGTGATATGTTAAACGCACTTAAGGAAGAAGCAGTGTCCCCTGCACAACAGGCCGCCATTGCAATTTCTAAGAAAGAACGTGGAGAGAAACCCAAAAAAGAATCTATCCTAGACAGGATTGATAGAAAAATCAAGGAGAATAAAAATGGGTAAGAAGTATTTTGATACAAAGGAAGGAACCCTTGAGTCTTCTGTCCTTAACGTCTGGGCAGAGGCTGCAAAGAAAAGTGAGTCAATGGATAAGGTAAATCCAAAGGCACTCAAGAAGGACTTCGATGACCGCAAGGACAAGGACATCGACAATGATGGTGATGTGGATGATTCTGATGAGTATCTACATAATCGTCGTAAGACAGTCTCAAAGGCAGTTAAGAAGGAAGAAGTTGAACTTGATGAAGCTTCGGTTACTGTTGATTTGGAAAATGATGATCCAAAGTTGTTGAAAGACATTAAAAGAATGGGTCTTAAAATAAAAGATAACGGCAGTAGTGGTAATGATGGCTATAATGAGTACACAATTACAGGTCCAGATGCAAAGTTAAAAGCAGGTGGTAAAAAGTTTGGTTGGGATCAGCAAGTTGAGTCCTATGAGATCGGCACAGATGAGTATCGTGACCATGCACTAGACACAACTCCCGGCCAGTCTCTAACATGGGGTACTGCAAATGCATATAAGCAGGCATCCATGAAAGAAGCACTTGCAAAAGTTTGGGGTTTAGACGAAAAAAAACTTGACAAATCTGAGGAATCTGATATAATAGCACCAGTAAAAGGCAAGAAGTCCATGACAGGTGGAAAGGTTGCTGATGTTGATGTTGACCCTGAGATGAAGAAAGAAGATAAGTGAAGACACTACTTGAAGTAAGACAGATTTCAGAAGCAGAGTTACCTACTATTTTTTGTGATATGGATCAAGTTCTTGTTGACTTTATCGGTGGTGCAGAGGACGCAATTGGTGAACCTTTTGCAACTTCCGATAAAGATCAACGTTGGAACAAGATTGCAAACACAAAAGGTTTCTGGGCAAATCTTCAATGGTTATCTGGTGGTAAACGTTTGTGGGATTTTATCAGTAAGTACGATACTGAAATCCTATCTGCATATTCTAACCGTGATGGAACTTCACGGAATGGAAAACTGAAATGGTTATCCAAGAATACGAAGATTAAACGTGGTAAAATTAATCTTGTCATGCGTTCTGATAAACAGAAATATGCGACAACGAATGGTAAACCAAATGTATTGATTGATGATTATATCAAGAATATTAACGAGTGGGAAGCCAAAGGTGGAATCGGTATCCACCACACTAATGTGAGTAAAACCATTTCAGAACTTAAACGTCTGGGGTTTAAATAGTATAAATAGACAAACAAACTCTATAGAGTAAGGAGAAAGACAATGGGTTTATGGGGAGCTTCGGACGCAGATGAGTCCAAACCAAAAAATCTAACTACAGCAGAGAAGAAAGAAGTATTTGCGACCACAGCAGGTTGGGTTCGTGAAGCAGGAAATGCCTCGTCTGGTAACGATAATGCAAACGCAGACCCAGAGGTTCTAGTTGCAATCGGTGGACTCACTACCTCACTTGGTGCTGCTACAATTGACAGTGTTGACCTCAATACTACTGTTGCTGATAAGTCTGATGGATTTACACTCAGTGTTACGGTTCGATACAATGAGGCAGTTGATGTTGTCACAACAGGTGGTACACCAACAATTGCTGTTACCAATGGTAACGAAGGTACAGGTACAGGTCGTGGACCACACACCCTATCTTATGTTTCTGGTACTGGAACAAACGAACTTCTGTTCACACTTGCAATTGCTGCTGCTAATGCCGCAACAAACGAAGATGACGTTCTTTCAGTTGGAGCACAGAGTGTTGCACTAAACAGTGGTACAATTAAGGATGCTGGTACAGCAACAAATGCTGAACTTGTCATTACTTCTGCACAGGGTACTGCTGCCGGAACCGTTACTGTTACTGCATAATAGTTAACTAAACTTTATAATGGAGATATTATGATTGACGAAGAGATGATTAAGAATCGCATGGAAGTTCTAGTAGAGGATGTAAAGTCTGTACGAGAACGGATTGCAAATGCTGAGAAGCAGATTATGGATGATAAGGCAACGTTAAACGCACTGTTGGGAGCATACCAACAGTGCGAGGCGTTCCTCAAAGAAATTAATGATGAAATAAGTGATGAGGAATGATGCGTTCATGTCCTCAGTAACATTCCCACGATAGTGTGGGTTTATATAAGGAGAAGCCAAAATGGCAGACAAGAAGATTACAGCACTAACAGACCTTTCTACAGGTATTGCTACCGCTGACCTTTTCCACGTTGTTGATGACCCAAGTGGTACACCA
>Ga0255766_10004096_pt1 | contig 12495 bp, 9 predicted proteins | sample 071ome_23_FD_179966 | JGI IMG/M metagenome (GOLD analysis project Ga0255766, IMG submission 179966) | Coastal salt marsh microbial communities from the Groves Creek Marsh, Skidaway Island, Georgia - 071403BT metaG (version 2) | ecosystem: Environmental > Aquatic > Marine > Intertidal zone > Salt... | reverse complement strand
TTGCGTATTTCTTTAATGCATTAGGTACAAAAATTACACTCCTAGAAGCGAAAGAAAATATTTTACCTAATGAAGATATTGAAATTTCTCAATGGATGCATAAAGTTCTAAAAAGAAAGAAAGTAGACATTCAAACCAATACCATAGCAACAGACATTAATGATGAATATGTATTGGTCTCAATTGGAGTTGAGGGAAATTCGAATGGATTTGGATTGAATAAAATTGGAATTGAAATTGATGAAAACCAGCATATCAAGGTTAATCAAAATGGTCAAACAAATATTGATAATATTTATGCAGTTGGTGATGTTATAGGCCCCCCTTGGCTAGCTCATGTTTCTAGTACTGAAGGTCTTTATGTTGTTGAACATATTGCAAAGCTTAATCCAAAGAAAATTGATTATGACTGTGTACCTGCGTGCACCTACTCAAAACCAGAAATTGGATCTATTGGTTTAAGTCAGAAGATTTTAGATCAACGTGGCATAGATTATAAAGTTGCAAAATCATTTTTTAATGCAAATAGTAAAGCTGTAGCTAGCAGTTCAACAGAAGGATTTATTAAAATATTAGTATCAAACGATAATTATATTTTAGGAGCTCATATTATTGGTTCTAATGCCACGGAAATGATTTCTGAATTTAGTCTAGCAATGAGAAATAATTTATCAGTACAAAATATTTTAGATTCAATTCATCCACACCCAACTTTTTCTGAAGCTATTTTTGAAACATTGATGCACTTGAAATAAATGCTCATCTATATTCAAGATTTAAAAAGGAAAAATTATTTAGATACACTTAAAATTCAAGAAGATTTACGCAATCAAGTATTAAAAAATGATAAAGACAATCATTTAGTTCTTGTAGAACATGAACATGTATATACTCTTGGTAAAAATGCAAATTCTAGTAATATTTTAAATAGAAGTTGTGAAATCATACAAACGCAAAGAGGAGGGGACGTGACTTATCATGGACCTGGACAACTAGTCGCATATCCAATAATAAATCTCAAAAAAAAGAAAATTGGAGTAAAGTCTTATGTTGAAATGATTGAAAAATTAATATCTAACATTCTATTTGATTATGGACTTAAACCACATGTTCCAATGAAAGAAACTGGCGTATGGATTGAAGATAGAAAAATAGCTAGCATAGGTATACATGTATCTCGTGGAGTCACAATGCATGGATTAGCAATCAATGTAAACACTGATCTTACCTATTTTGATAATATAATTTCTTGTGGAATTAAAGGTGTTAAAATGACTTCTTTAGATAAAGAACTTGGAAAAAAAATTCGAATGAACGATATTAAAAAGAGTTTAATCACTCACTTTAACCAAATGTTTTAAAGAAAATGATTCATACAAAATTACATAAACCAAAAATAAACATCTCAACAGATAAGAATTATAAAACTGTTAAAAAAATGGTTCAAGAAAGCTATCTAAATACAGTTTGTGCAGAAGCCAGGTGTCCTAACATTTATGAGTGTTGGAATAGGAAAACCGCTACCTTAATGATTTTGGGTGATACATGTACAAGAGCTTGCGGATTTTGTTCAGTTAAAACAGGTAAACCTACTTGGAATGATCCTTTAGAGCCACTAAGAGTTGCACAGGCAGTAAAAAAAATGGGCTTAAGACATGTAGTAATTACTTCTGTTGATAGAGATGATCTAAAAGGAGACTATGGAGCATCAATTTGGGCTGATACAATTAAACAAACCAAGAAAGTGAATCCCGAATGTACTGTAGAAGTACTTACCCCAGACTTTAAAGGGTATGAACCAGCTTTAAAAATTGTCTTTGAAGCAACGCCAGATATTTTTAGCCATAATGTGGAATGTGTTGAACGTATAAGTAAAGCAGTTAGAGCTCAAGCAAATTGGAAAAGATCTTTAGGAGTTCTTGAAAAATCCATTCAGTATGGATTAAGAACAAAAACAGGAATTATGGTCGGTCTGGGTGAAGAAGTTAAAGAAGTAAAGAGAACTATGAGGCAAGTTGTAGATTTAGGAGTACAGATTTTTACAATTGGTCAATATCTTCAACCAACTAAAAATCATTTAAAAGTACAAGAATATGTATCTAAAGAACAGTTTGAAGCATATAAAGAATATGGTTATTCCATTGGATTTAAGGTGGTGAAATCAGGTCCTTTAGTTCGTAGTTCATATCATGCAGATGAACAAGCAAGGATGGTATTTAACCATGGTTAATAGATTCATATCTTTAGTTGTGGCATTATTATTTTGTGGATTTATTTCTTTTATCGCTATTAATGGTACTAATGAAATTTATGGCAAAAAAGAAGTGCAGAATATTTCTTATAAGCTTCCAGATTCATGGATAGCAAATGTTTCTGACAAACAATTTAGATTATTAGAACTATCTTTAATTGATGGTGGAGATTTTAGCGCAGTTTTATTCGCTAACATTCAAGGTACTGCTGATCAAAATATTGATAGATGGGTTAATCAATTTCAAATTGAGAATTCAAATATTGAAACCATAAAGGATACTTTGAGTTCAAAATATATTAGTACAGTTGAGCTATATGGAACTTATGAAGTTCCAAATATGGTTAATAGAAATGCTCCAAAAGAACTAAGAACGGAGTACGGACTTTTAGGTGGAGTAATTGAATTTGGAAATAGTATTTATTTTGTTAAAGCAGTTGGAAAGAATGATTTAATTAAAGCAAATAAGTCCAATTTTAATGAATTTATTTATTCAATTTCATTAAAATAGCATGCTTTAATGCCATTATGGCATAGATTTAGTATTATTTTTAAACAAAAATAGATAAAATATGAAAGGCATAGTTTTTGCAACTATAGTATCATGAATATGGAAACAACAAAACAATATCCAGTAATGCCGTTGAGAAATACGGTATTATTCCCTCAACAAGTTATACCAATTTATGTTGGAAGAGAAAAATCATTGAAGCTCATAGAAGATCTTCCAGATGATAATAAATATCTTGTTGTAGTTGCACAGCAAGATGGATCAATTGAAGATCCTAAAGAAGATGATTTATATTCTTACGGTACTTTGGCTTTAGTTCTTAAAACCTTTGACATGCCAGACAATAGTAAATCTGCAATTGTTCAAGGAGTAGATAGAGTTAAAATATTAAAATTCAATCAAGGTGAATCATATTTCATGGCGGATATTGAAAGAATTCATGAATCAATTACAACTCCTGATGTTCAAATTGAAGCGCTCACAAAGAAATTAAAGAGTTCATTCACGGAATTAATAAAGATATCTCCAAATTTAAATGAAGAGCATGCGGGAATGCTTTCTAATATAGATCGTCCTTCAAGATTAGCTGATAGAGCTACTTCATTACTATCTGTATCAAATTCTGAAAAGCAGGAAGTTTTAGAAGAGCTTGATGTACGAAAAAGAGTTGAAAATGCAATCAATCTATTACAAAAAGAAATTCAAAGAATAAAACTTGGAGAAGAAATTCAATCAGAAGTACAAGATGAAATTTCTAAAACTCAACGTGAATACTATTTGCGCGAGCAAATGAAAACTATTCAAAAAGAGCTGGGAGAAGATAATCAAACAGTTGAGCTAGACGAATTAAAAAAGAAGATTGAAGATGTAAAAATGAGTGATGAAGCAAATAAGGTTGCTAACAAAGAGCTTGATCGCTTAGAAAGAATTTCACCTCAATCACCAGAATATTCTGTAGCAAGAACATACTTAGAATGGTTAACTGAATTGCCTTGGAGTAAGTCTAGTAAAGATAATTTAAACGTAAAAGAAGCTCAAAAAAGATTAGAGCAAGATCACTATGGATTACCTAAAGTAAAAGAAAGGGTGCTAGAATATTTAGCTGTAAGATCTTTAAAGAAAAAAGTAACTAAAGAAGAGACTGTTAGAGGACCAATACTATGTTTTACAGGCCCTCCTGGAGTCGGAAAAACATCTTTAGGAAAGTCTATTGCAAAGTCAATGGGTAGAGAGTTTGTAAGAATATCCTTGGGTGGTGTTAGAGATGAAGCAGAAATTAGAGGGCATAGAAGAACATACATTGGTGCTTTGCCTGGAAGAATTATTCAATCTTTGAAAAAAGCAAAAACCAATAACCCTGTATTTATGCTTGATGAAATTGATAAGCTTGGTTCAGATTTTAGAGGAGATCCTTCATCTGCAATGCTTGAAGTATTAGACCCAGAACAAAACCACGCTTTTAGCGATCATTACCTTGAAGTTGACTTTGATTTAAGTAAAGTAATGTTTATTGCGACAGCAAATTATCCTGACAACATTCCTCCTGCACTGTATGATCGTATGGAAATGATTGATTTCAGAGGATATATCGATGATGAAAAAGTGCAGATTGCAAAAAAACATTTAATTCCAAAACAGGTTGAAGAAAATGGACTTACTTCGAAACAGGTTAAGTTCAATGATGCTGGAATTAAAGAAATTATTTCATCATACACTAGAGAATCTGGTGTCAGAAGCTTAGAAAGAGAGATCTCTAATGTACTACGTAAAGTAGCAGTAGATGTAGTTAATAAAAAACTTAAGACTGCTAGTATTTCTAAAAAATCTGTAAACGAATATCTTGGAATTCCAAAATTTCAATCAGATTTAGCAGAAAGAACCACAAAACCTGGTGTTGTAACTGGAATGGCATGGACAGCTGCAGGCGGAGATATACTATTTATCGAATCCAGTAAAATGAAAGGTAAAGGCGTTTTAACTTTAACCGGTCAACTTGGAGATGTGATGAAAGAATCTGCATCAGCTGCATTTACCTATGTAAAATCGCATACTGATCTTTTTAATCTTAAAGATGATTTTGCTGATAAAATGGATATACACGTTCATTGTCCAGCTGGAGCAATTCCAAAAGATGGTCCATCAGCAGGAGTTGGTATGTTTACCTCTCTTGTTTCATTATTAACTGATAAGCCAGTCAAAAGTAAAGTATCTATGACAGGAGAGATTACTTTGAGAGGAAATGTACTAGCTATTGGTGGTGTCAAAGAGAAAGTAACAGCTGCTCATAGAGCCGGTATTAAAACAATAATTCTTCCACATGCAAATAAAAGAGATCTTGAAGAAATTCCAGAACATATCAAAAAAGATTTATCCTTTCATTTTGCTAAGGAAGTGATGGATGTTATTGATGTTGCTATTCCTAGTTTGAAAAAGTAAACATTTATTAAAATAAAAAAAGGCTACCTAATGTAGCCTTTTTTTATATGCATTCAGTTACAAAAACTATTTCTCTTCAAATAAAATTGCTTTGAATTTTGAATCTCCAACATTCTTTGCTTTATGAACTTGTCCTTGAAGAGGTCTTCCAACTTGACCAGTTTTAATTTCAACAACACTTACTGATCCATCTTCGGCGGTCATTTCTAGTGTTCCACCTTGAACAGCATACCATGTCATTGGATGATGACCATGAAAATCGTCTGATTCTCCAGGCTCATGTTCAACCTCAATGACTTTGATGTTCTCATCTTCAAATAAAACTCTATAAACATCTGGTGAAACTAGCTCTGGTTGTAAGTCCAAAGATACAATTGATGAATCATCTGATATTGAAGTAAATGCAATGATACTTAATACTCCTAAAAGAATCATTGGAGGCATTGGTATTTCATCACTAAATCCTCTTACTTTATTTAGAACAACAAAGAAAATTGTTGTAACTAATCCTGTTCCAATAGCACATAAGATACTATTTGCTTCTATTTGTCCAAGATCTCGAGACATAAATGCTATTAATGCAACTGTAAGCACTACTCCTCCTAAAGCTGCTCTAATTGCAGCGGCAGGATTGATCGCTTCTTGATGTAATTCTCCCATGGCGTTTTCATTAAATTTTTTAGGAGCAATAAATTTAAATAATCCTAATAAGGTTAATGCAACAGCAATGATTGTAAAGGCTAAACTCGTTTCCATTTTAATTCTTTTTTTTTCGTTTTTAAAACTTTAATAATATAAACAAATTTTTTTGGAATTTCTTGTATTGTAGTTTAACTTTTCGACTCGGGCGATTAGCTCAGCTGGTCAGAGCGCCTGCTTTACACGCAGGATGTCGGGAGTTCGAATCTCTCATCGCCCACATCGTTAGAAATCGTAGAGCATAGACGACAAGAAGGGACATAATTTAAATGTCCCTTTCTTGTATCTAATATGCCTAAATCGGTACATAGCAGGACAAAAATACTGCCAACTATTATGCCAACTCTTATTAATCTTAACTAATTATAAAACTCAACCAATATTCTCAACCTTCATCCCAAACAAGGCGGGGTAGGATACTAGTATATTTCACACACACATTCTCAAATAATTTTTTGTTACTTTTTATATGAAGCGTTTTTGGATACTGGTAAGTATACTATGGTTAGCAACCTGTGGTGGTGGAGGCGGTTCTCCTACTGAACCGAAAGAACCAGCACCTGTGTCAAATTTTACTGCTACTCCTACTACACTCATTCAAGGACAAGCAGTTACCTTTACTAGTACCTCTACTGGAACCATTACTTCCTATGCTTGGAACAACAGATGCTTTACTACTTCAATTAAAGATGCGACATAGCAGTTTATCAACTACACAAAACTACTTAAACGACACTCAATTAAAGTGGACTAAACAAGTAGAAAGTATAAAAGTAATTGCTTAAGTACTTTAACTCAAAAAAAAGGACTGATTCGGCAGTCCTTTTTTTGTAGATTAAATTGTGAAAATAATTTTAATAAGCACTAATTACAAATCAAGTTTAAATGAATAAAAAAATATTTATAATAATTTTTTTATTTTTCAATTTTTTCATTACTAGTTGTAGTAATCCTAAAGAATCTGATCTTAAAATAATTAATAAAAAATATTACTTAAATGATAAAGATGAACCTTTTTCAGGAGAAGTAGAGATTGATGAAAGACATAATGCATTTTTTGAAAAGGGAACGCTAATTAAAATTATTTCAAATGAAGATGAAGATATTAATTACGATAATGAAAATGAAAAGGAGCTTTCTCAAGCAGTTTCGCAAAGGTATCTTGTTAAAAGAGAAGATAAACTTTATTATTTAGTAACCTCTGATATACCCTTCTCTGGAAAAACCAAAGTTGCAAATACATATTCAGCGAACTATAAAGATGGAAAGCTTTTAAATTATAATTTCAAAAATAAATTATCCTATGAACCAGAGAACAATTTTTTAGATAAGTCTATTAAGCTAAGTGATGTAGAAAAGTTAGAATTAGAAATAAAAAATTTTGATAATACCTCTTCTAATTCTTTTCTGGGCTTTGATATTAGTATTGAAATTAAATCTGAATATACCTACAAGGTATATCATGACTTAGATGAGAAAGGTAGCGTCTTAAAAAATCCTCGTCAATCTCCCGAAATTTTTAAATCAAGTAACTCATTTTTTAAAAAATATAAAAAAATGGAACCTAAAGATAAAACTAAAGGTACCACTAAATGGGGATATACTAAGATTACAAAGCCGCAACATAAAATTTTTCATGATAGAGATAAATACGGTAGTCTTGAAACTGAATATTACGATAGAAAGACTGGTTCTTATAAACCAAAAGAAGGGCCTGAAACCTTTGAATCTCTCCAAGCTCTAAAAAATGAGTATCCTAGGATTAAACTCGTAAGTACTAGTAGATATGGAAAAGAAGATCGATGGGGAATGGATGGATTGTGGGGATACTTTGAAATTCAAGGTACATATCTTTTTACGCCTGGTAAAACCGAATTCATTTATAAGGGTACATTAAATCGAACAAAAACATATTCAGAAGTTTGGGAAGGCTCCTATTTAACAAAAAATGAGGATAGATTTATAGAAAAATACAATGATTCATTAGAAAATTATAACAAGCATGGCCAATGGAAAAGATACTCAATTATGAATGGACAAAAAAAACTTTTAGAAGAAAGATATTATGAATATGGTGACTTAATATCTTCATCAGTAGTTGAAAATTCATCAGTAGTTGAAAAAATAAGTATTAAATCAAATAAAAATAAATCTACTTCGGAGAAGAAAAAAAAGGTAGAATCATTACAGGAAAAAAAGAAAGACATTCCTCCAAAAAAAATAGAAGAATCAGTTTTAAAGTTTGATAATAAAAATGAACGTCATTTGTTGATTCAATTTATTAATGCCTATTATAATTTAGATTATACTCCTTCCGTTTCTGATAATGAATTAAGTAATAAAATTATAGGTTTTTTTAATGGAAATTCAAAAAAAAGCTCAAATGCATCTGGTTGGGACAAGTATAGAAAAAATAAAAAAAGAAATGCATCAGGTATCAGTGCCGATCGTATGAAAAAAATTAAAGATAATTTAAAAAAAGATAATTGGAATTATATTATTGAGTCTAACATTTACAGAACAAAAAAAGGCCAAGAATTATGGATGGATTTGGCATTACCATATATAGAAAAAGATTAATAGCCTTACTTAATTATAATTTTAAATATTATTTATAGTCAACAATTTCACCATACTCATAAACGATTGTTCTCATGTGTTTACCATTATCTCCTTTGCTTTTCCAATCGCCGTGTCTTTTACCATTTTCATATTTACCCTCAAGTGTACCAGGGTAATTAGGAGGTCCTTCACCTGTTTCAATCCAAAAACCATGTTTCTTTTCATTTTTATAAGAACCCATATATTCTAAATTTCCGCTAAAATCTTTTTCATATATTTTAGTTACTGGATCTTTTACACCATTTACATATTTTCCTTTTGTAACAGTTGTAATAGACATACCACTTGCTGTATTTTCTATTTCAAAGGGACCATCTTTTATATTATTCTTATAATTGTAGGTTGCTATATTATCACCAGTGGTTAGATATGTTTCTATTCCTCCAATGTTATCATAACTACCTTTAATGTATTGACCGCCATGTCTATATTCTTTCCATTTTCCATTTTTAATACCATTAACATATTCACCTTCACTGGAAATTTTAGTAATTTGTGTTTTTGAACCATCCGTCCATTTCTGCGTATAGACCTCATAATACTTCCAATATCCAATCTTAATACCCTTATCATAGGTTCCTTCTTCAATAATTAAATTTGGATTTTTATCTTTAAATTTTTTGAATGGACCATCTAACCCACCTTTAACAAAAGTTTCAGAAGCAACTAATTCTTGAGTGAACCCAGTTAAGGTATGATAATCATATTTATATTCTTTCCATGTCCCAGTTTTTTCGTCATTTTCATAAAATTCTTCTTTAACTATTGATAGAGTTTTTTTTCTGTCCCCAATACCTCTACTGTCATAATATTTGAAAGCTCCATTTTTTTTACCATCTTTATAATTTTCTATGCGCTCAAGTTTTGAATCAGGATTATTTTCAGTAGAATGATCAAGAGTGTAATACTCAAAAGTACCATTTTTTTTACCATCTTTATAATTTTCTATACTCTTGATAGACTGATTAGAAAAATAAAATTTGAAAACACCATTTTTTTTATCATCGCTGTAATTTTCTTCTTGTAAAATATTTCCTAAATTATCGAATGTTTTAAATGTCCCTTCTTTTTTACCAATTGAGTAAAAACTTTCTTTTTGAATAATTCCATTTCTATGATACATTGTTGAAATACCATTTATTTTACCATTATAATAGACACCTTCTTCTAAAAGTTCTCCTGTTTCGTAAAATTTTTTATATGAACCTTGTTTCTTACCATTTACATAATTTTCTTCAGTCTTAATTTCACCATTTGCATAATATTCTCTTGAAATTCCATTAAGCCTTAATTCTGGGAAACTATCATCAGCAAAAGATTTATCAGTTTTAATAATTCCTGTATTAGAATATTTAATTATTCTAATTATGTTTCCATCACTATTATAAAATTTTAAATCATTAACCCACATACCATCTTTTAATATTCCTTCACTACTTTTACCATCTATATTAAAAACTGGACCTGAATAGGCTTTATCTGTGTAAATTTTATAGTGGATGTTATCAGCTCTTTTTTCTAGCATACGATAATTGATTGGCTCTGGATCTCGACTTTCGCAACCAAAAAGTATTAAGAATACTAATGTTAAATATTTTATTTTTATATTTCTCATGTGCCTCTAAATATAATTTATAATAATCATTCCAATTTAATAATAGATTTCTAAATATGGATTTTTTGTAATTTAAAAATAAATCAACTTGGAGATAATTTTTATCGCCTACTAAAAATGTTTGAAACACTCCCGAATGTGAAAGTAATTGCTTAATTTATACTAACTATGCGACAACTAAGGAGAAAGATTTAGATTCACTCGACGACAGACTGCCTTCTTTACACACAGGATGTCGGGAGTTCGAATCTCTCATCGCCCACGGTTTAAGCTATAACTCAGAAAGAAAATGACTGCTTCGGCAGTCATTTTTTTAAAATAAAAGCTAAGATATCTTCAGCGTTGTTGTATATTGCAAATCACATGGTAATAAATTAATTATGTCTTTCAAAAAAATTGGTTTGAAAGAGCCTATTCTAAAAGCACTTCAGCAAAAAGGGTATAAAGAACCAACTCCAATCCAAAAAATGGCAATATCATCAATAATGAAAAATAAAGATGTTATGGCTGCAGCACAAACAGGTACTGGAAAAACAGCTTGTTTTACCTTGCCTATTTTGGAAATTTTATCCAACAAACAGGGAAACGCAAAAAGCCATGAATTAAATGCTTTAATAGTAACACCTACGAGAGAGCTTGCTTCACAAGTGCATGATAACATTAAATCGTATGGTAAGTACTTATCTTTAAAATCGATTGCAATCTATGGAGGCATTTCAGATTTGAATCAAAAACAAGCTATAAACGAAGGTATAGATATCATGGTTGCTACTCCTGGTAGGCTATTAGACTTGTATCATCAGAACGCAATTAATTTTTGTAAAATACATATTTTAGTATTGGATGAAGCCGATCAAATGCTCGATATGGGTTTTATTAATGATATAAAGAAAATTGATAAATATCTTCCCAAGCAAAGACAGAATTTAATGTTTACAGCTACATTTTCTGATCCTTTCAGATCATTGGTCAAGCAATTTTCAAAAGACCCTATTGAAATTTCTGTAGCCAAGGACAATGAAACCGGAAAAAATATTGAGCATTATTGCCATCCTGTTGATGCGAGCAATAAAGCAAAACTTCTCATTCATTTAATCAAAAATGAAAAATGGAATCAAGCACTGGTTTTTACTAGAACAAAACATGGAGCAAATAGGCTTACCAAAAAACTTATTAATGCCAAGATTACAGCAGTTGCAATTCATAGCAATAAAACACAAAACTATAGAACAAAAGCCTTAAATAAGTTCAAGAAAAATCATATTCAAATATTAGTGGCAACTGATGTTGCAGCTAGAGGAATAGATATTAAAAATATGAATCAAGTAGTAAATTTTGATCTTCCTAGTGTTGCAAAAGACTATATACATAGAATTGGTAGAACTGGTAGAGCTGGAAAATCAGGGAAAGCAATATCTTTTGTATGTAGCGATCAACAAAAATTATTGAAAGATATTCAGCAACTTTTAATTCAAAAATTACCAATGTTTACTGTGGAAGGTTTTGAGCCGACCAATGATATGCAGTCAATCAAAAAATCTAAAAAGAAAAAAAAGATTAGAACACATTTCATAAAATAGAAATTTTTTGGCATCTCTTTTTCACTTAGTTGTGTTTTTATAATCATTTTTTTCTCCATTGGTTTGATTGGATAGTCACCAATCGTCAGTTAATTAAAGTTTAAAGTATGTGTTTATGTTAAGATTGTACGTAGGTACAAAGGGATATTATTGGCCGGAAGGCCACCAACGAAGATTCCAAGAAATGCGTTTTGAATCATTTAACATTCAATACGTTAATCATGAAAACTAGGGCAATGCAAGTAATTAATTAATTAAATTCTATTTCCGTCCCTATCTAAGATAATTGCTTTTCCAAATCCTAAGTTTTTAATTAGTTCAAGCTGCGTTTTTGCATCACCTGCAACTACATAAATCATATTTTGTCCATTAAGATAAGTTGATGCCAATTTTTGAATATCTTCCACTGTCATATTAGTCAAAATATCTTGCTCATTTGAAATGTAGTTGGTTGGCAAATTATACTTACTAATGTTATCCAGCATATTTATTAAGTTACCAAGCGTTTCAAATCGTAATGCATTACTTTTTATCAATTTATTTTTTGTTACATCTAAATCTTCTTGAAAATAGGTTGAAGAATAATTCGTAATAAGATCTCTAAAAATTTCCAACGATTCTAGCGTTACATTTGTTCGTACTTGGGAATAAGCATAGAAAGGAGTTTGAAACTTATTTGATCGTAAAAATGAACCAGCTCCATACGTATAGCCTTTTTCAAGTCGTAGTGTTCTCATTAGCCTTGCTTCCATGCCTCCGCCAAGTCTATTGTTTGCTACAT
>Ga0255766_10004085_pt1 | contig 12510 bp, 14 predicted proteins | sample 071ome_23_FD_179966 | JGI IMG/M metagenome (GOLD analysis project Ga0255766, IMG submission 179966) | Coastal salt marsh microbial communities from the Groves Creek Marsh, Skidaway Island, Georgia - 071403BT metaG (version 2) | ecosystem: Environmental > Aquatic > Marine > Intertidal zone >... | reverse complement strand
TGAGGAATAACACTAACTTTAAGGAGAGATAAATGACTTTACCACTATTCCCATGCACGATTGTCGGAAGTTATCCACAGCCTGAGTGGCTTATTGATAGGGCAAAACTTGCTGGCAGATTTCCTCCAAGAACCCGTGCAAAAGAGCTATGGAGAATTCAACCAGATTACCTTAAAGATGCTCAGCGAGATGCAATCATACTGGGAGTTAGAGATATGGAGGCTGCAGGGCTAGATATTGTTACCGATGGAGAGATTGGCAGAGAAAGTTATTCTAATCACTTTGCTACTTCTTTGGATGGTATTGATATTGATAATCCAGGAGAAGCATTAGATAGAAGCGGGGAACCTGTATTCGTTCCCAGAATTGTTGGAGAGCTTAAGCGAAATAGTTCAGCCACTGTGGAAGATTTACACTTTTTAAAAGCTAATACCAATAAAACAGTCAAGATTACGGTACCAGGGCCCTTCACTATGGCTCAGCAAGCTCAAAATGAGTACTATGACTCACCCAGGGAGGCTGCTTTAGCTTATGCAAGAGTTGTCAATGAAGAGGTCAAGGAGCTCTTTGCTGCTGGAGCCGATGTTGTTCAGTTAGACGAGCCTTATATGCAAGCTCGCCCCGATGCTGCTAGAGAGTTTGGTATTGAAGCACTCAATGCTGCATTAGAGGGTGTTGGAGGAACTACTTGTATTCATATCTGCTTTGGCTATGCAGCATTAATCCATGAAAGACCTGAGGGATACTCCTTTTTACCAGAGTTTGAGCAATCTTGTTGCAACCAAGTTTCAATTGAGACTGCGCAAAGCAATCTTGATTGCAGCGTGCTAACATCCCTACCCTCTAAAAATATTCTCTTGGGGGTCATTGATTTATCTACCCATGAAGTTGAAAGCGTAGATACTATTGTTAGCAGGGTAGAAGCTGCGTTGAAGCACATTAAGCCTGAACAAATAATTTTAGCTCCAGATTGTGGAATGAAATACATTCCTAGAGACTCTGCTTTTGGAAAACTTTCTAATATGGTTGCAGCAGCTAAACTCTTAAGAGCGCAATACAGTTAAGCATGTCTTTTTTTGAAGCTAGCAAGTCAAAGGCTTCAATAGATCAATCCATAGCTGATGGTTCTCTAAACTGTGCCGTAGGCATAGTTGCCACTAAAGAAGAGATTGTTTTTGAATACGCAGCTGGTTTTAGAGATGCACACAAAAACGCTCCCATGCAAGTTGACTCTGTCATTGCTGTTGCATCTTTTACAAAGCTCATTACTACCATTGCTGCACTTCAACTAGTTGATGAAGGAATAATTGGCTTGGATGCTGAGGCCTCAGAATATTTGCCAACACTCAAAAAGCTGAAGATTTTAAGAGAAGCTAATGAAGACAAAGTTAACTTCGGCTCACCCAAAAGAGCGCCAACCATTCGTGAGCTTATGACGCATACCTCTGGCTATGTGTATCCGTATTGGAATAGAGATTTTTTCTTAGCAGAACAAAATCAATCTATAGAATCGCTCTATTCTAAGGATGGAATTTTAGGAATACCTCTAGCATTTGAGCCAGGAAGTATGTGGGCCTATGGAGTTGGTCTCGATATTTTGGGTGAAGTGATAAAGGAAGTAACTCAGTTATCTTTGATGGATTATTTTAGCAAGAAAATATTTGAACCTTTAAATATGCCTGATACCAAATATCTTTTAACCGAAGAAACTTTCAATAGATCCGTCACCATGATGCAAAGAGATGGCAAAAGGTTGATTCCTGCCGAGCATTACCAGCCTTCCGTTAATTCACCCTATAACAAAGAGCTTGGCGGAGGGGGTCTTTATTCAACAGCTATTGACTATAGCCATGTATTACAAATGTTATTGAATGATGGTGTTTACAATAATCAACAAATTTTATCCAAAGCAATGATCGATCTAATGTTTTGCAATCAAACAGGCAAGCTTGAGATTCAAGATAGCGTTACTCAAATATCCTCACTCACAAAAGATTTCAATCTTTCATTTGGCGCCAAATCTCATTGGGGGCTGGGATTTATCTTTCATCCCGAGGGGACTCAATATGGAAGACCTGTAAATTCTGTATCAGGAGCAGGGATATTTAATTCTTATTTTTGGATAGATAGAAAAACTGGTTTTTCTGCTATTTTTGCAACGCAATTAATTCCATTTTTTGACGAAAGAGTAATTAAGGCTTACCAGCGTTTTGAAGCTTCTATTTATTCAACTACTTAACTTCCCCACAAATTATCTGTAGCTATAGAAGCCCCTTCAGATAGAGCTGCTAGTTTTGCAAAAGCAACATCTGGATCAATGCCTTGCATGCCTACATGCACACTAAAGCCGCAGTCTACTCCTGCCATTACACGTTCCTTCCCTACAAGATTTGCATATCTTTCGATGCGTTGAGCTACAAGATTAGGGTGTTCAATATAATTTGATTGAGGTTCTATTACTCCTGGGCAAATAATCTTGTCATCGGGTAGCTTATTTGATTTAAAGAATTCCCACTCATGAGCATGACGAGGATTCGCTGCTTCAAATAAAACCGTTTGTGGTTTTGCCTCCCAAACAAAGTCAATTATTTCTCCAATTGCTACATCGCAGTGGTGAGGCCCTGGATAATTCCCCCAGCACAAGTGCATTCTGAGTTGCTCCGCTGGAATATTTCTTACTGCATGATTAAGTGCTTCAATATGCATAGCAGCTAGCTTCTGAAATTCTGTATCACTCATTTTTGCATATTCTGTGTGTCTTCCCATTGCCAAATCAGGGCAATCTAGTTGCACAAATGCTCCTGTGGCCGCAATGGCTTCATATTCATGACGCATGGCCTCAGCGATTGCAAAAACATACTCTTCATGAGATTTGTAATAGGTATTTTTAAAAAATAGAGAGATAACCCCCGGCGATGCAGCACTTGAAAACATATGATCTGCTTTTAATTCTGTTGCTGATTTTTTGAGATTTTCCATATCCAAGATAGCAGCCTTTTCATCGCTCACTTCGATAGGCCCATTACACGCAGGAGCGCTTCTCTTTCTTCTTCCAGGATTGGCAGCAACTATTTCATTACTTTTGGGATAATCTGCAAGATCTGCAAAAAAATAACTTTCTGGCGACTCCCCTCCAAAACCACTCAATCTATCTTTTATATAAGTAGCGTAGCTTGGTTTTGAAACTTCTCCATCATTGACTACAGAGATGCCTGCATCAATCTGTTTTTTTATAATTTCATGAACAGCATCCTTTATTCTTAAATTCATTGCTGTCTCATCTACTGGGATACCATCACCATAAGCCCACATAATCTGTATAAGGTCATCTGGCCTTGGTAGGCTGCCAGTATGGGTGGTAAGAATTCTGTCATTGCTCATGTAATTATTCTCCTACAAATACTCTATTGGGTTTTCGCATTGCAAAAATACCATTCTCAACTACACCTGGTATTTTATTTATTGATGCTTCCATAGTTATTGGATCATCGATATCCAAATTTCTAATATCTACAATGGGGTTGTTGCTTTCAGTCATAACACCAACTCTCAATTCAGGAATTCCTCCTAGCTTAACTATCTCTCTTGATACAAAGCTTCTTGCTTCATGAAAGACTTCAATTGGGACGCCAAATGCACCAAGTTTATTTACAAGCTTACTAGAATCGATAATGCATAAAAATTCTTTAGCAATAGTTGCTACAATTTTTTCTTTGGTATGAGCGCCTCCGCCTCCCTTGATAAGGTTATGATTGGGATCGCACTCATCAGCGCCATCTACATAGTAAGGAATGTCGTTCACCTCATTAATATCAAAGACCTTCAAACCAAGATCCTTAAGTTTTTTTGTTGATCTCTCAGAACTAGATACAGTTCCTTTGAACAAATGTTTATGGACAGCCAGTAAATCAATAAAAATTTCTGAAGTTGAACCAGTGCCAATGCCTATCACTGTCTTAGATTCTAAATTTGGCAGGATATAATCTAGGGCTTTTTTTGCTGCCGCTTCTTTTGATGCAGTCATTTTTCTATTCTATTAATAACTTATAATGTTATAAAGGGGATTTATGCGACATAAGATAAAAAAAGTACCAAGTCGTTTTCATGCTGATAAGTGTATTCAGCTGATTGATAGCGCAAATGTCTATGATGTTGCCATCAAAACGCCCACTACATTTGCTAATAACTTATCTGCAAAGCTGGAAAACGATATTTTCTTGAAAAGAGAAGATCTCCAGCCAATCTTTTCTTTTAAAAATAGAGGAGCATACAACAAAATCTCTAACCTCACTCCATCTCAAAAGAAAAGGGGGGTTATTGCTGCTTCTGCTGGTAATCATGCTCAAGGAGTTGCCAATGCAGCAAAGCGTTTAAGAATATCTTGTGAGATTGTCATGCCAGCAACAGCTCCAGAATTGAAGATTAAGGCGGTTAAGAAGTTTGGAGCCAAGGTTGTACTTCATGGAAATAATTTCAATGAAGCCTTAAAAAAAGCTAAAGCAATTGCAATTTCAAAGAATAAAGAGTTTATAGATGCTTTTGATGACCCCTATACCATTGCTGGACAAGGAACCATTGGCAAAGAGATATTAGCAGACAAAGAGACTTATGACGCCATCTTTGTACCTGTTGGGGGAGGAGGGGTGCTTGCTGGAATTGCTGCCTACGTTTCTGCCTATTCTCCAACCACCAAAATTTATGGAGTTGAGGTTGATGATAGTGCTTGCTTAACAGAGGCAATCAAATTTGGAAAAAGGGTAAGATTAAGACAGGTGGGCTCCTTTGCAGACGGCGTTGCAGTCGAACAGGTAGGCAAAAATACTTTTGAGATTATTAAAGAAACAGTAGACGGAGTAATTACCGTTTCGAACGATGAGCTGTGTGCTGCAGTTAAGGATATATTTGAAGATACTAGGGTTATTTCAGAACCTGCAGGTGCTCTAGCGCTAGCTGGATTAAAGCAATACGCAGCAAAAATTCAAGGCAAAAAACTACTAGCCATTTCGAGCGGAGCGAATGTAAATTTTGAGAGGTTAAGCTATATAGTGGAGCGTTCTGAAGTTGGAGAAAATAGAGAAAAACTTTTAAGTATCAGAATTCCTGAAAAGCCAGGAAGTTTTAAAAAGCTTTGCAGCATGTTTGGAAAATCCCTGATCACTGAATTTAATTATAGGATTTCTGATGCAAACGATGCCTATGTTCTAGTGGGCATTCGACTTGATAGTGAAGGTCGTTTTAAAGAAATTTGCTCAAAGTTAAAAGAAAAAAAATATAAGTTCCAAGATCTCACTTCAAATAAAATCTCTAGAGATCACCTAAGGCATATGGTAGGAGGAAGATCTCCCAAGGCGGACTCTGATCTTGCTGAAAGGATATTTAGGTGCGAGTTTCCTGTAAGGCCAGAAGCATTGTTAAATTTTTTAAGAGCTTTTGGAAACGACTGGAATATCTCATTATTTCATTATAGGAATTTGGGGGCAGCATTTGCGAATGTTTTGATAGGTATTCAAGACCAAAAATCCTCTAAAACTTCTCTAGACAAGCATCTCAAAGATTTAGATTATGAATTCTTTGAAGAAACTGCCAATCCAGCATACAAAACTTTCTTACTATGAGCGCTATCCAAGACTTTGAAATTAGGGTACCTGAAAAAGAGATTGATCTTCTAAGAGCAAAAATTGCTCTAACAAGGTGGCCTGATGAAATTAATGATGAAAGATGGTCATTAGGTACTGGTCTTAGCTTTCTCCAAGATTTAGTAAGTTATTGGGCCACCGAATACGATTGGAGAAGAGCAGAGCAAACTCTTAATGAAGCAGGCAGCTTTAAATTTAAGACCTCAACAGGGCTTAATCTTCATTTCTTGCACAGCAAATCCCCTGACCCTAATGCCATCCCTTTAATTATGGCGCATGGTTGGCCAGGCAGCGTTCAAGAATTCTTAAAAATCATACCCTTACTAAATCAAGGAATCGATGGCCAGGCTTTTCATGTCGTTTGTCCTTCAATGCCTGGCTATGGGTTCTCAGATAAGCCCACTGAGCATGGTATGAATTCCGAAGCCATTGCAAAACTTAATCATGAATTAATGCTAGCGCTTGGCTATGAAAAATACATTGCCCAGGGAGGAGATTGGGGAGCGACTGTTACCAAGTGGATGGCAGAACTCTTTCCAGAAAATTGTATAGGCCTGCATTTGAACTTAGTGCTTGCCTTCCCTCCTGAAAATGTAGATTCAATAGAGGGGCTATCTGAAGATGAAATAGAGGGAATGGAAAATTTCAAAAAGTATCAAGAAAAAGGCTATGGCTATTATTTAATTCAAAATACTAAGCCGCAGTCTTTAGGCTATGGATTGCATGACTCTCCGGCAGGGCTAGCAGGCTGGATTGCAGAAAAGTTTCAAGCATGGACGAATGACAGTATCAATAGGCTGGTTATATCCCAAGATGAAGTGCTGGATATCATCTCTTTATATTGGTTTACAGAATCCATCACTTCCTCAATAAGGCTTTACCATGAAAATGGACTGATAGGATTTTCACTGAATCCCATAACTCAACCCACTGGATGTATTTTGTTTGATAATGAAATTGCTCGACCTCCAAGAGCATGGGCTGAGCCTACGTATAATATTGTTCAATGGACCAGAGCTGCAGGCGGTCACTTTGCTGCAGTTGAAAATCCTGAGGTACTTGCCAAAGATATTGCAAGCTTTGCAAAACTAATTTAAAAACCCGTTTTCGGTAAGAATAAAGTCCATTGGGATATCGAAGCTATCCACACTAATACTTTCTGTTTTTTGCATACTAAACCCTAACATTCCCAGATGGTTGTAGGATGCTGATGTAAGATAACGATCGTAGTAGCCGCCTCCGTAACCCACCCTATTTTTTTTACTATCAAAGGCTATACCAGGACATATCATTAGATCTATATGCCCAGCGATTTCTGCTTCTGAATTACAAATTTCAGGAATCCCAAATTTATTCTTTTGGAATTGAGAGTCTGGCTTCAGTGCAAGAAAATTTAAATCGGTTGAACACAGCTTAGGTAAAAAAATCTTTTTATTCATTTCAAAGCAAGCAGCTATTATCTTGTCCGTCTCTACTTCATTGTTAATGGGTGAATAGACAGCAACAGATTTTGCTCTAATGAAATAATCAGATTCTATGAGACGGGTTTGAATGGAAGAACTGAGGCTGGCTAGATTGGCCTCAGAAAGGGCAAGCCTCCGCTTTAAGATTGATTTTCTAATAGAAGATTTAATCATGCTGCGGAGGCCAAAACTCCAATTCACCGCAAATGCATTTTTCCTGAACCCTATGTCCAGGTGGCAATAATCTTATCGTTTCAGGCTTCCCTTGCGGTACTGCACACCAACGAAAGTGGACCGTCGCCGTTAATTTAATTATAGGTTCAAAGATGTATGATGCATCTGCAAATGAACCAGATAGATTCATTATATGATAAAAAAATTACTAGCCTAAAGTTTTTTTCACTTGCTTACTGAGATCCTCAATGGTTGCAAGTAACTCTTCAGAGATTTCTTCAGTGCCGCCCTCTTCTAGGCATTCATGAGCCAATGCCAAGGCAGCCAAGATAAGGTTATTTTGTTTATTAGGAATAGCTTCAATCTTCTCATTAAGATAATTTGCAGCTTTCTCCAGGGCTTCTCTTTCCTCTGGAGGACAGGCAATTGATATATCTCTTCCACTGATTCTTAAAGATAATATTTCTTTATTACTCATCGTTTAATTCATTATTAAGTTTTTCAATTTCTTTACTAAGAGCTTCAATTTTATTGTGTTGTTCAATTTTGAGCGCTTTCCATTCCCTTTCTCTCTCAACATAAGCATTGATAATGCCTTGCTGCTCTTCAAAGCGCCCAATAAGCTTTTTTAATTGCTCTGCTAAGACTTCAATTGCATCCTGTGCGGCCATAACTTAGTTTAATTCTTCTATTGAATTTAGGGAAGTTTGCCATTTAGGGAGTAAAATGCCCTCATGAGCACTATGTTTACTAAAAGAAGAGAGGCGGTAGCTAGTTTACTTGGTCCAGATGCATGTTTGTTGGTTGCAAGCAATAATCATGTTTCTCGAAACATTCACCATACCTATTCATTTAGGCAAGATAGCTATTTTTGGTATCTTTCAGGATTTAATGAATCTGATTCTATTGTTTTAATCAAAACTGATAAGACTGGGAGTCTATCTTCGTATTTGTTTGTTCCTCCAAAGGATGAACATTCTGAGCTATGGGATGGCTATAGAGCTGGACCGCAAGGCGCTCAAAATGATTATGGTTTTGATCATGGGTTTAATAATTTTGATGCAGATAAAACTATTCCTGGTCTCTTAGCGGGAGCAAATAAGGTCTTTTCTTTAATTGGGTACAAAGAAGATTTTTCCCAAAGAGTATCTAGCTGGGTCAAAGAAGCAAGACTGAAAGATCGCCACACTGCAGCTATCGAGCATTTAGATGCTGGTCCCTTGCTATCCTCCTTAAGAAGAGTTAAATCGGATAGCGAGATTGAAATCATGAGAAAAGGTTGTGAAATTTCGGCCCAAGCGCATAAATCTGCTATGCAGTTTGTTACACCTGACATGAATGAGCAAAGCTTAGAAGCATATTATTTATATAAATTTGCTGAACATGGTTCACGCTTTCCAGCTTACACACCAATCGTTGCAGGTGGAGAGCATGCATGCATATTGCATTATGTTGAAAATGATCAAATCTTAAAAGATGGTGATCTAGTTTTGGTGGATGCTGGAGGTGAATACCAATACTACGCATCCGATATAACCAGAACCTATCCAGTTAATGGCAAATTTAGCGCAGAGCAACTGGCTATTTACAACATCGTTTTGCAGGCTCAACAAGAGGCCATTGCTGCTATGAAAGTAGGCAATCATATTATGCAGCCACAAGAGATTTCTGAGAGAGTTATCACTGAGGGCCTAATTGATTTGGGGCTACTTACCGGTAGTGCAGAAGACTTGATCGCCGAGGGCGCTCATAAAAAATTCTACATGCATAAGGTTGGGCATTGGATTGGATTAGATACCCATGATGTAGGAGCCTATTCCGATGGATCTAATTTTACCCAATACGAGGCAGGCATGGTCCAGACCATTGAACCAGGAATCTATATTTCCAGTAAAAGCGATGTTGATGATAAATGGAAAGGAATCGGAGTAAGAATTGAGGACAATATCCTTGTGACATTAGATGGAAATGAAAATCTCACTGCAAGCGCTCCGGTTGATCCTGAAGAAATTGAAGCAGTGATGGCTGGTTAATTATGTTCGATGCATTGATTTCCGGAAGCGGGGTCAATGGGGCGGCGCTTGCTTTACTGCTCGATCAAGCAGGCTTTAATATTAAAATCATCGATCATCATCCAATTGATCTGAGCGAATCTCCCAGAACTGTTACCCTTAACCTGCAATCGTTGCAGTTACTTGAAAAGATTGGCATTGAGATTCCATCAACACCTATAAATAATATTGAAGTGCGTGATGCCGTCGGCTCAGGCAAGATAACTTTCCATGCCTCAGACATTAACGAAAATGAGCTTGCTAGGACTGTTTACTTCGCTGATCTAGTCGAAGCTTTAAATATGAAAATTAAAACCATAGTTTCAGATTTTATTTCTGTGGAAATTAGCACTGGTGCTGACAAGATATCTGTAGAGTGCAAAGATGGGGACATCTGCAATGCAAGACTCTTGATAGCAAGCGATGCCAAGCTTAAACCTATAAAGCAGTTCTTTGGTTTACCTGATCCTAAAGATTATCAGCAACAAGCAGCAACCTTTATTGTGCAAGCAGATAACATGGATACCTCAACAGCTACCCAAGTGTTTTACAACAAAGATATTTTTGCATTAATGCCGATACATGACAGAGAAAACCCTCAAGGCAATAATTTTTCGGTTGTGTGGTCTCTTGATATTAAAGAAGCAAACTTGCAGACCTATGTTCTTCAACACCTACCAAGATTAGAAAATATTTTAGGCACTAAACTTCTTATTCTTTCAGAAATAGAATCTTTCCCACTTAAAAGTTTTACTACCAATAAATATCATGCTGAAAGAGCCTGCCTGATAGGGGATGCAGCCCATATTATTCATCCAATGGCAGGTCAAGGCCTTAATCTTGGGTTAGCAGATTGCAGCACTTTGTTTGCAGAAATTACTAAAGCCAATGAATCTGGAATAGGTATTGGATCAAGTCAAGTCCTTAAAAAATATGAGATCAAGAGAAAGGTTTTTAATGATTCCATGGTTAAAGGAGTAGATAGAATTCATGCACTCTTTCAAAGCGATGACATCTATATGAGATTGATTAGAAACAATGGTCTTACATTGGTCAATAGAATAGAGCCTTTGAAGAGATTCTTTATAAAAAGCGCCGAAGGAATTTTTGGCATTTAGAGTACAATCATCAACTATGCAAAAATTACTTTTTATTATGGTTTTGGCTGTGATCTCAGGATGCGGTACCAACTCAACCACAGAAAAGCTCGTAGTTTATACCTCCAGACAGCCCCAGCTGATTGAACCACTTTTTGAGCAATATACTAAGGAGACAGGAATAGAAATAGTACACTTATCTGGTGATGCACAGCAGCTCTTAGAACGAATAAAGACCGAAGGAGAAGACACTGCAGCAGATCTTTTTATCACAGTAGATGCTGGTGTATTATGGCAAGCTGCAGAAAGAGGGGTGCTCGAGAGCGTTACCTCTAAAACTTTACAAGCAAATATCCCTGCATATCTCAGAGATCCAGATAATCAATGGTTTGGTCTTTCAAAACGTCTAAGAACTATAGTGATTAACAATGCTGCTATGCAAGAAGCTCCTAAAAGTTATGCTGAGTTAGCAACCAATGATTGGAACAGCAGACTGTGCCTTAGGACATCCCAAAAAGTCTACAATCAGTCACTCATAGCAAGCTTTATTGCTAATTTTGGCGAACAAGACACTTTAAAGGTGCTCAATGGCTGGATCAATAACTTGGCAACAAAGGTATTTTCAAGTGATACTCTTGCTTTAAAAGCTGTCCAAGCCGGACAATGCGATGCCACTATTGTTAATTCGTATTATCTAGGCAGATTGGTGGCTAGTGGAGAGGCAGAAAATCTTAATCTCATTTGGGCTAACCAAGATTCAACAGGTGTCCATGTGAATATCTCTGGGGGAGGGGTTGTAAAATATAGTAAGCAAAAAACAGAAGCTATCAAGCTTCTTGAATGGCTGACTTCATCTTGGGCGCAAGAGCAATATGCCAATCTTAACCTTGAATATCCAGTGGTTGAAGAAACTGCGCTGCATCCTGTCCTTGAGTCATGGGGCGAATTTAAAGAAGATAATTTGAACGCAAAAATACTCGGAGCGCTGCAAAAAGAAGCTGTTCTTTTAGCTAGAGAAGCTAATTACAATTAATTAAATTGCCTTGATTTTTTTGAGGAGATCTAAAGATTCTTCAATGGGCAACCCAAGCACATTACTGTAACTTCCATCTATTTCGGTAATAAACGCTTTAGCCCCGCCTTGGCTAGAAATACCACCAGCTTTATCGTAAGGTTCATCGGTATTGATGTATTCCTCAATTTCACTCTCGGAAAGGTTTTTAAAGTAAAGATTGGTCTCGACCGATATAGAATGACTACCTCCCTGTTGATCAATCACAGTGACACCAGTGACCACAGCATGCATATTATTTGAGAGGAGGCTTAACATAGTTTTGGCCTCTGCTTTATCTGCCGGTTTACCAAGCATCACACCATCTACTGCAACAATCGTATCTGCGCTAAGTATCGGCATCATTTCTAAATTCATTTTTCGAATCATGCTCAGCGTTGCATTGGCTTTCAACAGGGAGAGTCTCTTAGCATTTACATGGACAGATTCTTTTGGATTAAAAACTTCATCCACGCTGGGCACTAAAATTTTAAAAGAAATACCAGCTTCCATTAATATTTGAGATCTTCGGGGAGATTTTGATGCTAGATATATCATAAAATGTAATTTTACAGGAGAGAAAAGTGTCAGCGAGCAGCGAAAGAATAATTTTAGTAACCGGAGCAAGTCGGGGAGTTGGTAAAGGAATTGCGGAAGGCATTGGTAAAGCGGGGGATACTATTATTTGTGCTGCTAGAAGCGTTCCCAAAGACACCAAGGTCAAGCAGTTTGGTTTTGAAATCTCCAGTAGCATTGAAGAAACCTGTAATCAGCTTAAGCAAATGAATATAAAAGCTATTCCTTATGCTATTGATTTAAATTCACATTCTGAAATTAAGGAGCTTGCTGCTTTTATAGAATCTAAATTTGGCAAGCTTGATATTTTAGTTCATGCAGCATGCCAGATACATGATGATTTAGTGGAGCCTAAGCCTTTTTGGGAAAAATCTACCGATCTTTGGTCTGTGATTGATGTGGGTATGCGTTCAAATTATTTGCTTTCCCATTCTTTGGCACCGCTAATGATTAAGCAACGAT
>Ga0255766_10004078_pt1 | contig 12518 bp, 13 predicted proteins | sample 071ome_23_FD_179966 | JGI IMG/M metagenome (GOLD analysis project Ga0255766, IMG submission 179966) | Coastal salt marsh microbial communities from the Groves Creek Marsh, Skidaway Island, Georgia - 071403BT metaG (version 2) | ecosystem: Environmental > Aquatic > Marine > Intertidal zone >... | reverse complement strand
TTTTTTTTTTTTTTTTGTTTTTTTTTTGACTTTTTAGTATTATCAGTATCAGTATTATCACTATCAGTATTAGGTTCTTTAGTATTATCAGTTTTTTTAGGTTCTTTAGTATTATCAGTATCAGTATTATCACTATCAGTATTAGGTTCTTTAGTATTATCAGTTTTTTTAGGTTTTTTAGGATGATCTTTAGACCATAGAGAACCAATTATTTTAAATATTTCAGAACTAGATAGAGTAGGATTTTCTTTTTTTACAGAAGGCATCATATCTTTAATAAACTTATTATATTCATTTGGTTCTTTCTTAAAAGTTTTAATATTAATTTTAGTTTGTCCTTTAATACCAGCTTTTACAATTTTATTAAATAGTTTAAATTGTTCTTTTTTATCAATAGTATCATTAAAAGCTTCATTTTCTTTAACTTTATTAAGCAAATTAATAATATTATCAGCTATTTCAGTATTTGTTAGTGCCATTTTTATAATTAATATAATATATCAATATCATTTTTTATTGTTTGTATTACAAATATTCGCTATATTGCTATTCAATTCATTAGTAGCAATATTTAAAATATCTTTATTATTTGCTAAAATATAAATACAATATTTATTGTTATTAATAGTTCTATCAATATAATAATCAAAATTACTATTATATACTAAACATTTTACTTTATAAATTACAGTTTTAATATTACTACCTTTTTTACCAATTACTCTACCAATTAGATCTTTATCAAATTCAACTTTGTTATGATACAAATATTGCTTTAATTTATCTTGAATAGAATACTCTTTTTTAGATTTAGTAATTGTTGTAACAACAGTGTTATTTTTAATAATATTAACATTTTTTTCGCCAATATGTGTTTTAGGTATCCTTTCATTTTGACGTTGAATTGCGTGTTTTGAAAATCTAAGTGGTTTTTGTGCAAATACAGGATCATTATAATATTTTACAAAATAGTCATCGTTATAATACATTATGTTTTAAATTCTATATTATATATCATTTTTATGTCTTTAAAATTATTAGTATTATATACTATTTTAATTAAAGTTTTCCAAAAACTATCACTATAACTTTTTCTATTAATTTTATTTATAATAGTTAATTTTTTTTGATACCAATTTAAATATCTTAAAGATTGATCTATATTTTCACCAATAGCATCAACATTATACGGATTTATATATCCTTCTTTTATTAATTTTTGCATAAAGATCAATACCTCTTGTTTATCTAACATTGCTTTTGGTAATACTTTCCATAAATCAACAAAAGATATATAATTATAATCTGGACATTTTATAAAACTTTCTTTACAATCTACGAATACATCGTTATTATCAATTATTAAAATATTATTTTTATCTATTGTTTTAATACGTTTAGATATTTTTTGAATTGATTTATAATAAGAATTATCCATTTCAATACAATCATCACGTGTTAATATAGGTCTATCAAACTTTAAATTACAACATTTTTCTATCCATTTTATCTCTTTTAAAGCCCAATCTTTTTGACTAGCAGTATATACATAGATCTTAATATCTGGAAACTTTTCACGTATTGTATAAATAAACTTACAAAAATATGGACGAATTATACCTGATTTTTCATTATAACAACTAGCAACCATTCCACAATTCTTTTTAACTTTATTACATAGTGTATGTGCCAATAATTGATATGTAATATTACCAATAATTGTATTATCCAAATCTAATATTAGACTTGGTGGCATTTATTAAATAATAACAAATATTAAATGTGGTATATTCATATATTAGTTCCTATTATTTTAGCTATTGTTCTTAACTTTTATATTTATACGCAAGGATGGAATAATAATAATGAAAAAAATAGTAAATTACCACCTGGATATATTATAGGATCTATTTGGATTATTATTTTAGGATTATTGGGCTATATTCATTTTTTATTATACCCGTCGGTTTATTCGTGGTTTATTGTTTTAACTATTTTATATTGTTTATCTTATCCTTTTTTAACATCTGGATTACAAAATACTGATAATAATTATTTCAATTTAATCGCATTATTATTAGCTATTATAGTTACAATTATATTGTATTATAAATCAAATATTATTTATGCTATTCCGTTTTTATTATGGACATTTTATGTTAATATAATAATAAATGTATTCTAATACAATATTAAAATTAGATTTAATTATAATTATTATACAAGAATATTGCAAAAAATATTTAAAACCTGATAAGGATCTAGATAATATTAAAAAATCTAAAACAATACAATTTGTTTTAGATCAACTTAATGGTATTAGAAAAACTAAAGATTTTAAAACTTTAAAATCCATTTTTACAATTGAAAAAAAATATAAAATTAAAGATCTTAAAGATTGGTTATCTACAGTGTGTGTTAATAAACTTGGATTGTTTTCAAAACATTTTAAACTAGATGTTAAAATTGATATGACTAAAGGTTATAAAACCTATGTTAATTTATTATCGAAACTTGGAAATAATAAAACAAAGGTTAATCTTAGAGAATCTAATAAAAAAATATCTATATTATTTAATCTATTGTTTTATTCTTTTAAAAATACTGAAATTAAGGGTGGTAATCCAGAAACGGAGTTAAAACAGAGACTATTATGTGAGATGTTTATAGAAGCTATTAAACAAGAGAAGGAAAAAAAAAGATTAATAGATTTAGCTAGAAAAGCTAGAGCTAAAGATATAGGTAGACCTAAACCTGTATCTTCAGCTTCTGATACTAAGGGTATATCTAAATCTAGTAATAATTACTGGAATAAAGTAAAAAAAACTGTAAAAAATAAATCTAAATTAAAAACTTTATTTTTAAAGTTATCACAAAGAACATCAGAGACAGAACAATCAAAAAATGTAAAAATATTATTAAAAATTTTAGAATTGAAAGCAAATGATTTAATTTATAAAAAACTATATGTTGAATATTGGAGAGAACATTTTAATGGAATAGTTCCAAATTTTATGGATTTATTTAAAATTTTTGGTAGCAATTACACAGATTTATATACAAAATTTAATGAAGAAATAAAAAAATACGAATTAGAGGGACAAAATTGTATATATTTAGCTTTATTATTATATTTATGGACTTATAAAGGAAATGATTGGATTTATAATTTATTAATATATAAAACTCTTAATCCAGAACATAGAGATCTTAATGAGTTTTTTCAACTTTTATATGCTAATAACTTAATTAGTTATATGGAACATTTTTTCAGTGTGAATAATGGGGACGAATATCATTTGTATAAAATATATTTTGATCAAATTAAAGCCGATCAAATTAAAGCCTCAGATCCAATCAATTTAGGAAAAATATATATGTGTGTATTAAGTCTTTTAGCTAGATATTTTAGTAATCAAATTAATACAAAGTTTTTTACAGAAAATAATAATAAATCTATAAATGTATATTTTGGAACAAAAGCTGAAGTAGTTCAAAAAGTGTTTAACACACAATTTATGGAACTACCAATTACGATTTCACAATCTGCAACTCGAGATTTTGAAACAGCATTGAATTTTGCAGATGCTAATAAAGATAAAGATACAGGTACAAGAACAATTGTTGTTTATAAAATAAAAAATTCCACCGAAGCAATTTATTCGGCTGTTCCTCTTGAATTTATAAGTAAATATCCATTTGAACAAGAAATACTATTAGTACCTCAAATACTTACTGGACCAAGTGACATAGCTGTTTCTACAATAAGGAGTACAAAAAAATTACAATTTGATTTGGTATCACAAATGCAAAGCATATATCAACAACAATTACATATATATACTGGAATGCCTCAAGATTTGATTGATTTAGGCGAAGACCCTATATCTTTTATATTTATTGGCGATACTGAATCTCTATCAATTCAAAAAACTGTAAGGGTTATTGTAAAAATAAAAAAATTTATTAAAAAAGTAAAAGATAAATTTCTTGAAATTGCAAATGAAAACATAGAAGAACAACAAATAGAACAAGAACTACAAAAACTAGATGTTGGAACTTTTGACGATTTAGATTTAACAGATTTAGATTTATAAAATTTTTTTGCAACAGCTTAACAAGAAGGTAGCAGTATTGTTCTAGATCAATATAATTCAAATTCAAAATTACTTTTTAAATTTGAATATGGGCAAATAACAGTAAAGCTAAATCCATTTTGTATATTAAAATATAATGTTTTCATTTTTTAAGTTAAACAATAATGTATAAATATATTATATTTTTCTTTCATTATTTATTTATATTTTATGTTCTTTATCCTTTTAGTCCTTACAATACTATTCTAGCATTATTAGTATATATCTCTTGGATTTATAATAACAATTATTGTATAATAAGTCAAATTGAATATAAATATTTTAATGAAACTTTCATTTTAAGCACAAAATTAAAACCAATATCAAAATATGAAAAATATTTATTATTAATATCACAATTTATAAAACTTATATTTCTTGTCCATAATACTTTAATGCTTCAAGGGCACAATTATTTTCAGCTTCCTTTTTATTATTACCAGTAGCACTACCTAATATATTATTATTACGATCTTTTACAATATATGTAAATATTTTTTGAGATGATAGACTATTATGTGATACATTAGTTTCTAAAAATCTAGGATTATCTTGATATCTATTTTGCATATAAGATATTAAAGCATCTTTATAATTTGTATTTTTCATAATTAAATCTACAAAATCTATATATTTTTCAATAATATTAATTATCCATTGTTCTACAATATTAATATCATTACTATCAATATATAATGCTCCTATAAATGCTTCAAATATATCTTCCATTATTTTATAATTACTACGACCATTTATATCTTCTATTTGCTTTGATATTATTGCAAATTTACTAAATCCTATTTTATCACTTAAAAATCCTAACATTTTACCATTTACGATTTTAGTTCGCATTTTTGATAAAAATCCTTCAGGCTGATCAGGATATCTAATATACATATATTTTGCTATTATATATCCTAATATTGAATCACCTAAAAATTCTAATCTTTCATATGGCATTTCTTGTAATGGTAAGCAATCTTCAGGACAACTAATATTACTATCAGTAAAATTAGTATTTTTCATACAACAATAACTTTTATGAACAAAAGCATTTCTAAATAAATTAATATTTTTAAATTGATAATCAACATTATGATTTTTGAAAAAAATATTTAAATCACTTTCATTTAAAATAATATTGGTATTATTAAAAGGTGATAATTCTTCTGTAATTTCTTTTGTTTTATTATGTATATTTACTAATTTTTTCATTATTTATATAATAATATAAAGCTTATAATGTTTATATAACCAAATGGATGAATTTAAAAACATTTTATTAAACGATGATTTTACTATCGCATATTATAGTAAAAAAAAGAATAAAGATTATGCTACATTAAAATGTAAAATTAAAAAAGAATATCCTAGTGATGAAGAAATTAAAGCTTACATTGATTCTATAAATGATTTTTATGCTAATAAAATTGATAAAAATATTAAATATAAAATTAAATTAGATACTGCACAAATAGGATTTATTGGTTTTACTAATGTTTATGAATGTGTAAAATGTTTTAGAAATGAAAATACTGTTAGTATTAATGAATCTATTTTAATTGATACAACAATTTTTATATCAAATAGTAAATTAAAATATCTTTTAGAAACTATATTTACATTTTTACAACCTAGCAAACCTGTAATTTTTAAATGTAGTGATGATATTTCTACATTAAATGAAACAGAAGAAAAAGATATTAGTAGTTCTATTTTGGGTATATTTGGTTAAAATTGCAACCATTTAAATGTAATATATAAAAATGATATCATAATAGTAATTATGTAAAATGGAACAGTGTTTTATATGCCCTATAACACATAATGTTATGACTAATCCTTATATTGATAATGAAGGTAATACATATGAATATGATGCTATTTGTAAATGGCTAATAAATAATAAATCATCACCTATTACAAGAAATTATTTAGATCTATCACATTTAAAACCAAATAGATCTTTAAAAGACGCTATTGATGCTAAGACTACTAAAATAGATTATATATATGAAAAAAATATCATTTCAAGTATTATTGGTGAAAAAACTACTATTAATGATTATAATTATTTTAAACTTAATATTAAAACCATTGAAGGTGGTAATTCATATCCTCCTGTTGATATAGTAGCCGTTATTGATATTTCAGGTTCTATGGATTCACCTGCTTTAGTTGAACAAGATGGTAAAAGTGTTGATATTGGATATACTATTTTAGATATTACCAAACACGCTTTAATTACTATTATTGAAAGTATGAAACCAAATGATCGTATATCTGTTGTAGTATTTTCAACTGATGCAAGAGTCTTAATACCACTAACAACAAGTGATACTATTAATAGAACACTTATTACTAATTTAAAAACTGAAGGTGCTACAAATATTTGGGCAGGATTAAATATTGGATTACAACAATTTACCAATACTAATCGTATTCAATCTCTGTTATTTTTAACAGATGGTTTGCCTAGTTCGCATTTACTTCCACCGCAAGGTATTCTACATTGTCTTAAACGTAAAATGATAGATAGTAAAGTTAATATATATACATTTGGTTTTGGTTATTCTTTAGATACTGAATTACTTATTAATATTGCTAAAATTAGTAATGGTCATTTCTCATTTATTCCAGATTCTGGATTTGTAGGAACTATATTTATTCACGCATTAGCACATATTAATACAATTGCTATCAATAATCTTAAATGTTATTATAATACAGATAATATTACTTGTATTGGAAATAATTCAGATCTTACAACTGTTCATTATGGTCAATCTAGAACATTAGTTTTTAAAACAAAAGAAGATAATATTACTATTAAGATTGTTTATGATAATAAAGAACTTTCTATTGATACTTTTCATAAAGTTCAAATTAATGACGATTTATTATATAATATTATGCGTTTAGAATTAGTTGAAACCCTAGAACAAAAATCAAAACAAGCAATTGATGCATATATGTTCAAATATAGTCATATTGATAATGAATTAATGCAAGATTTTAAAGATCAAATATGTTTAGCAATTAAAGAACAATATTTTTCAAAATGGGGTAAAAATTACATTAACTCATTTAAAGATGCACATAGTCAAGAAAGATGTAATAACTTTAAAGATAAAAGTATTCAACAATATGGTGGTAAATTATTTCAAAATATGAAAGATAAAATTGATGATATATATACTAATATGCCACCACCAAAACCTTCTAATAAAGTTAATGAAGTTAAAATATCTAAACAACAATTTACTACAATGTTTAATAATGTAGAAGGTGGTTGTTTTCATCCATCTTCGCAAGTTTTAACAATTAATAATTGTTTTAAACAAATAGATAACATTATTAAAGGTGATAAACTTATTGATAGTAAAGGTAATATCAATACAATATTATGTGTAATTAAAATTAATGGTAATAATATTAAACTTATTGATATTGAAGGATTACTTATAACACCTTATCATCCTATAAAATTAAATAATGAATGGGTATTTCCTAAAGATATTAGTAATATAGAAACAAATTATAATTCAGTATATAATTTAGTTTTAGATAATAATCACACTATTGTTATTAATAATTGTATTACTTGCACTTTAGGACACAATATTACTGAAAATGAAGTTATTACACACGAATATTTTGGGACAGATAAGGTTATCAATGATCTTAAACAAATTGAAGGTTTTAATAAGGGTTATATTGAATTAAATATGGATGATTTTATTAGAGATGATATTACTGGTAAAATTAATAAAATTATTCCTAAAATATGAAACTTAAGATATTATTTATATCACCATTATTTCCATCTATTTTATAATTAATATTAATAGGTTTTATATTTTTTCTATATTCTAAAACAAAATTATCGAATATTTCTTCATACATCATATACTCAAGTTGATTTTTACAATCTAAATCGCAAAATTCTTTTTCTGCTTTATAATATTCGTTATAATAAGAATATATAGTTTCTAAAGTTAATATTAAGCTTTTAATATTATTTAAAAATACAATAACATTAAAGTTAAAATAATTTCTTTGTAATGACATTAGAACATCTTTACTTATTTTTGATTCAAAACATTTACATTTAATATTTTCATTATATACAAATATATATATTTTTTTTAACTGAATTATTATAGCTTTTAGACTATCATTATTTCTAATAAAATTAAAAGGATTGTTAGAACTACATAAGTTCAATAATGGTTTATAATCTAATAATTTAATTAAAATAATTGATAATACTTCAATATTATATAAATAATTATTGTGGTATAGTAATTTTATACATTGTGTAATATCAATTTTTTTAATAAGTTTAAATATTATATTATATTCTATTTTTACATTTTCTAATATTCTATACAATGTTATTTTATCAATATTTTCTATAAATATTGGATAATTATCTAGCAAAATATTTAAATTATTTTCAATATATTCCATAAAATTGATAGTTTCATCTTGTGCTATTGTTTTAACAATATTTTCAATATCCATTATTATTTTATGTTAAATTATCAATCATTTTTTTTATATTATAATTTGAAATTAATATATTTTTATCTAATTTTTCTCGGGTTGTTGGACTTATATAATTTTTATTTTTAAATAAAGTTTCTATAGATTTACGATCATATGTATGACCATCACTACTAGGATGTTTCATTAATTCTAATGAATAGGACATAATATTACTGAAAATGAAGTTATTACACACAAATATTTTGGGACAGATAAGGTTATCAATGATCTTAAAGAAATTGAAGGTTTTAATAATGGTTATATTGAACTAAATATAAATAATTTTATTAGAGATGATATTACTGGTAAAATTAATAAAATATACACAAAACATTCTTAATACTTTATATATCACAAATTGGACATTTTAATTTCATTTTACATTTATCACAAACAGCATATTTACATTTACTACATTGAACAACATATGAATTATCTATAATTGTTTCCATACAAATATTACATTCATATTCCTCTGTTTTTATAATATCACTACACAAGTTTAAAAAACTTTCATTTATTTTCATTATATTTGATGATACATATCTACCATTGTATGCTATATAAATATTTGTATGAAATGATTTAAAATTTGATTTTATTATTTTTTCTGCTATTTTTTCTTTCATTAATGGTAGTAGATTGATAAGAATTGTTTTTTTATTATTATTATATTTTATACAATATTTATTAAAATCATTTAAATTATCACATCTATGTAATTTTATTACACATAATTTACTTTTTTTAAAATATTCTTCTAATTGTTCTTCAATTTGTTTAAATTGATTAACAATAGATATTTTATTATCATCATTATAATATTGCAATTCTGTTCTATCAAAATTAAGAGATTCCATATATAAAATTATAAATTTATTCAATCATTTTTTTTATAACGAAAAAAATATTGGTAATGTAAGTATATTTAATTGGTGTAAGTTATTTTCAGTTTGTGCTATTGTTTTAACAATATTTTCAATATCCATTATTATTTTATGTTAAATTATCAATCATTTTTTTTATATTATAATTTGAAATTAATATATTTTTATCTAATTTTTCTCGGGTTGTTGGACTTATATAATTTTTATTTTTAAATAAAGTTTCTATAGATTTACGATCATATGTATGACCATCGCTACATATAATAGGATCTTTCATTAATTCTAATGAAATAGGACATTTAAGTTCATATGGTATTTCTTTTTTCTTTTTCAACGTAATTTGTAAATCATCATTTTCATAAAACATTAAACGTTTTTTATTAACTAATTTATCATTTTTCCAAGAACATTTAAATCCAGTACCGTCTGAATATATTATAGTTCCTTCACCATTTTTTTTATCACATATCCAATTTGTTTCAATATTATAATTTTGTTTAAAATCATAGTAAATACCTTTACCGTGTTTTAAATTATCTTTAAACTCGCCATTATATGTATTATTATTTTTATATTGTATAAATCCATTACCATTAAATTTATTATTAATAAATTCACCTGAATATGAATAACTAACTTTATTATTTTCAGATACTATCAAATCTCCATAACCATTAAACATATTATTCTTAAAACTACCCGTATATTTACGAAAACCATCATTGAAAGTTCCTTCACCTGTTTGTTTATTATTTTCAAATAATCCTACTCTTGTTTCATTTTTAAACTTTAATTTACCTTCACCATTATATGCATTATCTTTCCAATATCCATCATAATTTGGAATTATTTTTGATACTTTTGGATTATATAATACACCATAACCTTCTTTTTTACCATTTTTCCAATTACCATTATACATTAATTCACCATTTTCATTGTAAAACATTCCTTTCCCTTCAAATTTTCCATATACAAAATCACCTTTATACATTAATTTACCTTTGTCATTATATAATTCACCTTTACCTGTTATTGATCCTTCCTTAAATTCACCTTCATAAAATAATTTACCATTTCTATTTAAACTTCCTTTACCATCAAATAAACCATTTTTAACAGTTCCATCATATTTAAATAATTGAAACTTATCATATTGTTCATCTATTAATAATGAAAATGCAAATTGTTTATAAATTGTAAGTCCTTTACCATCCGGAAAACCATTTTTCCATTCCCCTGTATATTTAATATGTTTTCTTATACAAGTTCCAAATCCATTTGGTATATTATTATTTAATTTTCCAGTATAATATTTAGTAATATGTTTTGAAGTTTTAAACGATTTAAAACTATTTTTAAGTTCTAAAATATAATTAAACATCTAATAGTTTATTTATAATTAGTCATTTTTATACTTTTTTTATTTACTATAAATAAATGTCTAGAAGAACCAGACAACAAAATAGAGAAAGAGATGAAAGAGCCGCTCGTAGAAGTAATATAGTATATGATAATGGTGAAACTTGGGAAGAATATATAGAAAGAGCAGAAGTTGAAGGTTATGATCTTGATATGACAGGTATTGATGATCCTGATCCTTATGTAGAATTATTATCACAACATCCAGTTACACATCAAAATTGGATTGATTTTTTTGAAAATTATTTTAATTGGATTTATGATAATTTTAATAATTGTTTAGTATATTCTCGTAATACTGCAAGAACATTTGATGGTTTAATGTATGTTCCATTTGCAAATGGTGGTTTTGATTTAATTTTTCATCGTAATGATGATCAAGACTCATTAGCTCACAATGTTGAATTATATAATAATTTATTACAAAACTTTATGACTTGTGTTGAACAACAAGCTATGTTGTCTGGTAGAAATAAAGATGTATTGATTAATTATTGTAGAGCTATATCTAATTTAATAGAGGATTATAGAGCAACTGGTGAAGCCAATGAAGAAAATGGTGTTGAAAATCCTTATAATGATTTTTATGGTTTTTACGGAAGTATGATAGTATTTATGGAATTATCTATGAATCATAATGTATTTTATGCATATATTACAGGAGATAATACTGGTAGAACTAGACGTGTTCCTGATTATCATCCTGAATATTATAGAGGTATTTGGATTCGTAAATCATCAGTTTGGGGTATTGGAGAACCACAATTTGATCATAATGGAATAAGATTTTTAATTAGTAATTATGCTAGAGAATTGTTAATATATGCTAGAAATAATAATAGACAACATTATTTATATAATCTTAATTTAAGACGTTATCAACCTATTATAGGTGGTGCTTCTTCAAATGTAAGTTCTATTAAGAGTTTAATTAATAGTTTTCCTAAAAATAGTAAAAGTTCTTCTGGTGCTAAATATATTAATAGTGATAAAATTAGAAATGCTAAAGAAATTAAAAAAGATATTAAAATTGTTAAATCACAATTACCCGTTAAAAAATATAATAAAGATTTAAACAAAATTTATGAATTTGTTGAAACTAATTTAGCTTCAATAACTATTAAATTTAAAAATAATAAAACAATGTATAAAAAATTATTATTACCTTTACCACCTGCATATCATAAAAGTCCTTATGATTCAGAAGTATTAATTAATTTACCTATTTTTGGTGTTTATATTGAACCTACACCATTAAAAGTTATTAAAGATCATACTGGACATACACGTAAAATATAAAATATATACATTTTTTTTTGTTTTTTTTATAATATAAACTGAGTTTAGCATTCAGCTATTTTGTCTGCCAACTCCTTCAATTTATGTTTATTTTTCTTTACTTTTTCTTCAGTAGTATTAAGTTCTTCCTGCAATTTCTTGATTTGTTCCTTGATACTATTGGCTTTCTTAGTATCAACATCAATATTATTGCGGATAGTCTTCATATCCTCAATAATTGATA
>Ga0255766_10004077_pt1 | contig 12518 bp, 11 predicted proteins | sample 071ome_23_FD_179966 | JGI IMG/M metagenome (GOLD analysis project Ga0255766, IMG submission 179966) | Coastal salt marsh microbial communities from the Groves Creek Marsh, Skidaway Island, Georgia - 071403BT metaG (version 2) | ecosystem: Environmental > Aquatic > Marine > Intertidal zone >... | reverse complement strand
CCGCCCAGTCAAGGATTGGGTTCGCCGACTGACGGCACTGGCATTGACACGGACGTCTTCCAGCCAATCCAAATTTAGTGCAGTTCCGGGGTTGGTCACAAAACTCGCCCTGATTTAGGGTCGAATATGTGTATCTGTTCCATGCTGAATCCGATCGGATATGTTGCACCTGGTTGTACAGCAGAGCGTGCTTCAATCTGAGCAGTAAGATTTTCTTGACCAATTTGACCTAACAAAAGGGTATGCGGTCCCAGTGGCTCCAAAACATTTACTTGAACATTTGCAACAGCTGGGTGGCCTTCCCCCGCATTTTCGAGATGTTCTGGTCTGATTCCTAGGGTTAGAGTTTGATCGATATGTGGCTCAAATCTATTGTGCATAGATTCAGGGATTTTCAGTTGGCTACCCTCAGCTAGTTCAACAAACAAATTAGATTCTTTACGAATCAGTTTTACTGATAGAAAATTCATACTTGGAGATCCAATAAAACTAGCCACGAAAGTATTTGCTGGATTTTCATAAAGAGTAATTGGATCCGCTACTTGTTCGATGATACCGTCTTTCATCACAACTACTCGATCTGCGAGAGTCATTGCCTCAACCTGATCGTGGGTAACATACACCATTGTTGCTTTGAGTCTCCGGTGCAGATTCTTAATCTCTGTCCTCATCTCAATTCGTAGCTTTGCATCTAGATTCGAGAGGGGTTCATCAAAAAGAAAAACATCAGGTTCACGGACAATTGCTCGGCCAATTGCAACTCTTTGGCGCTGCCCTCCTGATAGATTTTTAGGGCGCCGATCTAACATCGAATCCAGCTCTAGGATTCTGGCTGCCTCATTGACCAGTCTTTCGACTTCATTCTTTGGTGTTTTGCGTACTTTTAGTCCGTAGGCGATGTTATCCCTTACAGACATGTGTGGATAAAGCGCATAATTTTGGAAGACCATTGCACAGTTCCGCAAACCAGGCCGAAGGTTTGTTACATCTCGCTCACCAACAAAAATATTACCTCCAGAGGCCTCTTCTAAGCCTGCTATCATTCGAAGTGTAGTAGTTTTCCCACAGCCTGATGGACCGACCAATACAACAAATTCTCGGTCAGCAATATCAAGATCCAATCCTGGAATTACCGTGGTTTCACCGAATTTTTTGGTGATTGAAACTAGTCGTACTTGTGCCATGCATTTTGCCAAATAGCGTTGGTGGGGAAAGGACCTGCCAACAAAATTTTGTTGGCAGGTGTAAGAGCAGGAATTCTTTAAAATCCCTGTCAAGGAAGATTAAAGACCCATCGAAGCGCGGTAGGCTGCTTTTTGGGAGTCACGCCCAAACTCGTCCGTCAACTCATTCCATTGAGATGCTACGGAGTCTAGAGCTTCTTGTGGTGAGATTTCTCCAGCAAGAGCACGAGTCAATTCAATCTCCAGGATTTCAGTGTAAGAGAAGTATCCTGGCAATCGCATGTCCAACGCAACGTTGGTAGCACCGAGGGAGTCACGTTGTGCAGTCAGATATTCGTTTGCTTCGCGAGGACTCATCTTCTTTTCCCAAAGATCTTTGCTAAAGTGGCTGTAGCGATATGGGTTTACACCGGAACCACCAGTAATTGCTTGAATAGAACTATTCTCAATATTGGTGGTGTGCTCAACGTAATGCCATGCAGCTTCTTTGTCTTCACTCAACTCTGGAACCGCAGCTTGCCATCCTCCAAAGGCCATGAATGGAGAGTGGATAACTCGGGAGAACTCATCCCACTGTTTGGTTTTGTAATTCCAAATCGTGGTTGAACCTGGAGTAAGATCTGAACCAACACTGCCAGGAATTTGGCTTTGTGATGGATCAGTACCAACAGTACCAGTATCTCCCCAGTCAAAATTCATAGAGGTTTTGCCACCAGCAAACTGCTGTCGTGTGTCTCCTGATGAATAGTTTAACGCGCCTGGAGGAGCCAATTTGAGAGACTTTATGTAGTCTTCTAAAGCCTTTACCCATCCAGGATTGTTTACCTGAGCATCCATAGTGTCTGGATCAAAGAACATTGAGCCGGGATTTTCAGGGTGATTTGTGTAGGAAGCAGCATGAGTGAAATAGAACCAGAACTGCTGCCCACCTCTGGCAAAAGCTTCTGTTACACCGTAGATTCCATCATTTGGTCGATGGAAGAATTCAGCAACTTCATAGTACTCATCCCATGTACGAGGTACGACTAAATCACGTCCGTACTTTGCTTTGAAGGCAGCCCTTTCTTTGGGATCTTCGAATAAGTCAATGCGGTAGTGTAAAGTATGGAGATCTCCGTCAATGGTTTGTGACTTATGCTTTCCTTCCCAAACCATCAACCGGTCACGATAAGTCGGGTGAATATCTTGCCAAGCATCTGTTTCTCTCATTTTGCTAGGCATTTCGGAGAGAAATGGAGCTAAATCTGGGGTCCAAGCAGGTGCAAATGTGATCACATCAAATGCGTCTTCCCCTGCTGCAAAAGCAGTGAGGTACTTAGGGTAAAGTTCCCCAAATGGGAATTCGACAATTTGTACTTTCCCGCAAGTGGCTTTGCTCCAAGAGTCACCACCTTGCTTCATCGCACTAGCGATAAAAGGTCCTACTTGTGAACCAACATTTATCGTTACACCAGTATAGTCTGGCATGCCAGACTGTGGTTTACATTGAGCTGCAGCGATCCCAGATGTGAGGATAGCAGCAGTCGCACTGGCTAGAAATCCAGCGAACATTTTCTTCATTTTTTCCTCTTCATGAAGTGGAAATTGTAGCGTGAGCTAATGAAAAAAGTTCATTAACTTGCCACATGGATAGTGGGTAGTTAGCGAATTGATCCTAGCATTAGTCCAGACCTCATCATTCTACCCAGTAGAATCGTGATAATCAGCATAGGTGCGATTGCTATGATATTCGCAACAGCAATAGCCCACCACTCATCACCACGATAAGAATTTTGACCCGACAAGAGAACAGGCAAAGTCTGCCAGTCTCCAGTTGTTAAAATGAGAGCAAATAGAAATTCATTCCAAACAAATCCAATAGTAATCATTGTTACGGCCACTAAGCCAGGTTTTGCCATCGGAATGACAATTTCTAAAAATATGCGCCACCTGGGTACATCATCAACCAATGCTGCTTCTTCTACTTCGACAGGCAAAGACTCAAAAAAGTCGCGCATCAGCCAGACTACAAGTGGAAGTGAAAAAGCTACATAACATAATGTTAGGCCAGCAAAGCTGTCTAATAATCTTATTCCAGAGTCCTTCCCGATTTTTGAGTAAAGCATGTACAAAGCAAATGCACTTACGATTGGAGGCATCATTCGCTGTGAAACAAACCAAAACACAACATCATTATTTTTCAAAACAGGTCCAGGCAGTGGTAATCGATTGCTTATTACACTTAGAATCAAAGCACAAAGAAAAGCAAAGCCCATTGACGTGGTATCCTTCCAATCAAAGATTTCTTTTGCCAATAGATAAGAGCCCATCCCACAGGAGGCAAAGACAATCCCAGCTAGTAATTTTACTCTGAATTGAAACCTTACAAGCGCATAAGCAGCCATGGATCCAAATACCACGGCAATCAAACTGGCAGCTATCGATATCCAAACTGAATTGAAAAAAGTTGCGAAGAAATCACCTCGACTACCAGAAAATGCATCACTCCAAGCATTTAATGTTGGTTCAAAGTCAATCCAGGGTAAGTAAGTTGGTCCACCAGTAACAGCAATCGGTGATTTGAATGATGTGACAAATATCCAATAGAGTGGGAATAAAGTGAATATTAGCCAAGCAATACATAAAATTTGGGTAATGATTTTTTGATTTGAATTTTTATTCATGACTTCGTCTCAACGTCTTTTCTCGATTTGGGGTTTTAATATGACCATATAAATCAATCCAAAAATGATGATAAAAACCAGAAATAAAAAGCTTATCGCAGAAGTGTAGCCAAGATTAAACTTCTTTAATCCTTCTTGATAAGCGAAGAGAGTCAGTGTTTCTGTAGCGATACCTGGCCCTCCACCTGTCATAATATAAACGGTGTCTATAATTTTGAAAGCCTCTACAATGCGAATAAATATCACCGCAGCTGACAGAGGTAAAAGCATTGGGAAAGTGATTCCTAAAAACATTTGTAAAGAGGAAGCATTTTCCAATCGAGCTGCTTCAAAAATATCAGTAGGCAGAGACTGTAGGCCAGCAAGCATCATTAAGATCACAAATGGAGTCCATTGCCACACTTCGACAGTTATTAGAGATCCATAACTCCAAATATTTTCAGTAAGAAAAGGTGGATTTGCATAGCCAAAAAAAGTAAATACTTGGTTTAAGGGGCCAAATTGTTGATTGAACATGGTCTTCCATAACAATGCTACTGCAATTGGTGTCATCAGCATTGGCAGAAGAAAAGTTATACGATAAAGTTTTTCTCCAGCAACTTTACTATGTAATGCCAGTGCGATAGCAAACCCCAATACATACTGTAAGGTTACAGACACAAAAACAAAAATACTTGTATTCCCAATAACAGACCAAAACCGTTCTTGCCCAAAGAGTTTCGTATAGTTTCCTAAACCGATGTATTTAGGAGGGAGTGGGGGAACAAGTCTAGAGTTTTGAAAACTCAAGTCTAGTGTGTAGACAAGCGGAAAGAGTGTAACAAGCAAGACAACTAACGTAGCCGGCCAAATGAAAACATGACGAGACCAATCTCTCATAATTAGGTTCCGGTGTTGAGTAGTGATTGGATTTCAGCATTTGTTGGCATAGCAGGAGCTGTCCCTGGTTTGGTGACAGACAGTGCGGCTGTAGCAGAACCAAATCTGATGGCATCACGCAGGGACTGGCCACTGGCTAAAGCGTGGGCAAATCCACCATTGAAGGCGTCTCCTGCTCCGGTCGTTTCAACAACTTTCCCTGTCATGTCGAAAGCAGGGATGTGTTCGTCCAAGTCATCATTGAGCACATAGCAACCCTTCTCACCGAGGGTGATTAAGGCGGTGCCAACACCCATCTCACGTAATTTCAATGCCGCTTTTCTAGCATCATTCGCATCATTCACCTGAATACCCGTGAACGATGAGGCCTCTGTTTCATTGGGAGTTGCATAATCTGCGAGAGCAAAGATCTCTAGAGGAACTTCCGTAGCGGGTGCTGGGTTGAGAATGGTTGGAATTCCATGAGCTTTGGCAATTTCCAATCCTCGTTTTACAGCAGGCGAAGAGACCTCAAAGTTAGTCATGAAGACCGATGCCTCAGCGATTCTCGAGGTCGCTTGCTCCACATGCTCTGGGCCAAGTAATCCAGCAGCCCCGATCACGACAATGATCGCATTATTACCGGTCACATCATCAATGATAATGTCCGCAGCTCCCGTGTCCTGTTCTATGGTTTGGAAAACATAATCAGTGTTGACTCCTTCAGAGGAATACAAATCTAGAGCGATTTTTGCGAAGGCATCTTCACCCAGCATTGCAATGAAGCTCACTTCTGCCCCGGCTCTTTTGGCAGCTACGGCCTGATTAGATCCTTTACCACCAGGTCCAAGTTTAAATAGGGGACCAATCACTGTTTCGCCCATCACGGGCATTCTTGGTGTCCGGAAAGCGAGATCAGCAACGAAAATACCTAAAATTACGACTGGCTTCATGGATTGCTCTCGAGCTTTTTGAAAATTGTCAGACTACGTTTCCGTCTGGATCCAAGACACCTTTTACCAAGACAAAGCACCCATAGGATCTCCTCTCATTTCCAGCACAAACAACGGCGTACGCATTGCGTGCTCTCTCGTAAAAGGCAAAGCGTTCAATCGAACCCATTTTCCACTGATCGCCTGAAGTCTCTTTTACGACTCGTTGCATATCCGTGTGACAAGGGACTAACTCATCTGGATTCCCAACGACTTCCATTCTCAACACGGCATGCTCGACAAAGCTATCCAGTGGGAACACGGAGAGAATCGCCCCAGCTGCCTCAGGGATATCGACACCGTTCATGTTGATCAACTCACCGGTGACAGTATGTGCAGCTACGGAGGCAGATGGGAAATTGCAGTCAGCCAAGATCAATTCATCCCCGTGACCCATAGAACGGAGAATGTAAAGCAGATCAGCACTTAGCAATGGATGAATATTTTTGAGCATATGAACCTCATTTTTAAGACTTATTCAGTCTTTGTTGTGATGGATGGAGCCTGGACATTGTTCAAAAGTGAGTTAACCACTCTGAAAACTTACCAAGCTCTTTAATTGCTACTTGAGAGAACCTGAAGTCAACCCCTTGATAATGTAATTTTCAAGCAATATCCCCATCAATACTAGTGGAGCGATTGACATTGTGGATAAGGCTGCCATTGACCACCAGTTGATCCCTTGAGAGCCAGTTTGACTTGCGACCATCACAGGGATTGTTTTTGCGTCAGTGCTGGTCAGTAAGGCAGCAAAAAAATACTCATTCCAACAAAGAATTAAGCTCAGTATGAGAGCTGCAATCATCCCTGGAAATGAATTTGGTAGAATGATTCTTAAGAAAACCCCCCAAGGTCCAAGGCCATCCATAAAACCAGCCTCGTCTAATTCCATGGGGATCGAGGCGAATTGGTCACGCATGACCCAAATTACTATCGGCAGCACCATTAGAATATAAAGTAAGACCAGACCAATGGTTGAGTCTAAAAAATCTAACTCTCGATAAAGAATCAAAAAGGGTAGGGCTAGTACGACAGGAGGGAGAATCATTTGAGAAAGGAAGAAAAAGGAAATGTCCTTGTTACCAAAAGATTTGAATCGGTATTCGTATCGACTTAGTCCGTAAGCTGCGAGAGATCCCAGAATAACAGCTGCTAGGGAGGCAGAAGATGAGGTGATGAAACTATTCCAGAAGCGCTTTAGAAATTCATCTCTTACTGTTGATTCCCTTGACAAGCTAACAGGGTCAAGCCCTAGAGATTTAAGACCGATCCACTTTGGCTGATAATCCCACCATGGTATGAGATGTCCCTGAGTAACGCTTACTGCTGTTTTAAACGAAGTGGTAAGCGTCCAATAAATTGGAAAAAGACAAAAGAAGGCCCAGAGGATCAAGGTCCCGTAAATGATAATTTTATAGGCTTTGATACTAGTCAAGGTTGCTCTTGGCTAAGTGTATTTTTCTTGAAGCTTGTGGAAAGCTTTTAACAAGTTAGTCATGAAAAAAATGATTAAGATTAAGTACATCACTGCCATCATGGTTCCATAGCCGACATTTGAACGATCTCGATATTCACGGAAAATCAGGCTCGTCACAGTATCGGTGGCTACTCCAGGGCCTCCAGAGGTAACGTTGATAACAATATCTGCTAATTTCAGTTTGAAAATTACTCGAATCAGTAAAGCTGTAATGCTAACCGGTAGCATCAGTGGAAAGATAATATGTAGAAATTGTTGAAAGGGAGTTGCTCCATCAACTTTAGAGGCTTCACTGACATCTTTTGGAAGGGCTTGTAGTCCAGCCAGCAACATGATCATCATCAGGGGGATAAACATCCAGGCATCCATGATCATGATCGTTGTGCGGGCAATGGCGGCACTGGAAAAGAAAGCAGGATTTTCCCAACCTAGCTCCCGTGAAAGTCTGGCAATGGGACCAAAGCGATTTTCCAACATTGACTTCCCAATCATCCAACTAACCGCTACTGGACTCAGCATGAGCGGCATCAAGAAAGCTACCCGAAAAAACTTTCTTGCAAGGATTTGAACGTTCAATAACAGAGCTAGTCCAAAGGCAATCGCATATTCGATCAGAATGGCGGCAACGTAAATGATCATATTTGTGATTGCATTCCAGTAAAATGGATCCTGAAAGAGTGCAATCACATTGTCGATGCCGTTAAATTTCTTGCCATCAAATGAGCTGAGATTCCAGTCATGTAGGGCAATATAAACTCCAAAACACAATGGAAAAATCACCATTGCAATGGTGAAGAGAAAAGCAGGTAGAATAAAAAGTATACGTAAGCCCTTATCTCGGTTGATGAGCACGATGCTGTAGCTAAGCAGTACGCACCAACCCAGGTATAAGTAGACAAAAGGGCGCCAGTTTTCAAAAATCTTTGGTGTGATCCCTCCTTCCGAAAGGACTTGTATTGCGAAGAGCAACAAAAAGAAGAGAGTGGAAAGAGAGATGATTGTCTTTCCCAAGGATCGATTGTTGTTGTTTTCTGAAATCATGAACAATCACGGCCCAAGTTAATGAAATTTGGCTTGAGCGAAAAGAGAAGGGACCCGGAACAAGTCCGGGTCAAGAGGAAGGTTAAGAGAGTCCCAGGGACGCTCGGTACAATTGAATTTGCTTCTGACGACCAATTTGATCGGTGATTTTTTCCCAGGCTGCAGCGATGCGGTCAGCACCAGTCTGGGCATTATATTCACCGGCAAAGATCTTCTGCAGTTCATCCTCAGCTACGCTGTAGTACTGGAAGATACCTGGAATCCTGGGCTCAATTGCAGCGTTTGGATGGTTGTAGGAGTTTGCCTCAGAATCCAAGTAGGAGCGGATGAAGCCTTCGTCATATCCTGCCTCCACCCACTCACCTATATTGAAGTGGCTGTTCCTGTAGGGCTGGAACCCTGATGGATAGGCCGCAGTCCAAAGCGAAAGGTCCTTACCGCCAACGTGTGCTGCTGCGCTCCAGGCCGCCTTTTGCTTCTTGGAGTCGCTGTCCACACTTGACATGACGTATACACCCCAACCGATGTAAGCCATATTCGGTGCGTAGTTTGGACCACTTGGCAGGCGATCCCACTTACCAGTCTTTGAATTATAGACGTCATCAGAACCAGGCAAGACACTGAAGCCAACGACATCGCCAACTACTGAAGAGTCACTGGTTTTGGCGTTAGAGCCGATATCTCCCCACCATGACAGCATCGAACCTGTTCCTGCCAGAAACTGTTGGAATCCGGTCGTTCCCGGGTCAGCATTGATCTGATCGGGGGGCTGAGCTGCCAGCACGTCAATGACATCTTGAATGGCGCGTACCCAAGCAGGGTTGTTGACTCTTGGTTTCATGGTGTCTGCATCAAAGAGCCACGCTGGATCATCCGGGTGCTTGGCATACGCAGTTGCTCGACTAGCAAGGAAATAGAACCCGAATCCTCCCCAGCCTTTGAGTGGATCAAGGTATCCGTATGCAGGTCCACCGAAGGTTGGGTCATCCTTTCCATTTAGGAACTTGGTGACTTCCTGGACCTGTTGCCATGTTTTTGGAACTCCCCACTCCCCTTTGTGGCCTTCGCTTTTCCAAGCTTGAGCTAGGCCTGCATCTGAGAAGTAATCTGCACGGTAGTTGAAGTTGTGGCAGTCACCATCAATTGAGATGCGGTACATCTTGCCATCCCATGTCCCAACAGGTGGCTTCAAGTATCCAACGTAGTCATCCATTTCGATCTGGTCTTTGACCCAATCAGGCATGACAGAGGCGAGGCCTTTTCCACAAACGTCTCCCTCAAAAGGAGCACCCATTTCGATAATATCGAAGTCGACGGTGGATGTTGCGATCGATTGTTGGAGCCTGGCGTTGTAATCCGCCTGCGCCAGATCAATCCACTTGATACTTGCACCCGTGTATTTCTCCCAGGGTTTTAGAAAGCCCCGAAACAAAAAGTTGTGCAGGTTCTGGTTGTTGAGACCCATGAAGGTCAATTCCACTCCCTTGAATTCTCCAGCTTTTACACGATCTTTTGTTGGCCCAAGGCACATCTCCCCAACTTTTTGCCACTCTGCATCGGTTGGAGAACCCATGCCTACACCAGGAATTTTCAGAATTTCTTTTCGAAGATTGGAATGTCCTCCTGCCAATACAGTTTTGGGATCCATCAAGCTAGATAATCCTACAGAGCCGACACCAGCTGCCAAAGCCGATGCCGTTTGGATGAATCTCCTACGACTGAGGGAATTGCTTAGTTTCATGTTCATCTCCTGAGTGAGAAAGTAATGTGGAGCGATAAAACCCTACCCCACTAATCTGCTTCCAAGGATAGCCCCTGAAGATTACAAATGATGAATTACAGAATTATTGAGACAAGACAACTCGAATCTGAAGATCTGCCATTTGACCTCAGGTGAATTGACCGACAAAAATTTATTTTGAAACTCATTCGGTTTGCAATCTATCAAAAAAATTCTGTCGAATTAAAGTGCATTCAGACAGATCAGCTAACACCCCAATTTCCCAACTCATTCGGCCTCACATAAGAAACCTGCGCTCCCGAACGCTGGACACTAGCAGCGGCAGCTCGATTTGCTTGCTCTGCTGCTTGCCGAAGATCATGATGCCTTATCCATTCGGCAGCCAATACCCCCACAAAAGCATCTCCGGCACCAAGAGTGCTGACGACTGGTACTTTATAGGCTTGAAGGTGCTGGATACCCTCGGCACTGCACAATAAGACACCCTTTTCTCCTAGGGTGATTAAGACATTTTGACAATGCTTGTGAAGCTGCTGTGCTGCTATTTCTGCGTCTTGAGGATTTTGGATTTCAAGGCCAGTCAAGGCAGAGGCTTCCACTTCATTGACTACTAGCATGTTGATCCAATCCCACCATGAATTAGGAATTTTGGCAGCAGGTGCAGCATTTAAAAGGACAGGCACGTCAAAACTGAGAGCCATTCTTCCAATAGCATCAACTGTTTCAAATGGGATCTCTAGTTGCTGAACCACCAAGCCAATGTCCTTCCAGAAAGTGGGATCTGGTTTAAGAAAATCAGACGTAACATATTCGTTTGCCCTCGAAATCACAACGGCCTGGTAGCGACCAGACTGGTCAACAAAATCAAGTGCTAGGCCTGAACCGATAGGGTGAGTTTGCAGGAGATCCAAATTCACTCCTGCACTAAGCATGGCCTCCCGCAAAATGGTTCCTGCCTCATCTTCACCGAGACAACCAACGAATTGGGTCTGTGTGCCCCACAAAGAGGCGGCAACTGCTTGATTGGAACCCTTACCACCAGGGTGCTCTTCATATCTTTGCCCCATGATTGTTGCTCCAACAGCAGGTAACTGATCAACGTAGACCATCCTGTCCAAGTTAGCGGCACCAACAACCAAAACTCGTTTTTTCAGAGTTCCTCCATTGCTTCGAAAGTTTTCAAAATGTCATGATCTGATTGCCAGTTCCCCAATCCTTTAGCTTCTAGATCAGCGGCCTGATTCCACCAACGAGTGCAACGTCGAATGTTGGCTTCTGCCTCACGAACGGGATCTTCATTGATTGGAAAGGTGTCAAAGTACAGGTGCCCATCATATTGAGTACGTTGGAGCCAGAGGAGGCATTCCAGGGTTTGTTGTGGATGAACAGAACCAAGCAGCATCCCGTCTTCGCAGCCTGGACGGACAAAACCATCGTTGAGTTGCATGCCCCAGAGTTTCTTGTGCTTCCCAACCAGTGCCACAGACTGAGCAGGGTTTTCTCCTGCCATCAGGCAGTGACCAAAATCTAGGGTGAGTCCCATGTTCTCACGGTCAACCTCTAGTACCATCAACAATCCAGCCCCTGTGGTGTTCTGTATAAAGTAACGGCGCGGCTCTGTTGGTTTCGGTTCCAAGGAAACCCTAAGCTCAGGAAAGAAATCACAGACTTCGCGGAAACCCTGAACAACGTACTGCCAAAGTTCATTGTAATTTACCTGGAGAGGGTAGTCGTAGCCGTCATAGGCCGGCCAGACAATCAATTCTTTTGCACCGAGCTCCCTTGCCCACTGACCGGCATTCAGAGTCAGCTGGATTGCTTCACGTCGAAGTGCTGCAGCTGGATTCGTGAAAGCGCCCAAGCTGAAATGCTTCGGATATCGTAGACAAACTGCTCCAGTCGATAATCCTGCTTCAGTGAGAGCGATCTTGATTTCAGAGAGTGAATAGCCTTCCAAGTGTTCAGGGTAATTAAAATCAACAAGATCAAGCCCACTAATTGTGCCCTGTCGATGTATCCAACCAATGAGATCTTCTCGGCCTTCCCAAAGTTCGGGTTTTGATTTCATAGAATTGAGACGGGAGGCAAATGCTGGTGGGAGAACTGATGACATGGTAGATGGATTTTGAAGATTAGTTAAAATTTAAGAATTACAGATTTCAAAAATACAAATTATCCAATAAGTGGGTTCAATGAACTGAAACAAGCCTTTTCAAAACCGCTCTAAGTGTTTTACAGACCTGTCTTAGGCTAAAGCTATGATAGTAAAGATACCTAATTCCATGGGCAAGCAGGTTGAAACTTGAAATTCTCATTAGAGAAGAGTTTTGTAATAGCTCTTGTTTATTCGTCAAAGCATCGCGGATAGCAAGTTTTGTTGGAGTTTGGTAGTTTGAGAAAGTTTCTACCGAGCTTGCCAGATAATCCCCATACGAGAGGTTCGCCATGAAACGACTGTTGCCAATCTTGATTGCTTCAATTTTTAGTGCATCTGCACTCCTCGTCGCTGGTTCAATTCAAGCCGCTGATTTCACTCTCAAGTTGCACCATTTATTAGGTCCA
>Ga0255766_10004069_pt1 | contig 12534 bp, 12 predicted proteins | sample 071ome_23_FD_179966 | JGI IMG/M metagenome (GOLD analysis project Ga0255766, IMG submission 179966) | Coastal salt marsh microbial communities from the Groves Creek Marsh, Skidaway Island, Georgia - 071403BT metaG (version 2) | ecosystem: Environmental > Aquatic > Marine > Intertidal zone >... | reverse complement strand
TTTTGATTAGAAATTTGTTATTTTTTAAAATGAAATTATGGACGAAATAAAAATAGGTAAATTATCAGTTAAAACAATATCTTTAGAAGAGGAAGGCATTTTTGTTGATGCAAAAAATAATGAGCAGCCAGGAAAGTCTTATAAATTTCTACTTGATGGAGTAGGTAAATATTCTATAGTTATTCAACTTGTAGAGTTTGAAGACAATACTGCGATTATTGGCTTAGAAGGAGATTACATTGGTCCACGTTTCTTGTTTACACATTTATATTCACGCCTGAGAATTGGTATTACTCCATTGGATGCAAAAAAGTGGTGTGAACTACGAGTTCCAAAGGAATCGCCTACTAAGAGAGATAGACTAACAGCCCAAAAGTCAAATTTGGATACGTTAGATCAAGACTATGGAATGAACAATGTTAAGGAAACCTTAAAGCAATTTGGAGTATTAGATGTTAATACCCGTGAGTCAATTTTTGGAGACGAAAGCAAGAGAAGAAATCAGATTGCTGCAATATGGGAAAGCAGTAATTTGGTTGTTCCTGTAGTAATTTTTGTAATTTCTAGACTCATACCACTTATGCATCTTTTAGTTGAAAACCCAGATGAGTTAAAAGATGTTGTGTATTATGGTCCAAACTCAAAGCAAGAAAAAGAATACAATCTTGAAACATTGTTAAGAGATGATGAGAATTCAAATCTTGAATTTAAGGAGTCTGCATTTTTTAGTCCGGATGAAAAAACTTATGGAAAACACATAACTCACGATTTAGAGAGAAATGTTGTCGGTATGCTAAATGGTGTAGTTGATGCACATATTCTTATAGGAATTGATAAACATAATAATAAAAATGGAGTAGCAAAAGACTTTCATTTTGTTGATGTAAAAACAAACGCTTGGGATAGTTATTTACTTACATTAAGAAACTCTTTGATAAATCAGTTTGGTTTAGGAATTGTTACAAATCATATATCAATAGGTTGGGAAGATATAGGACATGGAAAAGAAAATCCTGTAGTTGATATATTTATACGACCATTACCTGAAAATCAGGAATTAGTAAGTGATAGAAATGGTCATGTATGGATAAGAACTTTAAATGCAACTCAACGACCACATTCTAAAAATGAGTATGAAGAATATATAAATTTAAGAAAAAAAAGCTTAAAAAAATAATAAATTTATGAAATTTTTAAAAAACCCAATAAATATAGTCTATATTTTGTCAATTTTATTGTATTTATATTTGAAATAAAACATGAACGTGTTTAAAATATCTGAGATGATTAAAAATAATAACTCAGTATTACATGAAACAACTACATGGAATACAAAAGCAAATATAAAAAACTTCTATGTAAAACCTTTTTGTAATCATGTATTTGCTAATGAGTATTTGATGGAAACATCAAATTATGTAGAGGCAAGACGATATGCAGCAAGGTTAAATAAAAATGCAGTATACAAAGCAGGCATTGAAGTTTGTGCAATGTGTGACACTTTTTTGATATATACATACGAGTACAAGGAGAGAATTTAATGAATAATCCAGTTCAACCAGATATTTCACCAGCAGAATTAAAGGATATTATTGAGCTATTCCATGAAAAAGATGGATTAGACCTTATTAAGGGTAAATATGGTGAAGCAGTTCTTAAATCTGAAGAAGTAAAAACTGCTATAAAGATGGCAAGATTTAATAAATACTGGCAGAAGAGAGCAGAATCTGCTCTTAGAGGAATTCAAAATTTAGAGAAGATGTCAAATACTTACAATTACCATTTTGACAGAAAAGAGGTAGCACCTATATTGGCTGAAATTAATAAAGCAAACAAAAGTTTAAGAGACTCTTTTGAAAATTCTTTAAAAAAGTTCGAGAACAAAGATCCAAATACTCGAATAAAAAGCCAACAAGGAAAGGAACAGAGTATCGATAAGACGTGGAATTATGTTGCTGAGTTTTACAACTATCTTAGTGAAGACCCTAATCATTCTAAGTGGGATAAGGGTAAAAATGAATAGACGTTTAAAAGAAATTTGGAATGAGACTATCAAAAAGCACATCGAGAAGTGGAAGTTAAGACCACTTCCAGGAAACTAGGAGAAATATGCAGAATACTAAAACAACAATAAACATCAAGGGTATCAATGTTGAAGTTGATAATCTAGTTATTGAAGACGAAGACCTTACAACTCTATTAATTAATTCTGAAAATACAGAAACTGCTTTTAAAGAAATTGTAAGCACTGGTGTTAAAACTATGCAGACAATTAAAGGATCACTGGAGATTGATTTTATCAAAGACTCTATCTCCAAAATTATCAGTGAATTCAAGAAAAAAGGTGACGAACATAACAAAATTATTGAAGACGTTCACACTAAGTATTTCGGTGAAGATGATGGGGAACTTATTAAAGATTTATCAGGAATTGTAAAGAACTTTGAAGAGTCTATTGTTAACGAAGTTTCAGGGGATAACAACCCTAACTCATCAATAAACAAATTTAAATTAGCAGCTGATGAAATGGAAAAGCAAATTACCGAGTCAATAAATGAAGCTTTTAACCCAAATTCTGAAAAAGATCAAAATATTGCTTCAATAATGGTTAAAACAATTGTAGATAAAATAACAGATCCAATAGCAGCACAATTTCGTATACTTTTTAAACATCTTGATGTTGAAAACGCACTTGATAATACAACTCAAAAAGGATTTGTGTTTGAAGATGAGTTAAAAATTGTTTTACAAAATGTAAAAGGACCAAAAGACTTGGTTGAGCATTGTGGGAAAAAAGCTGGAATCAAATCTCGTAATTTCAAAGGAGATTTTGTTGTACAGTTTCCAGATGAAGAGGGCTTGCCTTCTCCAGCAAAGGTAGTGTTTGAGGCAAAAAATCACAAATCAATTACAAACTTCAAAGATACTATAGGGTATTTAGACGACGCAATGGCTAATAGAGAAGCTAATTGTGCTGTATGGATTGTAAAAGATCAAAATACTATTTCACAATTTACAGATCAACCTTTTTACGAATATAACAATAGGTATGCCTTTGTAGTTTTCAACGAGGACACAGGCGATATGGCTTTGCGGTTTGCTTTTTCATGGGCAATGCTTAAATCTAGAGAACTAATGGGAGTAAGTTCTGATAGTTTTGATAAGGTTGAGGCCAATAGACTTCTCTCAATTATGATTAAGGATGTCAAACAATTTGGAAGCTTAAGAACAAACAACAACAGCATCCTGTCAATTGCAGGCGAAAACAAAACAACAATCAATAACCTGGAATCCAGCTTTGATGAGTGTATTAAACAATTGTCGGAGACAATAAATGATAACTAAAATTATTGACAATAACCCTGTATCTTTTGATTATGAGTTGCGCTACTTAGGTGTTGACACTGTTTTATTAAGTGATTTGTGTAATGAATCGTTTAAGAAAGAATTGTTCTTTAACTCTATCTCTTTTAAAGAAATTTCTTTAGCTCATTACATTTACCTAATATTAAAGCACAATTTCTATTCAGAATTTTACTTTAAAGAGTATGCGGATATTGATAGCTTAAAAAGCATTGTTGAGAGATACTTTGAACTGAAGACGAATTCAAATTTTCGCTCAAGAAGTACTATCTCTAGTCTTGATAAGTTTATTTTACAACTAGCCTCTCCATTAAAGAGTGACTTAATGGAAATCGATCACATTTTTCCTCTGCAAGACAATGAAACTCCCGAGCATATTAAGAGTAGATTTAATTTAAACCATCCTGCAAATCTTTGCTACTTATCAAAGAGTAATAATCAGAGAAAATCAAATAGACTCCCATCTGCCTATCTAGAGTATTTAGAGACTCAAAATGAAACTAAATTACATACTGAGTTTTTAAGCCAAACCTTTTGGAACGAGTTGATTTCAGAGAGTTTTAATGGTGAAATTAACAATAAGGCTGCATTTGATTCTTATTTAACCATAAGGGGTCAACGACTTATTGAGAGCTTAGTTGCAAGAGTGAGTGGAGTAAATAATGAGTAGTGAAATTCATTTAGCCTTGAGATTTGACTCTGAATGGTCACCATCTTCAATTTTAACAGTCAACACCATACAGACTCACCAAGATGTAATAAATCAAAATGGCATTACATGGTGGGGTAAATTTGGATCTGGAATTGCTGACAAAAAGTTTAATCAAATTAAAAATCAAATTCTAAATACTAAAACCTACGCTTTTTTATTTGAAAATGCACCTTTTGATAAAGCATATATTGCAGAAATAACTGATATATTAGATTGCTATCCTAGTTCAGAAAGTAACCTAATCCCCCAGTACTACAGAATTGAAGCAAAAAATTACCAACTCTTTTTTAAATTTAAACAATTTTCTTTATCACAAAGACATGTTTTGTTGAAAGATTTAGTTTTATATAACAATCCAGTTAAAGGAAGTCTTGAGGCTGGATTTGCAGGTGCTTCGTCGTTATTTTATGTAGCCATACCAGATTATTTTAAAAAGGAGTTAATTCATGAATAATGAAATAGGCTGGCAAGCTAGTCGCAGTACAGAAGCTAATGACCCAGCAGAAGCTTACAGGAAATACTTTGCAACAATACCTACATCCTCTATAAAGGAAAGTACACAAAATTCAATGGATGCATTGATTGGGTTTGAAGACAATAAAGAAGACTTAAAAAGTAAGACTTTAATTTCGTTTAATAGTTCCGATAGTGTTGATGTTACGTTTCAATTAATTGAATTATCTGGAAAAGCAAAAAACGAATATCTTGAAAGTATTGATTTTCATAATTCATTGCGTAAATACCTTGATAATCTAACAAATTCATTAGAAACGGTAGTATCCGAAGAAGGAAGAGTCAGGTCTTCTAGCATGCGTGAAAGTGAGTCCATTAAAGAACTGTTGAAAGACATAGAGGATGTTAAAAAACCAATTCATATTATGAATATAATTGATAAAAATACTCACGGATTACTTGGTTTAGACGAAGCAAGATCTAGTGATAAACAAAAAAATTTTTTTGGCTTACTTCATTCAATATTTGGTTCAAAAAAAGCTGTAGGAGGAGGCTCATGGAACCTTGGAAAAACTTCTTATACTGAAATTTCAAAATTAAAAATGTTCATTACTAGGTCAAACATGTCAATACCAATTGAAGTTGATAAAAAAAAGAGACAATATGGAAGAATATACGGTGTTGCTTTAACAACTCCAGCATCTTTAGATATTGATGATGAGACAGATTTAACTGTGAGTGGTGTATGGACATTTGGAGTACACCCAAAAGAAGATAATGAATTCCCCATTAAGCAAAATAATGTGTCTATTTGGGATGAGGATGATAGTTTATCAAAAAAATTAATATTAGACACTCACACTAAAAAAGAATTTGGAACCACAATACAGATTCCATTTATACAGAATTTTGAAGAATCTGACGAATTTAATCTAAGAAAGTATGGAGAAAAGATACTCAAAGACTGCTATACATGGCTATGGCCAGCAATTATTTCTAACAGAATGAAGGTCGCGGTAAAATTTACAAAAATTTCAGACTTGAACAATAAAGTATCTTTTGAAGAAATAAATTTTGAAGACATTGAGCTTGATGATTATGTAAAAAATTGTATGGAAATATTTACGCTGAGAAGAAAAGAAATTTTGGATGATAATAATGAAACTATTTTCGAAAATCAGTATCAAGAATCTAATAATTACTTTAAAGTTCCAGTAGAAATAAAGCTAGATAGTAAAAAAGGTAGAAATCGTAATATTAAGAAATTTAACTATGTTCCTGAAACTTTACTTAAAGTTGAACCGTCCGCAGGAGACAATGTAAATCAGGCAAACACCATAGCTTTTGTTAGGGGTATCGGCATGGTAGTAAAATATGAGCGAGTAAAACCTAGTAGAAATGATTTATATTTTCATGGTGCGATGTTTACGGGTACTTGCTTTTACAATGAAAAAGATGATGTTCTAGCTGAAGAGTATCTTCGTTTATGCGAAACACCATCGCATAATGATTGGTGGGGTGAAATTAATCAACTTAGAGAGTGGTTTAATCCAGATGTACCAAAATCTCAATTTGAAGGAAACACAGAAGCTGGTCAAAGTAAAAATGTTGCAATCAAAAATAACATCCTGCAGCCTTTAAAGACAGCAATAATTGATTTCTTTAAAATTGAAGACGTAGAAAGTGGTGAAGATGATTCTTATTCCTCAAGAGATTTTGAAATTAATGTTGGTGGAGATAAAAAGGAAAAAGAATACAAAGCAGAGTTTATACCAAAAGACAAGGACAACCCTAGTAATGAAATACTATGCAAAGTCCCTGTTCCTGCAAAAACTATGTTGATTCTTAATACAAAAAGTATAAAAACCTTTAAAGATCCAGATATTAAAGGCAGTGAAGTTGAAATTTTAGGTATTAAAAAATCAAAACCCAAAACAACAGTAATTCTCGATACAAAATATTTAAAAAGCAACAAGAATGATTTTGAACAGGTTACTGAAAAATTCCTTCAAGACAACAAAGAAGAATTAAAGATTGAAGGTATAGATTTAAATATTGGTGATATATTCCACAAAGCAACATGGCAAAAATTTCAAACGAATGATGTAATATTTAACAATCAAAATGATGATGATGAAACACAAGAAGTCATATTTGAGTTAAGCAACAATACTAAAAGTGGGATGAATATATCTTGGGAGGGAATGTCATTAAGCTTTAACAGCTCTCTTCATAAATTTGACCCAAAGAAAAAAAATAGAATTCCTGTTATAACTCAAAGTGAAGTTCTGAGTGAGGAAGAGTAACCAATGACCAATTTCATTTATAAACCCTATAAAGATAATAAAAAAATTAGAGTTGAATTATTAAAGGTAGACAACAGAAATGCAACAGGATCTGAAAAGGAAATTGTTTATGGAAGAGAGTTAAATCAGTTAGATTTTGATGAGTTGATTTCTGTAGACTTAAGAAAGCTTAAGTATGATTCTATTGAGCTTTTAATCACCTCTGAGGTGGAAACTAATTTAGATGTTGAACATGCTATCTTAAGATTTAACTCTAAATGGACAAATTATTCTTCCGAGAGACAAGTTTCTAAAGAAAGCGTTTCTGATGAAGTTTCAATATTTAAAACTAACTTTTCAATAAACAAAATTGATATATCTGGAAAATGTGAATTAAGAATTGATTTTCTTGATTCCAATAATGCAATTAAATCTCAAACAAAAATATTTTTTATACAGTCGGATACAAGAATACCCCCAGATTTGTCAGATGGAATGTTTAAATTTACTCCTCAAAAATATACAAAAGATGGCAATCCAAACTCTGAACTTAGTGGAGATTGGTGGAAAGAAGTTGAAAACATGGGGGGAATAAATGAACTATTTGCACTTAAATTCAACAAACCAGAAGAACCTATAGAGATTGTCTACAATAGTTCATTTCCAGGAAACATTAAAAAAGAAAAAGGGCTTGAAAGTGAGGAAATAACAGTAAACAGACTTCTTAGATTTCTAATGGGCTACGGGCCATTTTTAATAGAGTGCATACGATCAAAAAATAAAATAGTTGAGCTAATTGACGGAGACTACGATATGGATATTTTTTCTAATTCAGAAAGAAAAGATGAACTTGTTGAATTAGGTAATGACATTAACCAGAAATTAAAACAACTTAAACCATTTGAAAAACAAAAAATTATGGCTATAAGTCAACTTTTGTTTCCTGATATGAAAAATGAAAACGAGGGCTCTGTTGTTCATATGTTAAAAATTGATGATAAAACTGAATTTGAAAATATTATGCAAAAAGCAACAATTGCTTATCAAAAATCGCTTGTGAAATTCTCAGAAAGAATAGACAATGACGTTGAAAGTATTAGAAAAAAAATTAGACCTACATCACCAGAAGTTTCAAATGATGAGTTGCTAGATAATTCAACTTCAGCAGAGGAGAGAGAATGAACTTAAAAATTATTTCTGATGACACTTTCAGAATACTTGATAAAAATATGAAATCATATACCGATTCTTATATTAATGACATTAGAACTACTCTTACTAAAAAATTTAACCAAGGCGAGATTTCAAAAAAAGATTATGAAGAACAATATAAACTGGAAACCAAAAAAATAATTAATAATAGGAATGAGATTAATAAAAAGATTTATGAAGATCTGGCGAACAGGAAATACGACAAAGAGGATTTTGTAAACAGCGAAAGAGAACTTAAGACCATGGGGCTACACAGAGTAATTGATTTAACGGGAATAGAAACAATAGTTAAAAATGTTCAAGACAAAAAGAAACTAGAACAATTTTCTGGACAAAAGATAAAAGGTAATCCAGATGTTGTATTGGTAGATATGTATTTCGGTATACATCTTCACAATTTGTTAAGATTAAGTAGGTCAGAAGCATCTCGTACTGAGCTATGGAATAGCTTGGCTCTAAATCCGAGCATCGTTAAATATCTAAAATACAGATCTGAACTATGGAGAACAGAACCACCGAAACTAAAGAAAAATTATTTTTTTACTTATGGTATTAGTGATTTTGTAGTTGGAAACCACCTTGCTAGACCTTGGTGGGCTACAGAGCTGTCTAGAAATGGAAAAGATTACACTTCATCTATTGATGCATTCTTGCAAACTGAAATATTTATTATGAGGTGGAACAATATGGATTTAATGCATAACAAACTTTGGGCGCTGACTATTATTGATTTTTTTAGTAAAACTAAATTTAGCGTAGCAATGAGAGAAGTAAGATTACATTTTCGTAGGGCAATGAATGACTATGCTGCCAGCGGCAAATTCAATATTGACTTTTCTAATAATATAAATATTGACCACGAAAAATTTAAAGAATGGCAAGACGATAAATATGATGGAACAAAAATAGAAGGTCCGAAAGACTTTTCTGTTTCACAATCTCTGATAAAAGAGAAATCAAAGATACTCAAAGATATTGCAAAGCTAACTCAAGACACGCGTGGAAACACTTTTATCGAGTAGTTTATATTGGGCAAGATAAATGTAATTGAACTTTTCGCTGGAGTTGGAGGATTCAGACTCGGGCTTGATAGTAATAAATACAACATTGTTTGGAGTAACCAGTGGGAACCATCATCAAAATTCCAGCATGCTTCAGAAATCTATAAAGCAAGATTTGGAGATAAAGACCACAGTAGTGAAGACATTGAGACTGTGCCAACTTCTGATATACCAGCCCACGATTTACTTGTTGGTGGATTTCCTTGTCAGGACTATTCAGTTGCAACAACTTTAAAAAATTCAAAAGGTTTAATCGGGAAAAAAGGAGTTCTCTGGTGGTCTATTCATAGAATTCTTACTGAGAAAAAGAGAAAACCTCATTATTTAATGTTAGAAAATGTAGATCGTCTTTTAAAATCACCAGCAAACCAAAGAGGAAGAGACTTTGCTGTTATGTTGCAAAGCCTTAGTGAACTTGGTTACGTCTTAGAGTGGAGAGTTATTAATGCCGCAGAGTATGGGATGCCCCAAAGACGTAGAAGAGTTTTTATGCTTGGATACCATAAAAACTCTTCAGTATATAAAAAATTTAAAAAATCCACTCCTGAATCTTGGGTTGAAAAAGAAGGAGTTATCGCCAAAGCATTTCCTATACATAAAGATGCTTTGTTTCTAGATGAGTTCGAATTACATGGGTCACTAGAACAAGTTTCTAAGAATTTTAATAAAACAGGAAGTTCTACGAGCCCTTTTTTAAATACAGGTGTAATGATTGATTCAAAAGTATATACGATAAAAACAGCTCCTATTTACGAGGGCAAAGAAGAAACTCTCAAAGATATTTTGGTTGATGAAATAGATGTTGAGGAAGAGTTTTATGTAAAAAATAAACATTTAAAACAATGGAAATATTTAAAAAATGCAAAACATGAGGAAAGAGAAACTAAAGATGGTTTTAAATATAAATACTCAGAAGGTGGAATGGTATTTCCAGATGATTTAACCAAAGCATCAAGGACAATTATTACTGGAGAGGGAGGAAGTGGACCATCAAGATTTAAACATGTTATTGCTCCCCCATCTAATCCTAAAAAACTTCGTAGACTCACTCCTGTAGAACTTGAGAGATTAAATATGTTTCCAGACAACCATACGTTATTAGACAATGTTTCAAATACAAAAAGAGCTTTTTTAATGGGAAATGCTCTTGTTGTAGGTGTTATTAAAAAACTAGGCGATTCATTATATGAATTTTATGACAAATAAGCCTTACGATGAAACTTCTATCGAATCAATAACAAATTATGCTAAACAGTTACAGAACAAAAGGCTTATTGATTTTGTAGATAAAAAAAATATTAAACCATTAGGTGGAAAAGGTCAGTTTGGACAATATTTAGAGAAGTATTTTTTTGGCTATGACATAAATAGTAGAAAAGGTGTTGATTTTGAACATGCTAACTTAGAGCTTAAATCAGGAGGTGTTGTTTTTAGAAAAGGAGCCCTTGTTTCAAAAGAGAGACTCTCTATAGGATTAATTAATTTTACAGATATTGTTAGTGAAACTTTTTATAAAAGCACATTGTGGAATAAATTAAAAAACACATTATTAGTATATTATGAATTCCAACAAGCCGAATCTCCTTTATATTACAAAGTTAGAGTTGTTGGGATTCATGAATTAAGTAAAAATGATATTCTACAAATTAAAAAAGATTGGGAACTAATAAAAACTAAGGTTATAAATGGAGAAGCACATTTAATTTCTGGAGGAGATACTGAATTTTTAGAGGCGAGCACCACTGGATCAAGAAACCAAAAATCTATAAAGCAACCAAATAGTGAAATAGTCGCCAAGCCAAGAAGATTTGCACTTAAACCTCGCTATATGTCAAGTGTATTGAATCAGATGTATTTCAATAATATAATTTTAGAAGGAGAAGTGAATATGGAGTTGTTAGACAATTTAATTGAAAAATTAAAACAATATCAAGGAAAAAGTTTTGAGGAAGTTTCTTCAGCGTTGTATATGGATACCTCTGAATCTAACAAAGCAAGATTTGCTACAGTAACAACAAGTATGGTTTTAAATTCTTTATCTCAAATAAGCCCTACTGCTTTAGAAAGCTGGAAAAAATACGATTACAAAATTAAAACAGTACGTATGTCAAAAAACCGATATGTTAAAGAATCTATCTCTTTTCCAAAATTTGATCCGAAAATGCTAGTAAAAGAAACATGGGAAACATCAAAATTAAATGAATATTTAGAAAATACTAAGTATTTATTTATTTTTTGGAGAGAAGAAGGAGAATCATTTTTACTAGATAAGACAGTTTTTTGGAATATGCCAGCAGAAGATATCTTGGAGGCAAAAAAAGTTTGGAAAAAAACAATCAATTGTTTGAAAAATAATGATTTGGACAATTTTCCCAAGATAAAAGACAATAGAGTTTGCCATGTTAGGCCTAAAGCTAGAAATAGTGAGGACACTGTAAGAACGCATCATGGTTCAGAAATGGTAAAAAGTACATTTTGGATAAATGCAAACTACATTAGAGAGTCAATTTACAACTCTTAATACATCAAATTTACTCAATAGCTGTATTGTTAAACTCAATCCATGCACCAAGTCCAAAGAATCTATACAAATAACTATTTAATAAAGCAATATTTCTACCTTCTTCGCCAATAAATCTATTGAAGTATTTATCATTATTATCCTCACAGGTAATTGTTATTGAAATTTCCTGTTTATATTCATCAAGATTCTTAACTGATATATTAAAAAAATTTTTACCATCATTTGCTCCCGTTATAACAGCAAAATTGTCAACAAAGTAAACTAAGTTTTCTGGAAAACCGAGACCAAAAACTTTAACAAAATTTGCAGTATTTAACATATGAGCTCCAGTATTTCCTTTAGAGGAAATTATTAAGAAAAATTTATTAGAAAAGCTTTGAATCTCTTTAATAGGTTTTGCAAATTTTTTATCTGAACTAGCAATATAAATCTTTCCTTTAAATTTTTCTGATTCTGCTGTAAAAAGATACTTAACAAGAGCTTCAACTAAGACCATATCTGCACCATCTTTTCCCAAGGATGGAATTGCATAAATATTATTTTTCTCTTTTCCCTTGTATTGAAAATAGCTACTTGCTACAAAATTTCTTTCAGTTGAAATAATAAATAATGAATTTCCGTCATTATATACATTTAAATATTCACTTATAAATTTATTAAGTTCATTAACATATCGTTTAATAAAATTCGTTTTAAAAGTCTGTTTTCCAATCATATTTTCAGCATCAATAAAATGTATTGATGCAAAGCTATTAATGTCTTTTTTTTGAAGATTCGGTATTAGTGCTAGAAAGTCTTTTTGAAGCTGTGCCACATTCAACTCTCTTTAACAATAGGAATTTCTCCAGTTAAATTATCTAAGTTTTTTTGATACTCTGACTCTTTCTCTCTAATAACAGCACCGTTTGGATTTGTTATCATCCT
>Ga0255766_10004067_pt1 | contig 12538 bp, 16 predicted proteins | sample 071ome_23_FD_179966 | JGI IMG/M metagenome (GOLD analysis project Ga0255766, IMG submission 179966) | Coastal salt marsh microbial communities from the Groves Creek Marsh, Skidaway Island, Georgia - 071403BT metaG (version 2) | ecosystem: Environmental > Aquatic > Marine > Intertidal zone >... | reverse complement strand
AGTATGTCCTCCAAGTATCAAAGTAATGGAAACTTTTGATCAACCTAGTCCTGAAGAATGGGTAAAAATAATAAAAGAAGAATTAAAAAAACATACAGATAGGCCAATTGAAATTCGTTTAAAACCTAACAGAACTGAAAGAGTAACTACAAAATCCATTCAAGGAGCATTACAAGATGATGTTTATTGTTTAATAACGTATAATAGTATTGCAGCAGTAGAAGCGTTAATGGAGGGTAAACCGGCAATTGTTCTTGGGCCTAATGCAGCTAGCAATATTGCAAATACTAGATTAGCAGAAATAGAATCATTAAACATACCTAGCAAAGATGAGATGGATAGGTTTATGGCACATTTATCCTACTGTCAATTTACAGTAGCAGAAATGAAATCTGGCTTTGCATGGACAACAGTAAATGAAAGTAGTTAGTTACCTGTCTGGTATTCCTGTAAAAAATAACAAGTTTGAAAAATCTGCTTGCTTAGAATTCTTTGTCAAAGGTGTTAATTTAAAAGGCGACACTGGTATTTGTACAAAAAATTTTAATATTATTCCATGCGACTTAGCAATGATCCAAGGATTTGTTCATGAAGGCAGTAAAAACATGCCTCATTTAAGATTAAGAAAGCAGGTTTTAGAAACTCAAAAACTTAATAATTCTAAAACACTTATCGCAGATAGTAATTTGTTTTTGTACCTTAATAAAGAAAATACACCACATCATTACTTACGTTACAGCTTTGATGGTATATTTAGAAGTACAGGATTTTATTTCGACAAAGATATAGATAAGAAAAAATGGCAACAAATAAAACACGATTTACAAATAGATGTAAAACCTTATAGAAAAACAGGAAATCATATCCTTGTATGTTTGCAAAGAGATAACGGTTGGAGTATGCATGGTACACAAGTGAAAAGTTTTTTAGAAAGTATTTTAACAACTTTAAAAATTTATACCGATCGACCTATTATTGTAAGAGGACATCCCGGGGATAAAAAGACCTCTTCTCGTATGAAACAGTATTTTCCAACTGCACAATTTAGTAATGAACCCAAATTAGAAAATGATTTAAAAAGAGCATGGGCTACTGTTACATTTAACAGTAGCCCTGGAGTAGCAAGTTTAATTGAAGGCGTACCAGTTTTTCAAATTGACCCAAATATTGATAATAGCATGTATGGCGAAGTTGCAAACAAAAGATTACAGCAAATTGAACAACCTATATTATTTGACAGAACAAGGTGGCTTGATAAAATCAGTATGTGTCATTGGAAATTTGACGAATTACAAAATGGGTCAGCATGGGAGTTTATGAAACAATATCTTTAATTTTTCCAATACGATTCATTTCTACTTTGCACAAGATCAGATTTTTTGCTTTTTCCTAATTTTTTCCTATCGCCTTTCATATGATCTAACCATTTACCTAATATTGTATTGATTAAGGGATGTCCTCCTCCGCCTGTTCGAGCAATAGGTAAATTTATATCTTTAGTGTAATCATGTATGTCTGGATACATTTGTTTAAACTTGTCTAAGACATGACCAAATACGTAACTGTCGTGCCATTCTTCTAATTTAAAAATTCCTATGTTAGCATTTTCATACATATATCTAAAATTTGCAACAAATTGTTTACATTTTGCATCAGCAACCTTTAATCCATAAAATCCACACTCAGGCCATGTTGCAGATGATTTACCCCTGCCTACATAAGTTAACCATGCATTATCTGGTAGTACTGAACCGAATTCCGCATGAGACCACGGACTATGGATATAAGAGTCAGCATCTATCCACACACACCAATCTTCTGCTCTGTTACATGCATCAAAAACTGCATAGACCTTATTAGAAAATCTTATAGCATCCCATTTAAAAGTTTTATGATAATCTTTTGGACGTTTGCTAGGCCACGGACATGTACCAGTTGCCATTGGAACATTGCCCCAAGTCTTCTTAAACCGTACAAGTTCAGGTAATGCTTCTTCTTGATCTAAAATTAAAATATTTTTCGGACTAGGATTTTTAGGTTGGCATTTTTCTGCATAGCAGATTAATTTAATTTCTTTATCTATATTTTGAGCAAAAGAATTTAAAAATCGTTGTCCGTATAAATCTAAGCCATCTTTATTAAAAGTTGTTACAACTAAAATTTTTTTCATAAATACTCTTTATTAAATGTTATAAAGGTATTTAACCATGAAGTTTGGTTTATGGACAGCTAACGGAGCATTAAACTCTAAACCTGTATTTGAAGCTTTTAGTAAAGGAGTTCAAAAATTAGGGCATAAGGTTATCGAAAATAAATCTGCAGATATTGATGTAATTTGGAGTATTCTTTGGAATGGTAGAATGATGAAGAATAAACCTATATATCTAAATGCAATCTCTAATAAAAAACCTCTAATTATTTTAGAAGTAGGCGGATTATTTAGAGGACACACATGGAAGATGGGATTGAATGGCATAAACTACGGAGCTTATTTTGGACCTACCAATAATGACAGTAAAAGAGTAAATGCATTAGGTTTAAGATTACAACCATATCAAACAAACCATGATAAACCAATTTTAATTGCATGCCAGCACAAAATGAGCGGACAATGGCCATCTTTAGAGTATGCAAATTCATGGTTATATGATACAATAAATGAGCTACGGAAATATACTGATAAACAAATTATTGTTCGCCCTCATCCAAGAAGTACAATAAATAGGTTTTTTACTCATCATCAATATAAAAATATAATTTCACAGCGTCCGATAAAGCGACCTGGCACATACGATGATTACAATTTAATCTATAAAAATTTATATACTGTAGTAAATTATTCTAGTAATCCCGGAGTTCAAAGCATAATCAACGGCATTCCTTGTATTACTAGTGATAAAAGCTTAGCCTTTCCTGTTTCAAATAAAATTAATGAAATTAATGATTTAAAACAGTATGATAGACAAAAATGGTTAAATGATATTGCTTATACAGAATGGACAGAATCAGAAATTGCAACAGGAGAACCTATAAAAAGATTGACTTTCAATTTATAATTGTATATAATAAAAAATTATCAATAAAGGTATTATGCACATTGAAGATTACATTGAAATTTTAGCAGGCCATAATACAGAAAATAAAATAATTTTAGATGCTAAAGATATAAAATTAATCAAAAGTCTGAGTAGCCAAACATTAAATCATATAGCGTTTACTGACCGGCAACATACTCTAGCTAAAACAAAAATTATAGAATATAAAGACCAGCTCATCGCCAATGGTTTTAGTGATTATGAAAACCATTTAGATAATTTAAGACATCCGTACAGAGAAATTGATAGAAGAAAAACTGTTTCCTTAATTACAATTGAAGTTCCGGATTTATTCGACTTACATAAGAAAATAATGCTTGCAATAAAATTTCCATATGCTAAAAAAATGATAAAGCATATAGAATTTATAAAAAGTTTGCAAAGTAGGGTATTTGGTATTGACAAACTTTATGATTCAAAAACAAAGACTCATTACCTTGAAGTAACTGAAAAAAATATATATAAAATTGTAGATAGGTTTAAAGATTTAAATTTTGAAATTGACAAAGAATTAATTAAACAGTATTATGTAATAAAAAATTTTGTAGATACTCCTAGTAATTTTATGCCAGGAATTTATAATTATAAACTAAAAAATGTACATAAAAATTTAGAAAACTATGTATCAAAAATTTTAGGAAAGCCGTCTCTAAGCACATTGGCACTATACTATGATCGACGTGATTGTTTTGGGCTAAAGTACTTTGATCAAGATTTATTAGACGCATCGTTAAGCAAGTTTAGTAGTCTAAGTAAAAAAATTATACATTCGGATCAAAAATCTATTTTTCTATCAAGGCATGAATTTACACATCAAGATATTTGTACATCATTGATAGAACTAAAACGATTTCCTATATTAGTTGTGTTAAAGAAAAATTTAGAATCAATAGACCTGTTAGAAATGTATGAAGGATATAAAAAAATAATACAACCAAAAAATATAAGTGTTTTATTTAGATTAGATAATATTAATTCTGAAAACACAACTTTTAATCAGGTAGTTAAAGAATTATCTTTAAACAATCCTATTACAGAACAAACACAAATTGTTTTTTTAAATAAAGATAAAATTCCCAAACCTTTAGTTACTAGTCAATTTAAAGCAAATGTTACAATTTTAATGGAAAGCTTTAGACACAATCGAATAATTAATTCATATTATGAATCCTCGGAATTAGTTTTACACTATGATACTATTCCTTCTACTTGGGCTTTTAAAGCAAGTTAATTATGACAACATGTAAACTTATTATAGAAGATGAAGTTAATATAAAACTAGAAGGTCTACCTGTTGAGATACGCAGGAAACTTGCCAATGCACTTAAATTTGAAGTTCCGTATGCACGTTACATGCCGCAGTACAAACTTGGTAGATGGGACGGTAAGGTTGCTTTTTTTGGTATAGGCGGTACAGGATACGTTAATCATCTCAATACAATTGTAGAAATACTGCAAAACAATAATGTAGAAATCGCTGACATAGAAGACCGCAGGCATCCTGTTACACTAGACTTCCAACCTATAACAGAAGACTATTGGAAACAACAAGGGGTAAAATGGCCAGAAGGACATCCTGCTGCAGGTGAAGATATTATACTAAGAGATTATCAGGTAGAGGCTATAAATAACTTTTTAGAAAATCCACAAAGTCTACAGGAAATTGCAACCGGCGCTGGTAAAACTATTACTACTGCAACACTTTCACACATAGCGGAAAAATATGGACGAACACTTGTCGTTGTACCAAACAAATCTCTTGTGCAACAAACTGAACAAGATTACCGAAATTGCGGGCTGGATTGCGGCGTATACTTTGGCGATAGGAAAGACCTATCCAAAACGCATACCATATGCACTTGGCAAAGTCTCAACATACTAGATAAGAAAAGCAAGGATGGAACAGCAGTACTAACACTTGCAGAGTTCTTAGACGGCGTAAGCACAATAATCATTGACGAAGTGCATCAGGCAAAGGCTGAGGTCTTAAAGAACTTGCTTACACGCAACCTACGTAATGCTCCGATACGCTGGGGACTAACAGGCACAGTGCCCAAAGAACGTTTTGAGTTCGAAGCACTACATGCAAGCATAGGACCTGTTATTGGACAAATTACTGCTAAAGAATTACAAGACAAGGGTGTACTGTCTAACTGTCATGTAAACATTATGCAAATTATAGATACAGTTGCACATCGAGATTATCAAAGCGAATTAAAATATCTTGTTACCAATGAAAATCGGGTAAACTACATAGCAAAAGTGTTAAATAAGATTAAGGAGTCTGGTAACACCCTTATATTAATTGATCGTATCAGTGCAGGAGAGCTGTTACACGAACGCATAGAAAATTCAATTTTTATAAAAGGAGATGTAAAATTAAAAGACAGAAAGATAGCGTATGACGGCATTCAAGATGCAACAAATAGTGTTATTATTGCGACTTACGGGGTTGCTGCTGTGGGGATCAACATTCCTCGCATTTTTAATCTTGTTTTGATAGAACCCGGAAAAAGTTTTGTACGAGTTATACAGTCGATAGGTCGTGGTGTTCGAAAAGCAAAAGACAAAGACTTTGTACAAATTTGGGATATAACCAGTACATGTAAGTTCGCTAAAAGACACTTAACAGAACGTAAAAAATTTTATAAAGACGCACAATACCCATTTACATTAGAAAAGGTAGATATACAATGAAAGTTTTAACGCTTAATAATGAATCATTTGATTTAAATAACCTGCCCGATGAGTTAGAGGAAGATTTTAGATTTAGTGTACTAGATAACAGTGATCCTTCTGATCCAGATTTTTTCTTTATACCATTAGTATTTCTTGAATCTTTTAGCAGTCCTGCTATAGTATTAGATATAAGAGGAAATGAAATCATAATGCCTGTAGATTGGCATATTGCAGTAGGAGATAGCAGAGTTGGAAAAGATTTAGAAGTCTTACCCTTAACAAGTATAAATGATAGAGGTTTTGAAGCTTTTTTATTTAATCCACGTAAAAGTTATAAAGCTGATTATAGTCCAATCAAAGTAAACAATTATTATAATGATGTTAAATGGTTTTTTCCTAAAATAAAAACAGGACAATTACTATCTGTTCCATTGTCAGATGAGCCTGATCCATTATGTGCATTTTTTTGTAGAGATATTTCTAAGCAACACGAAGTAATTGATTTTTGTAATCTAATTTAAAAATTAATATGGATAAAATACCTTTAAAAGATATTTTAGGAGCTATTGATCTAAATGCAAGATCAGTGTGGAAAGAATTAACTGACGCACAAAAAAAATCTATTACGCAATCTTTCTATGTGTTAAATAGATATGCATCATTTGTTCAAGGTAATCGGCAAGAACAAGAAGATGCAGTTTTAAAAACAAATGAATTTTTTAACAAGCACTATATGGCTTGGAAAAATGATCCAGAATTGCAATGGCAACTTTTATGTTTGTGTGGTAATACTGGAAAGATTTTTTTCCATAAATTTATATATCTTAAAACAATTGTAAGTAAAAATGTAGAAATATTAGCTAAACTTTATCCTAACAGGAAATTAGATGAATTAGCATTATTAGAAAAAATAAACACAGAAGAAGACTTATTTGATTTATTTGAAGATCACGGATTAGATGTTAGAAAATAAACGTTTTAAGTGTAAGTATTGTAACACGTCTTATACTAAAGAAAAGACATTAGTTGCTCATATGTGCGAAAAAAAGCGAAGAGCTTTGCAAAAAAATGAAAAACGTGTTCAATTAGGCTTTTATGCGTTTAACGAATTTTATAAAAAAAGCATGCATTCTAAAATAGATAAAACATATGATGATTTTTGTGCTAGTCAATACTATAATAGTTTTGTAAAATTTGGTAGCTTTTTAAATAACGTAAAGCCTTTATATCCAGAAAAATATGTAACTTATGTTGTAACTAGCGGAGTCAAGTTAGAACATTGGTGCAAAGAAGAGCTATATGAAAAATATGCAATAGAGCTAATAAAAAAAGAAGATGTAACAACAGCTTTAGAAAGAAGTGTAATAACGATGACAGAGTGGGCTGCTGAAAATCCTCCTGCTATTTGGAATCATTATTTTAATTTAGTATCTTTAAATCGTGCAGTTTATCATATTAAAGACGGTAAAATTTCTCCTTGGGTAGTGTTAAATAGTGCAAGTGGAAAACATATGCTAGATAAATTTAACGAAGAGCAGTTAAAGATGATATATCATATTATGGATCCGGAACATTGGGCGCTCAAATTTAAAAGACAGACAAAAGATTTAGATTTAGTAAAACAAGTTATAAAAGAAAGTAAATTATGAATCTAGTTTATTATCCTGCAGATATTTTAAAAACACAAGTTAAACCAGTTGATTTAAATAATTTAGACTTTGATCCTTTAGAGATCAAAGATAAAATGATTTCGATTATGCTCGAACACGGCGGCATTGGATTATCAGCTAATCAAGTAGGATTAGATGCACAATTGTTTGTAATGGGCAATAATTTAAAAGATGCATCATTGCTAATAAATCCAACAGTGCTGCAGCACACTGAAGAAAGTTATATAGATTTAGAAGGATGTTTAAGCTTTCCTGGTATTTTTACTCAAGTAAAAAGACCTAAAGAAATTTTAGTAGAATATTATGATGAAAATTTAGAACACAAACGGACACATCTTACTGGATACAGTGTAAAAGTATTTTTACATGAATACGATCATTTACAAGGTATAACAATGAAAGATAGAGTGTCTGTATTAAAATGGAAAATGTCATGTAAGAAAGCAAAAAAGAAAGGTTACTTAAATGCCTGATATTGATATTGATTTTGCAGATCGTAACAAAGTTCTTGATTTGATAGATTATAGATTAGCAAGATTAGACAATAATAAAAAACACAATACAGGCATTTATGTAACTGATATACCGCATGATCCTATAACGAAAATTTCAACTATAGATTATAAAGAAGCAGAAGATAGAGGATTTTTTAAGTTAGATTTCCTTAATGTATCTATCTATAAAGAAATAAAAGATGAAGAACATCTTTTGGAATTGATGGAAAAAGAACCAATATGGGAACTATTAGAGCATGCTGATTTTGTAAAAAAATTATTCCATCTATCAGGACATGCTGACATTTGCAAAACATTAAAACCTAAAAACATAGAGCAATTAGCAGCAGTTTTAGCTATAATTCGACCTGCTAAAAGATATCTATTAGGAAATGATTGGAATTATATTTTATCTGAAGTATGGAAAAAACCCACTGACGGATCTTATTATTTTAAAAAATCACATGCAATATCATATGCTGTTGCAGTTGTAGTTCATATGAATCTAATTTGCGAGCAGTTAAAAAATTCTTAATTACTTTTTTGGTTTTCTTACCAGTAATACACTCTTCCGTTTGATTCTCTTTGCTGATAAATTATTCAAATTTACAATTGGGCCTTGAATAACTGTAACGTCTTTTGTATTCATTGTCATTAGACTATATAAAAGATTTTCAATGTCATTTTTTAGAAAAATTGTAATTGGAATTAATCTATTACTTTCCATCCACCAAATACTGCCTAATTCTAAAAAAGTATTTCTTTCTTGTACGGTTTTAATTTTAGCATAATCTAAAAAAGTAGTAACGAGCGTATCCTGATTGACTAAGATCCCTACGTATTCTTGATTACCGTAATGGACAATGTTAATGAATGGATATTGTTCTTTTATGTTATTTCTTAATAGCATTTGTTCTAAATTTAACAAGTATCAAATTTTAATAAATATAGTATGCAATTGATACAAAGATATTTATTAAAAAACAGAATTACTTTAGTTGTGAATGAGTACGGCTATTCTTGGGAGTACATGCCAGTGTATAATAGACAAATAAAACTTTTTAGAGGTATTGATAACACTATCCAATTTAGACTTTTAAATGCAGATCAAAAACCGATTGACCTTTCATTATACACTCCAAAATTTGTTGCCTTTGATGAAAATGAAAATCTCATTTTTGATAAAACAGGAGAGATTAATTCTATAGATGACAGTAGTGCGAGTAGAGGTTTATTTACAGTAACAATATATGAAAATGATATGTTAAATTTACCACAACAATTTATAAGATTTAATGTATACTTAATAGATGTTAATGGAGATAAACAAATAACATATAACAATAGTCATTTCGATAACAACGCAACAATTTTTATAGACCATTATGCATTTCCTGGTCCATCAGAACCAATTCAATTATCTACTTTTACTGAAAATGGAAATTTTTGGACAAGCGAGTCTATTAGTGCAGAACCGGCTATAAATAATAATTCAGCTTTGCACACTTACGCAATCTATGCTAATGGATATATAGGTAATTTAGAATTAAAAGGTACATTAGATACTAGTAGCTCTAGTACAGACTGGGCAATACTTGATACAATAACATTTGATGGGTCAGAATCTGAACCTGTATATGGAAATTTCTTTGGTGTGTTCAATTACATTCAATTTGCTGCTGATGCTAACCCGGCAAATAAATTAACGAAAATTTTAATAAAAAATTAATTTAGGACAAATTATGGCTAAACAAACTATTAATATTGGCACAAGCGCAAATAAAGGAGATGGGGATCCGTTAAGAGTTGCGTTTGATAAAGTAAATGATAATTTTGATGAACTATATAATTTATCTTATACGCCTGCAAATACTACCGATTGGTCAGGCACCGCACCCACCACTATCACGGCTGCTATTGATAGATTAGCAGTAGTAGTCAAAGCACTAAACAATGATACAGGTGCTTAATAATTTAGGAAATAAAGATGAATACTGAAATAATATTATCTACACAAACACATCCAGGAGATAGCACATTAAATATCGTTACAAGTGAAAAATTTAAAGGTGATGGGTATTATGGAAGATCGGACGGCTTACATACTATTCAAGTTAGTTTAAATGGATTTATCGGTAAAATAAAAATAGAAGCATGTTTAAATGTAAATCCAAACGAAGAAGATTGGTTTACAGTAATTTTAGAGGATTTAAGCACGGTTTCTAATACAACGCTTTTAGATTATATAGAAAATGAAACTAGCAGTAAATTGTATAATTGTAAAGGAAATTTTGTTTTCTTACGTGCTAAAGTTTACGATTGGACTGATGGCACCATAAATAATATCAGACTAAATTTATAGTTGACAAAAAAATTTATCATGCTATAATACTAGCTATGAGTATTGTATCAGATGTAGTATCTTCATTCTTACCACATAAAAAGAAAATCACTCCAAGCGGTTGGATAAGTTTCAACGCTCCTTGCTGTCATCATCTTGGACATGCCCAAGACACAAGAGGCAGAGGTGGATTAATCATTAACAACGATGGAGGTGTTAGTTATCATTGTTTTAATTGTGGCTTCAAGTGTAGTTGGCAATCTGGTAGGAATTTATCTTTAAAATTTAAAAAATTTTTAGAATGGTTGAATACACCAGACGATGTTATAAAACAATTATCATTAGATCTACTAAAGCAAATTGAATCTACTACACTAAAAAATGCATTACCGAAATTACCTGTATTTAAAGAAACTAGCCTACCAGAAAATTCTATTTGTATTAACACTTGCAACAATGTTCCTAATAATTTGTATCCTATTATAGAATATATTTCTACTAGAAATTTAAATTTTACAGATACTAAATTTCATTGGTGCTCAAATCTTGCATATAAAGATAGATTAATTATACCTTTTTACTTTAAAAACAAAATTGTAGGTTACACTGCAAGAACAATACAAAATAAAACACCTAAATATTTAACTAGTTCGCAACCTGGTTACATTTTTAATTTAGATAATCAAAATGAAGAATATAAATTTATGATTTTATGTGAAGGACCAATAGATGCTTTACATATTAAAGGCGTAAGTATACTAGGATCAGAACTGTCTGACAGTCAAATCACACTCTTAAAATCTTATAATAAAGAAATAATTGTAATACCTGATAAAGATAAATCTGGAAAAAAATTATGTAACCAAGCTTTAGACCTAGGATGGTCTGTAAGTTTTCCCAATTGGAATAAAGATATTAATGATGTATCTGATGCTGTTAATAAATACGGTAGACTATTAACACTTTATACAATTATTAAAGCAAAAGAATCTAATTCATTAAAAATAAAACTAGGAGCAAAAAAATGGTTTGGTTAAAACAACTAATAAAAAAACTATGGCATTTTGTCAAATATCCATATGTATGGATAAAAGAAGAAATTAAATTTAGAAAAAAACTTAAAGAATTAAGAAAAAGAGATCCTTTTATTTACAATTAATATGATTACGTGGGGTATTAGTGCAAATAGTCACGACGCTGCTTTGTCAGTCCATCATGATGATAAAATTAAATTTGCTAGTCATACTGAACGTTTTAGCGGCAAGAAAAACGATGCTCATTTAAATCAAGATATTATAAACTATTCGCTGCAATGGGGAACTCCTGATAGGATTATTTGGTACGAGAAACCTTTACTAAAAACTACACGGCAGTTATATGCAGGACAAAAAGGTTTATTACACAAAAACCGTATAAAAAAATATTTAGAATCTTTTGGCCTAACAGCGCCTATATCAACAGTAGGCCATCATCATTCACATGCAGCAGCTGGATATTATACCAGTGGTTTTGATCATGCTACTGTATTAGTTATAGATGCTATTGGTGAATGGAACACATTAAGTGTATGGGAAGGTGAGTACGATAAACTGACCTGTAAACGTACATGGAACTATCCTAACAGTATTGGCATTTGGTACAGTGCAATGACACAACGTATTGGATTGAAGCCAAATGAAGAAGAATACATACTTATGGGAATGGCAGCATATGGTGATGCTGGTAAATATGGAGAAAAGATATTAAATGCATTTTGGGACAAGAGTTCAAATCTTCTTAATATATTTGATTGTTTGCCTAATTTCCATTTGAAACACAATCTACATAGGGGATGCATGTGGTGGGAGCCTACCAAGATTGCATTTAATATCGTAGATGGTAAGCAAGAGTTTACACAATGGGCATATGACGTAGCAGCAGGAACGCAATGGGCTTATGAGTATATATTAACTAGGATAAGTAAGGCTGTAGCACGGACATACGCTAGCAGTAACCTAGTTTTTATGGGCGGCTGTGCTTTGAATTGCAGTGCAAACAGCAAGATAGTTGAGCATTGGAACGGTGAAGATAACATATGGATAATGCCAAATCCGGGAGATGCAGGCAGTTGCATAGGTGCAGTGCTTGCACACAGAGGCACACACATAGAATGGCCTGGACCGTATCTGGGTTATGATATAGAAGGAGAATATCCAGTAGATGAAATCGTTAAGGAACTTATGCAAACAGGTATTGCAGGGGTTGCGTCAGGAAGAGCCG
>Ga0255766_10004062_pt1 | contig 12550 bp, 8 predicted proteins | sample 071ome_23_FD_179966 | JGI IMG/M metagenome (GOLD analysis project Ga0255766, IMG submission 179966) | Coastal salt marsh microbial communities from the Groves Creek Marsh, Skidaway Island, Georgia - 071403BT metaG (version 2) | ecosystem: Environmental > Aquatic > Marine > Intertidal zone > Salt... | reverse complement strand
ATAAATAGGCATTTTTATAGTTGAATAGTTTTAATAATGAGGGGGATCTCAATATGATTTCAAAAATTAAGTATTTAATTTTAATATTGCTGTCTTTTTCTTTGGCATTTAACGCTCAAGAATCAGGTGGTGAAAACGACGTAGAGGAAGTTGTAACGGTTGGTACGCAAATTAAAGGTGCCAAAATCAATGAAGCACTTCCAGTGACTGTAATCTCAGCTGAAGACATTGAGGATCTTGGTGTTGATTCTGGTGATGACCTGTTAGCAAGCTTACCTGAACAAGGAATTAACCAATTTGGTGAAACCGGTGATACAGGTGGCATTAATGGTGCGAGAGGTGACGTAGGATCATTCGATATCAGATCTTTAGGTACCGGTAATACACTTGTTCTACTTAATGGTAGAAGATTAGTATCAGGTGCAAGTTACCAGACTGAAGAAATTGGTGGAAGTTTTGTTCCAGTAGAAAGTGTTAATACTCAAATCTTACCGCTAGGCCTTCTTGATAGAGTTGAAATTCTTCGCGATGGTGCTGCTGCTATTTATGGTTCAGAAGCTGTGGCTTCAGTAGTTAATAACGTCCTAGACACAAATTTCGAAGGTTTCGAAATGAGAGTGAGATACAAAAATTTTGAACACTACAACAGAGATGATCACACAGTTACCTTGAAGTGGGGCCAAGATTTTGGCAGAACAAATGTATCTACATATGCGTCTTTTTACGACAGAGACAGAATCAGATCTGTTGAAGACGAAGTAATGGGTTTCTGTGATAGAAATGTTTTTGATGAATCTTTAGGTGGCAGAACAGATTGCTCAAGTAATTCAGCATGGGCACAATTTGATATGTCAGGAAAGGCAGCTTACACAGATGGTTCTGGAGAATTTGTTATGCTTCCAGCTAACCATCCAGGCTGTGTACTACAAGTTGGTGATGGCGTTTGCGCAGGTAAAGATGGTAATGACTTACTTTACAACTGGTACGCTGATAAAGACTATTTGGGTGCATTAGAAAGAAGAAATATTTTCACATTCGTTAATACTGAATTGGATAATGGCGATGAAATGTTCATGGAGTTTGGTTACTACGACTCAGACTATACCTCTGACAGAGAACAGGCTAGCCCGTTAAGTGCTCAAAAATTTATCGTGCCAGCAAACCACCCAAATAATTTCACTGGAAAAACATTACAACTTGACACTTACAGACTTAATGATTTTGGGCCTAGAGTTGTTCATAGTGAAAAATCGAATTTAAGAGTTGTGTTAGGTTTCAGAGGAGAGCTTTCATCTGGATGGGATTACGATACAGCCTATGTCTACAATGAAGAACTTTCTGATAATACAATTCATAACAGGGTAAGTGCATCAGCATTTGACGCACTGCTCCAAGCTGGACTTTATAACCCATTTAATGGTGGTGGTGTTACTGGAAGGCTTGACTCAGATGGCGATCCAACTGCATGGGGTGACTGGACACCAGGAGCTTCAGAAGCAATTATGGATACAGCAAGAATCGATGTATTTAGAAACAATGGTAGAACACTAAACACATTTGACTTTAAGATTTCAAGACCAGATTTATTCAGTGTTCCTGCAGGTAATGTAAGTGCACTATTAGGTGTTGAATGGCGTAGTGATAGTTTCTTCGATGATAGAGATCCCAACCTTGATGGAACTAATACTTACACCAGAAGAACAACCAGTGGTGCTTTAAGCTCAAGAGCAGATTACACATATCCATACATATCAAATGTTGTTGGTTCCTCACCAACTCCAGATAATGAGGGTAAAAGAACAGTTAACTCATATTTTGTTGAGCTAGGTGTACCTCTGGTTTCACCAGAAATGAACGTGCCAGCAGTACAAGCATTGGATCTACAGATTGCTTATAGAAACGAAGCTTACAACGACTTTGAGGGTGAAGGAGTTTCAAGATATGCTCTTGGTTGGACTGTGTCTGATAATATTCTTTTCAGAGCATCCTCTCAAGAAACTTTTAGAGCTCCAAACCTATATACAATCAATGAGCAAGTAGTGTCTAGAGTTAATACTAGATATGACTGGGCTGCAGTATATATTGATAGAGCCGCTACAGCTGCTGGATTAGGGTCCTCAACTCTTTGGGATTCAGATGGTAGATATGGTGTCATTAGAAACACTATAGGTAGTAGAGATCTTAAAGCTGAATTAGCTACCAATGAGACTGCAGGTGTCGTCTTACAATTTAACGATTTTACCGTGACATACGATATTTGGGAAATTGTTTCAGATAGAACGGTTGGTCTTTTAGGTGAAGAAAACTCTATGCTCATCGACTTAGTTAGAAGATTGCAAGGTGATTGCGATGGCTTCAGTGCTGTATCAAGAGATGATCCTAACGAAGATGAAGTCGCAGTTATGGAAGCTTTAGGTTTTGCATGTCCATTCGGTCAAGCAACAAGCGTCTACAACAATTATGTTAACCTTGGACCTAGAACAGTTGCTGGTTGGGATGGTGCATTTGTTTATGATGCAGATTTTGACTGGGGTTCAATAGAACTTAAGCACTTAATTTCATACACAAGAAAGAAATCCCAAGATGCAGCTGGATTGGCTGATGAGATAATCGCAGCTTATGATTCAGGCCTTATTGATGAAGCTGATTATCCACTTGGTGGTCTTGGAGATCTTCTACAGATTGAGATGAATCCTAAGAAGAAAACTAAAACTACTTTGAGATTCAAAAAAGGTAATTGGGCACTAGGTTTTGTTGAGACAGGCAGAGGTATAGTGCTTGAACCTGATGTAGGGTTAAGACCTGTTGCAGCTTATAAGAGACTAAATGCTTATTTAGATTACAACTTTGAGCTCAATGATAAAGATGCCAGAATGAGATTTGGTGTCAACAACCTTCATGACAGAAGAGCTCCACTTGCTGACTATAGATATGGTTTCATGGGAGACCTTGATATAGGTACAAGAAGAGACTTCTACTTTGATTTCAGAGTTAGATATTAATCTAGCTTAGAATGATACAAGCCAGTCCAAAGACAATAGGTTTTTGGGCTGGTTTTTTTTTATTCCTATTTTTTCTATTCCTTCCAGCTACTGACTCTCTAAGTAAAGAGGCAATATATGTAGCAGCTGTAGTTGTCTTAATGGCAACATGGTGGGCAACAGAAGCTATTCCTTTACCGGCTACTGCCCTCCTCCCTTTGGCGCTTTTTCCATTGCTAGGGATATTTGGTGATATTCCATCAAAAGATGCCTTTCAATTGGCAGCCAATCCTTATGCTCATGCCAACATATTTTTATTTCTAGGTGGATTTATTCTTGCTTTAGCAATAGAGAAGGTGAATCTACATAAACGGATGGCTTTGAAGATGCTGCTGTTAGTGGGTACAGATTCAAAATATTTAATAGGTGGCTTTATGTTGGTCAGCGGTTTGCTGAGCATGTGGATTTTCAATACATCAACCACACTTATGCTTTTACCAATTGCTTTGGCTGTAGCCACTGTGGTTCAAACAACAACCAATCAAGAATCACTCCTCCAGTTCAATAATTTTCAAACGGCCTTACTGCTTGGTATAGCCTATGCAGCAACCATTGGTGGTATGGCAACCATAGTAGGCACAGGACCCAATGTTCTAGTTGTTGGTTTGCTGCTAGATGAAGGAATTGAGGTCGGTTTTTTAGATTGGATGCTACTCGCTACTCCTATATCCTTCATTATGCTTTTCATTGGCTGGTGGTTGCTCACTAACGTTGCCTTCCCAACAAATATATCAGGCACCAATGAAACAAAAAAAGAATTACAAAATATGTATGCCAAACTCGGTAATGTTTCAGAAGACGAACGTCGAGTATTTATTATTTTCTGCTGCACAGCTTTCGCATGGATTTTTAGAAAATTACTAATATTGATTCCTGGACTTGAAGGCTTAACCGACTATGGTATTGCAATTATTGCAGCATTAGCACTATTCATAACTCCATCAACGAAAGGTAATGGTTTGCTTGAATGGAGCGCTACCAAAAATTTACCTTGGGGAATTCTTATTCTCTTTGGAGGTGGCTTATCAATAGCAGCACAAATTAAAGCAACTGGTCTGGGAGATTGGATTGGGTCAGTTTTTTCAGTATTCAGTGATGTCAATCCACTATTTTTAATATTCATTATTGTTACTTTGATCGTATTTCTTACCGAGGTCACCTCCAACCAAGCCACAACAGCAACTTTTGTACCAATCATGTTCGCCATTGCTTTAGGCTTAGGTTTTGATAAAGCTCAGTTAGCAATACCAGTAGCATTAGCAGCCAGCTGTGCATTTATGCTACCAGTAGCTACACCACCAAATGCAATCGTCTATGGATCTGAAAAATTTAAAATTGCCGATATGATTAAAGCTGGATTTTATATCAATATTGCTGGCATCGTTGTAGTAACATTGTTTGCAACCTATGCTTTACCAGCCATAATTAACTGATGAGATTTACACTTGTTCTGTTTCTTTCTTTTAATTTATTTACAGCCAGCTATTTAGATTATCCACACCCCTATCACCCAACTCAATCTGACAAGGGGATGGTAGTTTCACAAAACTATATATCGTCAGATATTGGTGCTGACATACTTTCACAGGGAGGCAACGCAATTGATGCTGCAGTGGCCGTTGGTTTTTCATTGACAGCCACTTTGCCCCGAGCAGGCAACATTGGTGGTGGTGGCTTTATGTTGATCTATGATGCCAAAAATGACGTCACAGTGGCTCTAGATTTCAGATCTATGGCGCCAGCATTAGCCAGCCCTGACAAATACTTAGATAAGACATTAAACGCTCACGATTACAATCAAACAAGAAGAAGCTACAAAGCAATTGCTGTCCCAGGTACGGTTGCAGGCTTAATTAAAGCTCATGAAAATTATGGCTCCATGCCATTGGCTCAACTAATTCAACCTACAATAGACTTGCTTGAAGCAGGTGTGCCAATCACACAAGATCTATATTGGGCGATGCAAGATACTGAGTTTCTTAAGTTTGATGATGAGTCAAAGGACATATATTTAAATGACAAGGCTGTCATAGGTGGAAAAATATTTAATGATGATTTGATACGAACCCTAAAACTAATTCAAGAGAATGGCAGAGATGGTTTTTACAAAGGCGAAACTGCAGAAAAGATAGAGCAAGCAATGATAGCCAATGGAGGCTTAATAAGAAAATCTGATCTTGAGCAGTATAAAGTCGATTTTACTGAGCCTATATCCATAACATATCGCGACAACAAGATATACACCATGGGAGCTCCAAGTGGTGGTGGTGTTGCAATATTAACTTCCTTGAATGTACTTGAGAATTTTGACTTAACAAACTTTCAACCAAACTCAGCTAAATACACTCACCTACTTGCTGAAGTTATGAAATATGGTCAACAAAGCAGATCAAAATATATTGGAGACCCAAGATTTAGTGAAATACCAATGGAAAGGTTGCTCTCGAAAGAATATGCCAAGCTCAAAAGTAAAAATATTAAACTTAAACGTGCAACCAACGTAGATAAATTAACTTCCAGAATAAACGACCTAGATAAAAGATATATTGAATCTAAGGATACCACTCATTATTCAATTATTGATGAATCAGGAAATGCAGTATCGGTTACTTATACACTTGGATACTCTTTTGGATCAGGAGTAACTATTGAAGGTACAGGTATATTGGGCAACAATCAAATGAACAACTTTGCTCATGAATATGGACGCAATAATTCTTTAAGAAGAAGTAGCTCTCCAGCCAATAAATTAGAGCCTCTCAAGAGGCCTATGAGCACTATGGCACCATTAATTATCTTTGATAAAAACAATGAAATTAAATTAATCACTGGATCTCCAGGTGGGTCGCAAATCCCAAATATAAACCTACAGGTTGTTTTAAATGTTTTAGATTTTAATTTTGATATAGGCGAGGCAACCATGACGCCAAGAATTCACCAAGACTCACAAAACAATAATTTATTGATTGAAAAAACTATAAATGAAGATACTAGGAGAATCTTAACATTATATGGCCATACGATAGAAATCTCTGACACCATTGGTAGTACACAAAGCATTCACGTTATCGATGGAAAAAACTATGGCTACGCTGATCTTAGAAGACCAAATGCAAAAGTTAGCATTCAGAAGTAATTTTCTTAAGAGTCTGAGCAATTCTCTCTAGTACCTGTTCTTTTTTTAATAAGTAGATGGTTGCATCAAGCGGTGGCGATTTGGTTCGACCAAGCAATGCAGCACGCATGGGCATACCAATTTTTGGCATTGGCAAATCTAACTCTGTTTTAGCTCTATCAATAACCTCATTGATAGCTGTCTCGCTCCATTCATCTAACATGCTAATTTGGGTATTAAAAAAATCTAAAACTTTTTCTGATCCAATTAAAAATTTTTCATAACACCCATCTGAATACTCAGCATAGTTTCTAACGAATGGTATTAGAAAATGTGCAATCTCTTCTAGATTATTACCACTTCCCACGCATAGCCTTAAGAGTCTTTTAGGGTCGTGATGCGAATTAAGATCCAAATCAATTTTATCTGCAAAAGGTTTAATTAAATGCAACAACTCATCGTCGTTCTTTAAAGCTAGATGTTCTTGATTGATAAAATTTAACCTGCCAATATCAAATACTGCTCCGGCCCTTTGAATATCTGCAAGATTAAAGCTATCTAGTATTTCAGATATAGCAAAAACTTCTTGCTCAACTTTGGACCAGCCCAATCGTATCAGCATATTCTTTAGAGCATCTGGCAAATAACCTTGTTGTTTGTATGTCATTAAATCAGTTGCTGCATGTCTTTTTGACAGTCTTTTTCTATCTTCCCCTAAAACTAGTGGTAAATGGGCATAACTAAAACCTTTATAACCTAGTGCATTTACTATTTGAATTTGTCTTGGTGTGTTTGGTAGATGATCCTCTCCACGAATCACATGCGTTACTCCTTGCTCATTATCATCAATGACATTACAAAAATGATAGGTTGGTGAGCCATCACTTCTCAGAATAATCAGATCATCAAGCTCTTTGTTGGGAAAATGAATTGTTCCATAAACTTCATCATTTACTATTGTTTCCCCCTCTCTGGGAGATTTAATTCTTATGACTGAATTGATATCTTCAATACCCTTATCTCGACAGAATCCGTCGTAGCTAGGCTTTATTCCATTTTTTTCTTGCTCCGCTCTTAAATTTGCTAGCCTTTCCTGTGAACAATTACATCTGTAAGCTGAACCATTGTTAAGTAGCTCAAGGGCATTCTTTTTGTAGATGTCGTACCTTGTACTTTGTTTGATTGGTTCTACATCTGGAGACAGATTTAGCCAATCCAATCCATTAAGTATTGCAGTAACGAATTCTTCTTTCGAGCGATCGGCATCGGTATCTTCAATTCTGACAAGAAATTGCCCTTTGTGCTTTCTAGCATAAATATAATTAAAGAGAGCTGTTCTGACACCCCCTATATGCAAATAACCTGTTGGGCTTGGAGCAAACCTTGTTTTTACCAATTTATTTTCTCCCCAGTCTTTTTAGACATAGCTAATAATATTTTTTGATGACTAGATAGGTCCTCTTCTTGAGCTGTAAATTTTTTGACATTAAATTTCATGTCTGTATCTGCAGATAGATTATTCTCAACTTCTTTATTGGCGGAGCTTAACTCAAGCTTCACTTGCCCACCAGTTAAATTTAAGTAAACATCTGCCAATATCTGGGCATCGAGCAATGCTCCATGAAATTGCCTATCGTAACCAATTACATCCAATCTAGTTGATAGCGCATCAAGAGAATTCTTTTGACCAGGAAAAACCTTCCTAGCATGTATTAATGTGTCAAAAACTGTACATATATCTCTAATATCTTTAATAGTGTGGCCAATAATTTTTAACTCATTATTAATAAAGCCAACATCGAATTCTGCATTATGAATTACCACTTCAGCATCTTTTATGAAATCAATGAAATCATCTACCACTTCTGAGAACTTTGGTGCATCTACTAAGTCACTATCGGAAATATTTGTTATGGCTCTAGCTCCTTCGCTAATTTCCTTTCCCTCTGGGTTTAAGTAGGTTTGAAAAATTTTCTTACTTTTTTCTCTGCCAAGAATTTCAACCAATCCAATCTCAATAACTCTATCACCAGACTTGTAGTCGAGTCCTGTTGTTTCTGTATCAAAAGTTACTATCCTAGCTGACACTATCTGCTCCTTTGTTTGCTAATTCATCCGCTTTTTCATTGCCTGGATCACCTGCATGTCCTTTAACCCAATTCCAATTTACGCTCATCTGGCTATTAAGCTTATCCAGTTCAATCCATAATTCCCTATTAGCCACTGGCTTCTTGGATGAAGTGCGCCAGTTATTTTTTTTCCAATTATGGATCCATTCTGTTATACCCTGTCTTAAATAGTTTGAATCTGTGTAAAGCTCTATAGATGTGTTGGTATTCTTTAAATGCATTAAGGCGCTGATTGCAGCCTGCATTTCCATTTTATTGTTAGTTGTAGAGGGATCACCAGCGTAAAGCTCCTCTGTTTGATTGCCATTAATAATATAAACGCCCCAACCTCCTGGACCAGGATTGCTTCTACAGGCACCATCTGTATATACTTTTATACTCATTGAAGTAAATTATAAAGTAATGAAAATTTTTCACATCCCTGCATTTACAGATAATTATATTTGGTCTATTGAAAAAGAAGGAAAAATTTCTGTTATCGATCCTGGTGACGCGAATGCTGTATTAAATATATTACAAAACCGGGATCTTGAACTAGAGGATATTTTAATAACACACCACCACTATGATCACACTGGAGGTGTAAACGAACTAAAAAAAGTCATGCAAGGTAATGTGTATGGTCCAGATAACTTGGCTATTGAAGGCATTGATGTGGCATTAAGAGAGAATGACCAATTTTCTACTTTGGGCTATGAGTTTAATGTTATTGAAACACCAGGTCATACACTCGACCATGTAAGTTTCCATTGCAGTGAAAATAAGGTGCTTTTTTGTGGTGATACTCTTTTTTCAGGGGGTTGTGGCAGATTGTTTGAAGGCACGTATCAGCAACTTTTTAATTCTTTGCAAAAGCTTGCTCGATTGCCAAACGATACTAAAGTCTACTGCACTCATGAGTATACCCTTGCAAACTTAGCTTTTGCAGAAGAACAAATCTCTGATCAAGAAATCACCAATTATAGAAAAAATGTTGAATTAAAACTAAATAAAGGAGAAATATCCTTGCCCTCTTCGATTGAGGTTGAAAAGAAAATTAACTTATTCCTTATGCAAAAAATTCCCAGTGACCTAAAGCATCTATCGCCTGAAGAAAGTTTTAAAGAACTGCGTATTAGAAAAGATAATTTCTAATAAAAAAAAGGGAGGCAAGAGCCTCCCTTAAAAGATACAAATAACCTTAGTAGGAAACGTTGAATCCAAAGATTACAACTCTTCCGTAGTTATTGTGTAAGTATCTATCATAGCCACCATTAGCAAAGAATACTGGATCAGCATTATCCAAGTTTCTTACTACTAATCTTAAGCCAACGTTATCAAGCACTTGATAATTTGCTCTTAAGTTTACTTGTGTCCATGAATCAACTTCACCTACTGGATTGTAGTCAGCATCAGTATTGTTTGCATAGCTATCAATGTATTCATATTCAACACCTACTCTTAGATCTTGAACCATTGGCACATTGTAGCCAACATCAAACTTATATCTGAATTCTGGTGAACTTGGAAGTCCAACATAATCCACAACAGGACCATTAAAGAAGGCTTCTGCTTCATTTTTTGTCATTTGTGTATAAACAAGACCAGTATCAACATCTCCAGCTGGAGTGTTAAATGTTCCTTGCCATTTGACATCAAAACCACAAACAGAAATATCATTACCATTGATTGGGTTTCTAAAGCATTCTTCTAATGGACCAGTAGCGCTTCCAGTTCTTGTGCAGTACGCTCCCTGACTAGTTAGCTGGTCAGCTTTACCAAGAATTGTCGCATCAATGATATCTTGAACTGTTATTGATGTAATAATACCACTCACAGTTGTTTCAAAAATATCAAGCGCAACCGAATGATTTCCAAATAACTCAAAATCGTATATAACTCCAAAGTTCACTGATTCTGATTCCTCAGGACCAAGATTTGGGTTAGATGCTACATAAGTGTTAACCTGATTTTCTTGGCAGTCAGGTCTGGCAATACCATTGGCTTCACAATACACATAGTCAATATGGTAGTCAGCACTATAAGATGTAGCGCCAAACATAGATCCTAGTCCAGGCGCTTTAAAACCTGTTCCTATTGATGCTCTTACAGTAAGGTTCTCCATAACAGAAAATAAACCTTTCACTGTATATGAGAAGTTTGAACCAAAATCAGAGTAATCATCCTGTCTTCCAGCTAATTGAACTTCACCTCTACCATCTAAAAGACTTGTAGAAGTTTCAAAATACAGAGCTGTATAGTCTCTGGCTCCAGAGTCAGAGTTACCTGATGAGCCACCTACGTTACCTGCTTCACTCTGCTTATCAAAAAGGTTTTGATAAGTGAAATTTGCACTTTCATAACCAGCTGCAAATTGTGTGCCTGGGAAAAGTTCTCCGGTAACACTCATTGAAAGGTTTCTGAAGTCACTTGTCGCAGTCTCAGTTGGAGAAGCTGTGTAGTAAGCTACAGCTTCTGGATCAAACGGACTTGTCCATCCATTGAAGACTCCATCAGCTTGAATTCCAGCACTTACAGCAACGAACTCAGGTGTTTGAAGATAACAACAATCGTAATCATCGTAGTCTGTTTTGTTGTACTGTAAAGATACATCCCAATCTAGTCCATTAAAAGTTCCATTAAAACCAGCAACAGCATCGGCTGTCCAGTCTGTCCAGAAACTTTCTCTAGGTCCAATTTCGATAAATCTTTTTCTAAGCTGGGCATCGACCCCAAGTACCGCTGTAGTTTCAGCAAAACCATCAGAAGCTGGTATTCTTACTTCCCCAATCCCTGCAGGGAATGTGCTAACAAAAGCTGCTGGAGGAGCATATCTACCATAGGCCTCATTTCTTGAGGTTACTATTCTTGAATAAAAATTAGACCAGCCTAGATTTGTGCTTGTATTAACTGTAAAAGCATCGAACTTCTTACCAGCGTTTTGCGCCATAATCTTTGTGTAATCATAAAGACATACAGTATTCTTCACGCCATCTGTAGGACTGTTACCCCATGTATAGGTGGTACCATTTTCAACAAATCTTGAATCACCAGCACATGAAGCATCAGGAAAATAAGTACCTTTCTTGAATACTCTGCCATCTGGTGTAGTCCAATCATCAAGAAGCCTATAGTTGTAAGCATATGTTGAAACATTAAATGATGATGAATAGTCACCATCTGTTGGCGCTCTACCTGCATCGTAAGGTCTGTCACCTAAAAAGATGATTGCTCTTTCTTGGTGCTCGTAAGTAAATGTAACTTGGGAGTTATCATTTGTCATACCACCAACGAATGAGAATGTTTCCTCACCACCACCAGGTTGCTCTGGTGAAGACAATGTTCCTGAGAAACTCATGCCATCAAAACCTTTCTTAGTGATAACGTTTACAACACCACCAATAGCATCAGAACCATAAACAGCTGACGCACCATCGGCAAGAATCTCAACTCTTTCAATTGCTGCTGTTGGAATTAGGTTTAAGTTTGCAGAGTCACCACCCAATTTTGGTGAACCTGGCAATCTTTTGCCATCAATAAGAACTAATGTTCTTGAGCTACCTAAACCTCTTAAGGCTAAAGTAGACTGTGAACCAGCAGAACTACCGGATCTTTCGTAAAAAGAACCGTATGTATTAATAGGTGTCTCTCTCAGAACATCTGAGATTGTCATTTCACCTGTTTTTTGGATATCTTCTTGATCTATCACTAAAACAGGTTGAGCACCCTCGAACTCACTGGTTGCAATACGGGAACCCGTAACAACCACTTCTTCAACTGATTCCTCTTCTTCAGCCTCTTGAGCTACTAGGTAGCCATTAAAAGAGATCAAGAGAACAAGACTCAGTAAAAATCTGAATGTATTCATATAATTTACCCTTTAAAGTTAATTATGTTCATATCATCGCTTTTTTGGCCTGATTTCACAAACATTAGTCACAAAAATGTCATTTTTTTACCATATTTGCATAAATTTATGACATATTTGCTCAATTCATAGTTTTTTTTAAAAAATAAAAAATTTCTTTAAAAAAAAATAATCCTCTATAATGCCAGTATGGTAAACGGCAAAAAAATTCTCATTGTAGGTCTTGCAAACAAATATTCTATTGCGGCAGCAATTGCAACTTCTTTGCACGAGCACGGGGCAATAGTAGGCTACAGCTATCAGAATGAAAGGTTCGAGAAATTTATCAGTGAATTTTCTTCCAATAATGGAGGGGGTCCTACTTTTAAATGCGACCTTAGTTCTGATCAAGAAATTAAAGATTTAGTTAATTTTTTTG
>Ga0255766_10004061_pt1 | contig 12553 bp, 9 predicted proteins | sample 071ome_23_FD_179966 | JGI IMG/M metagenome (GOLD analysis project Ga0255766, IMG submission 179966) | Coastal salt marsh microbial communities from the Groves Creek Marsh, Skidaway Island, Georgia - 071403BT metaG (version 2) | ecosystem: Environmental > Aquatic > Marine > Intertidal zone > Salt... | reverse complement strand
TCAGCCAAGACGCGAATGGGTGGCACGTCACGTTCACAGATCCCGCCGGCAACCTTGGATTTCCAACGACAGCGTGTTTGGAACGGACAGCCCGTGGGCGGGTTCATCGCCGATGGAATGTCCCCTTCAAGCACGATATGCTCTTTCTCGATGCTGGTGTCGGCGATGGGTACCGCGGATAGCAGTGCCTCGGTATAGGGGTGATAGGGCGGGGCAAAGACTTGATCCGTTGTGCCCAATTCCACCACATGGCCCAGATACATCACCATCACGCGATCTGACAGATAGCGAACGATTGACAAATCGTGGCTGATAAACAGCAGTGTGGTTTTTTCTTTGCGCTGAATTTCCATCAACAAATCGGTAACAGCCGCCTGAACTGATACGTCCAAGGCTGACACAGGTTCGTCTGCGACAACAATTCGTGCGCCACCTGAAAACGCGCGTGCGATTCCAACGCGCTGTTTTTGTCCACCTGACAACTGGCGTGGCATACGATCGGCGAATGCGCGTGGCAATTTCACCAAGTCGAGCAATTCTAACATCCGCGCTTCGCGTTCGGCATAGGAATTTCCGTATTTAAAAATTTCAAGCGCGCGGATGATTTGTCGCCCAACCGTCATGGACGGGTTCAACGTATCAAATGGGTTTTGGAACACCATCTGCACATCGGCCACGGTTTGTGTATCGCGGTCTTCGATTGCTGTGCTTTCGATACTGTTGCCATCCAGAAAAATCGATCCTTCGGTCGCTGTTTCAAGGCCCATCAAGACCTTGGCAAAGGTCGATTTGCCACAACCTGATTCACCAACGATGGCTAGGGTTTCGCTTTCGCGTGCTTCAAATGACAATGTTTCATTGGCTTTGACAACTTTGGTTGCACCCCCACTGCCAAACAACGCGTTCGCGGCGACTTCGTAATATTTTTTTAGGTTGTCTATCTTTAAAACCACATCGCCTGGTTCGGTTTTTTCGGACACAACGCTGGCCTTGATCGGGGCGTTCCAATCAATGTCACGAAACCGCAGACAGCGCGTGTTGTGACGGTCGTCACCCGGTATTGCGCTCATGGTGATGTCATTTGCGTTGCACAGGCCGTCTTGGAAATAATCGCAGCGCGGGCCAAAGTTGCAACCCTGTGGGCGTTCGTGCGGCAATGGGAAATTGCCGGGAATGGCGACCAAGGGCCGCGCGTTTTTATCTGCACCGGGCAGAGGGATCGACCGAAACAGCGCCTGCGTATAGGGATGCTGCATTTTGTCAAACACATCCTTGATCGACCCTGTTTCGACGGCTTCGCCCGAATACATGACGCAGATGCGGTCACAGGTTTCCAAAACCAAGCCCAGATTGTGCGAAATAAACAGCATGGATGTGCCGTATTTTTTACCCAAATCTTTGACCAGATCGACAACCGCTGCCTCAACCGTCACATCCAGTGCGGTTGTCGGTTCGTCCAAAATCAGCAGCGCAGGTTTCGACATCAACGCCATAGCGATGACGATGCGCTGTTGTTGCCCCCCCGACAGCTGGTGCGGGTATGATTTCAAAATGCGTTCAGGGTCGGGCAATTTAACATCCTCGACCACTTCTAGCGCGCGTTTGTATGCATCCTCTTCGCTGATCCCTTCGTGGATCATCGGCACTTCCATCAATTGTTTGCCGATTTTCATGGCTGGGTTCAGCGATGCCATGGGTTCTTGGTAAATCATGGCAATTTCATTGCCGCGGATATCGCGCAATTCTTCTGCGCTCATGGTGTTCAGGTCACGGCCCTTGAATTTAATGGTACCGCCCACGACGCGCCCATTTACGCCCAAGTCTTGCATAACACCCAAGGCAACCGTGGATTTACCACATCCGGATTCACCAACCAAACCGACCGCTTCGCCGGGTTGGACAGTCACCGAAAAATCCATGACCGCTGGAATTTCACGCAAACGTGTGAAAAATGAAATCGATAAATTGTCGATTTCTAAAATTGGACCGTCATACTCTATCTTTGACATTCGAACTCTCCCTGTTGGGGATGGGGCACTTGGGCCCCTTAAATTAATCTTTCAAGCTTTCTTCGCGCAGACCATCCGCCAACAGATTCAACCCCAAAACAAGGCTGAGCAGGGCGATCGACGGCACCAAAGCAGGATGCGGATAGATGGACAGCAATTTGCGCCCTTCGTTAATGGTGGCACCCCAATTCGGATCCTCGGGTGCAAGGCCCAGACCGAAAAAGCCCAATGTTCCCAAAAGGATGGTGGTGTAGCCAATGCGCAAACAGAAATCCACAATCAACGGACCCCGCGCATTTGGCAAAATTTCCCATAACATGATGTACCACGGGCCTTCGCCCCGTGTTTGGGCTGCCGCAACATAGTCGCGTGTTTTGATATCCATCGCCAAACCACGCACAATCCGGAAAACGGTGGGCGAATTGACGAACACCACAGATACAAACACCGTCAACAAACCTGCATCGACATCGAACAGGTCAATTTTATTGAACAGTGTGATTTTGGACCCCGTTTCGTTGATCAGTGAAACATATAACATCCCAAGAACGAACAAACTGATCGCCAACAGCAAGTTTCGCTGCTTTGGCAGGATGTAATACCGTGAATTGATCAACACTGTTGTAAAGATCAACGGGAATGAAAACAGCACCACGGCCATATATTGCGGCAAGCCTGTCAGGCGTATTTCAGGTGTGACCAGCAGGTAGAACAGCAAAATAACCGGAAAGGCCAAGATTAGGTTTGCCAAGAATGACAACCCGATGTCCAAGCGGCCGCCAAAATATCCGGCAGGCAGACCCAATGTGATACCAACCATAAACGCAAAGACGGTCGCCAAAGGCGCAATCACAATTACAATCGTTGATCCTGCGATCATACGGCTGAATACATCGCGCGCCAAATTATCGCCACCGAACAGGTAATAGGGATAATCGCCATCTTCGGCCCCACGCAGGGGAATGCCCGGCACTTTGTTTTTCATGCCCGACACCTGGCCCAGTGGGTCATGCGTCAAAATCATATCAAACAGACCCGCAAATGTTCCCGTAAAGACCCAGAACATCACAATGGCAAAGCCGATCATACCGATCGTGCTATCGAACAGTTTACCATATAGGCCCAGTTTACGTTTGTATTTGATCGATAAAACGAACGTCACAATCAGTGCTACCCAAACTGGTGCCAGCTGTGTTAATACGCGCAGCGTAATTTCAAACCAAGAAAGAAATTCCATAATCACGTTCCCTTAGTTTACGCTGATGCGTGGGTTAAGATACACATAGCCGATGTCTGAAATCAGCTGCGTGATCAATACGACCATCACAGACACGACGGATATCCCCAACAGCAATTCGATATCGTTGTTGCCTGCTGCGGCGACCAATGTCCAACCGACACCTTTGTAGTTAAACAGTGTCTCGACGATAACGACTCCATTCAGCAACCACGGGAACTGCAGCATGATCACGGTAAAGGGCGCGATCAAGGCATTGCGCAGCGCATGTTTTATAACAACATTTCGGAACGACACGCCCTTTAGCCGTGCAGTTCGAATGTATTGCGCGGTCATCACCTCGGCCATTGATGCGCGTGTCATCCGCGCGATATAGCCCATGCCGTACAACGCAATTGTAAGAACGGGCAGAAAGAAGTTTTCGAACGTTGCGGCATCAGCGGCCTGCGTTGCGGTTCCTTTGAACCACTTTAGGCCAAAGGCGGATGATGCAAACACGGTAATCAAGATAACACCTGACACATATTCAGGCGTCGCCGTTGTTGTAATGGCAAAGGATGACAGACTGCGGTCCAGTTTTGACCCCTCTTTCATACCGGCTAAAACGCCGATTATTAAAGCTGAGGGCACCATCAACACCATGACCCAGAACATGAGTTTCCCAGTCAACCCCAAGCGTGTGCTGACGATATCTGAAACGTCTGCTTTGAACACATTGGAAAATCCCCACTGTCCTTGAAGCACGCCACAAAATGTAGGTGCCTGATCGACAGGGATGTCGATTGTTGCACAGCGTGCGCGCGTTTTCCCATCGGACCCGGTGATCACATATCCAGGCCAAACCCCGAGCCATTCACCATATTTCATTGGCAGAGGGCGCAAGTACCCATTATTGCCAAGATAGCTTGCAACTTCTTCATCGGACATCCGAAAGTTTCCTTCGGACTTCGCCAATTTTTCCAAATTAGGATAGAGGTTGGTCAAGAAAAACACGATAAACGTCAAACACAGCGCGGTCATTAACATCACGCCGAAACGTTTAAGAATAAACAGTCCCATATCATTCCTTATCGGCTGCGGGGGTGCATCCCATTATACAGCAAAAGACCGCATACAGCTGGGTATGCGGTCTTTATTTATTGTGAAATTAAGCCTTTAGCGCCCACTTATAAACCTGTGGCAGATATGCGATGTGCATGTCACAGCCGACAACGTTTTCTTTGTGGTGACGATACAGCGACCGCCAGTATGGCTGGATTGTGACGCCTTCGTCGGCGATAATCGCCTGACATTTTGCCGCCACTTCGCGACGCTTGTCCGAATCCGCGATTGAGTTCGCCTCTGACAACAACGCATCGAATTCTGGGTTTGACCAACCGAATTCGTTCCATGCCTCGCCGGAACGATAGGCCAGACCCCAGATTTGCGTTGCCAGCGGACGGTGGTTCCAGTTGGTCGAGCTGAACGCATATTTTGTCCAGTCGTTCCAGAATGTGGATCCTGGCAAAATGGTCCGTTTGACGTTAAACCCTGCATCACGCAACTGCGCCGCAACCGAGTCGGTGGTGTTTTTACGCCAGTCGTCATCGATTGAATGCAGTTCGAATTCGTAATCCGCCATGCCAGCTTCTTCTAGCAATGCTTTCGCTTTGGCTGGATCAAAGGGCAGGCGACCCACGTTTGGATCAGTTTCTGGGTGCATTGGGCCAGCGTGGTGGTTGTTGGCTGCAGATCCCAGACCAGCATAGCCCAGTTCCAAACAGATTTCGTTATCAACGGCCATTGTGATCGCTTGGCGAACACGTTTGTCAGCGAATGGTTTTACGCCATTTGCGTCTTCTGCCAGTTGGTTTGGACGAACAACGATTGTCGCGCCTGATGCCACTTCGGATTTTGTCCAGCCTAGGCCGTCAAATACGTCAACGAAATCGCCAACGGTTTCCCAAATTGCGTCCACTTCGTCCGCGTCAGCGGCTGCAACCCATGCGGATGGGTCTGTGCCGTAATCGATGAATTCGATACGATCCAGATAGCCACCTTTGCCCGCGGCATAGCCCCACCATTCGTGGTCTTCGTTGCGTACAACGACGCCTTTTACGCCAACTTCCAGGCTTTCAGGTTTCATGTAACCGGTGCCAATTGGGTTTGACAGCATTGTTTCAGCGCTAAAGCTGGAATGTACGATCGACGCTGGGTAATCGGCCATGCCTGGGATAATTGTGATATCCGATGTCGCACATTTCAACAGCACGGTGTGGCTGTCAACAACTGTGATCGCGCCAGCGGCTGCTTTGCCAGTGTCGGCGTCAATCAGCGATGCCATACGGCCAGCCATTGAGTTACCTTCGACTGATTTGTCACACCATCCTTCGATGTTGCGCGCAACGTCTTCGGCGGTGAAATCGTCGCCATTGTTCCATTTTACGCCTTTGCGGACGTTCAATGTGTATTCTGTGGCGTTGTCATTGACGGACCAGCTTTCCAGCAACATAGGCTGGAATGAACCGTCATTGTTATATTCAACCAGATATTCCAACCAACCTGCTGTAAATGCGGCGATCTGTGTCCAGTCATAGGTGCGTGGATCTTTCAGTGCGCGCACTTCCATTTGCATGCGTAGCGTGCCGCCCATTTGTGCGTGACCAGCAGCCTGCACTGGCTGTGTCAGTCCACCCAAGGCATATGCGGTTGAAGCTGTCAGCCCAAGAGCTGTGGTGCGTGCTAGAAATTCGCGACGGCTTAGATCGCCATTTTTGAATTCGCTCGCATACATTTCTGCGGCTGGATGAATGTTTCCATCTGTGATGGTTTTATGCGTCATATTGTTCTCCCTGAGTGACACTTTATCTTATTGGTGGGTTTTCGTCGAAATCGTAAACGAGATCGCGTTTGCCGGATGGTTTGGCCCACATTATCACATACGGCCCCAAAATCCCCCACGCGTCAACGTCGTTAATCGTCATATTTCTATCAATTCGCGACATAGGGCCATGAAAAACGACTCTGACCGGTAATGCAACCCGAATCTAAGTTTTTTTTGTGAAGATCACTAAATAAACCAATGAAACTATTTATGCTTTGGTTGATACCTGTGCCAGTTTTTCATTTTACCCTTGAACCAAGTGCGCTGTCGTTTGGCAAATTGGCGTGTGGAAATTGTTGCCAATTCGCAGGCCTCGGTCAATGACAACGCGCCGCGCAGATGTGCAATCAACTCTGGTGCGCCGATTGTTTTTGATGAAAGCGCATCTGGATCCCAATTGGCTAAATTCTGTGCAGCCTCGTCCAATGCGCCTTGGGCTATCATTTGATGAAACCTGTGTTCAATACGTTCATTCAACACAGTTTTGTCGACATCAAATAAAATTGGATAGCATTGCGATAGGTCAAGTTTGGGCGCAGGTGTGCGCGCCTGCCACCAGGTGATAGACTGTCCAGTGGCTTTGTGAACCTCCCATGCGCGCTGAACGCGCATCGGATTTTGTAAATCAATCTGGTTGCGCGTCGCATCGTCCAGATCCGCGATCATCGGCGCCAAGCCTTGGGTGGTTCGAATGGCGTCGCCCAATGCGCGTACATCCTGTGGGATTGCCGGAATATCAGCCAAGCCTTGGGTTAGGGCGGTAAAATACAATCCCGTCCCACCCACGATCACGATCGGTCTCTCTTGTGATGTTAATGTATCGATCAGGTGTCCGGCCTCGCGCAGCCAATGACCAACTGAATAGGGCGCATCAGCGGCTAGGTGACCGTACAGGCGGTGGTCTGCGATTTGTTCGTCTGCCTCAGAGGGGCGGGCCGACAGAACACGCCAATTCGCATAGACCTGCAACGCATCCGCATTGATAATCACCGCGTTGTTACGATCTGCAATTTCCAGCGCAAGCGCAGATTTTCCCGACGCGGTTGGGCCCGCAATCAAGACGGGCAAATGGTCGGGTATATTGCGAATATCGTTTGATGTGATTTCGTTCACGCAGTGCTCCGGTCATTGTACGATTTCAGGTAGGATTTCTGCTTTTTAGGCCGATCTGCACCAAAAGGTAAATTGGTGCATTGAAACTTGGGGCGATTTCCGACATTTTACGCGACAATTCTATCGCGTTGTTCAAGGAGTTCAATATGAGCGAAGCACCCACCCCGAAAACCGCATTCAAACGTGTCATGCTAAAAATTTCGGGAGAAGCCCTGATGGGCGATCAAGGTTTTGGACTTCACCCACCAACAGTCGAAAGAATCGCCCGTGAGGTAAAGACCGTTCATGACATGGGTGTCGAAATCTGTATGGTCATCGGCGGTGGTAACATTTTCCGTGGCCTGCAGGGCAGCGCACAGGGAATGGAACGCACGACGGCCGATTACATGGGAATGCTGGCCACGGTGATGAACGCCTTGGCGATGCAAAGCGCGCTTGAGGGATTGGGTGTCTTTACCCGCGTGATCAGTGCCATTCCGATGGATCAGGTCTGCGAACCCTATATTCGCCGTCGCGCAGTGCGCCATTTAGAAAAGAAGCGGGTCTGCATTTTTGCTGCGGGGACGGGGAACCCGTATTTTACAACCGACACCGCGTCTGCATTGCGCGCGTCTGAAATGGCCTGTGATGCTGTGTTTATGGGCAAACAAGTTGATGGTATCTATGATAGCGATCCAAAGCTAAACCCAGATGCAAAGCGTTTCGATTCAATCACCTATACCCAAGTGTTGCAAGAAAATCTGCGGGTCATGGATGCCAGCGCAATTGCGTTGATGCGCGACAATAAAATGCCGTTAATCGTATTTTCACTGGATGAACCAGGTGGGTTCCGTGGAATTTTGGCAGGCGAAGGTACCTATACAACCGTGACCGACTAGGGTTACAAGGGATCAACAGAAAACCAAATCTAAAAGGCAGGACAATGTCAGACGAGTTTATGTTAGACACAGATGGACTAAAACGGCGCATTGATGGCGCGTTGACGTCACTTAAAACAGAATTTGCATCCTTGCGGACAGGTCGCGCATCATCTTCGATGTTGGAGCCGATCACGGTCGAAGCATATGGCCAACGTACCCCGATAAATCAGGTTGGCACAGTCAACGTCCCCGAACCGCGAATGGTGACCATCAATGTTTGGGATAAAACAATGGTCGGCAAAGTTGAAAAAGCAATCCGCGAAAGCGGGCTTGGGATTAATCCACAGTTGAACGGCACCATCATTATGCTGCCGATCCCCGAACTGAACGAAGAACGTCGCCGTGAACTGACCCGTGTGGCAGCGCAATATGCAGAAAACGCACGTGTTTCGATTCGAAACGTCCGCCGCGACGGCATGGATCAGATCAAAAAAGCAAAAGACGGCATGTCAGAAGATGATCAGAAATTCTGGGAATCCGAGGTGCAGGAATTGACTGACACATCCATCAAATCAGTGGATGCAGCACTAGAAACGAAGCAAGCTGAGATCATGCAGGTTTGATATCGACGATGGCGGACGGAATTCCCAACGAAAAAATTGCGCGCCATGTTGCGATCATTATGGATGGCAACGGCAGATGGGCGCAATTGCGTGGCCGTCCGCGATTATTCGGTCATCGCGCAGGTGCAAAACGTGTGCGCGAAATTGTCGAGGCGTGCCCAGATCTGGGTGTTAAGTATTTGACAATATTTGCGTTTTCTACTGAAAACTGGAAACGCACCCAGACCGAGGTATCCGGTCTGATGTATTTGTTCAAACGCTATATCTTGAAAGAAGCAAGTTCGCTGGCCAACGCTGGCGTTTGTGTTCGTTTTATTGGGGATCGCCATCGTTTAGAACCAACTTTGGTGACACTGATGGGCGAACTTGAGGACATGACGCAAAATAACACCCGCGTCAATTTAACCATCGCGTTGAATTATGGCGGTCGAGACGAAGTGGCACGTGCCGTCAAGCGCATGGCTGAGGATATCGAGACTGGCAAAATCTGTGCCCAAGACGTCACTGAAAACACCCTGACGCGCTATCTGGATACACATGTGTTGCCTGATCCGGATTTGGTTATTCGCACGTCCGGCGAGGCGCGGGTTTCAAATTTTCTGCTCTGGCAGGCGGCCTATTCCGAATATGAATTTGTGAAAACCCTATGGCCGGATTTCACCCGCGATATTTTTGCGCAGATCGTTGGGGATTTTGCAAAGCGGGATCGCCGATTTGGCGCGGTGAAATCATGACATCGGGGCGCTGGAACGACCTGCGTGCGCGCATTTTATCGGCTTTGATTTTATTGGCAATCGCGGCAGGTTCACTGTGGTTGGGCCCAACCCAATTTGGACTGTTTGTATTGGTTCTGGTCGCAGCGATGCACTGGGAATTGGCGCGTATGATTGTGACCAATGTGACGTGGCAGGGTTTTGCATCCGCTGGCGTTGCAGTCATCGCGTCGATTGGAGTGGTGTATTACCCTGACCCAGTCCAGCAGGGCGTAATTTTTGGCGTAAATGCAGTGGTACAGGCAGTGTTGGTGCGCCGTATGATAATGCGTGCGGCACTGTATTCCTGTGCGATTTTACTGGCTGGATTGGTGCTTTACCGCTTGGATGTCACCTATGGTGTTCGTGCAATATTGTGGCTGACCGGCTTGGTCGTTGTGACAGACATCGCGGGGTATTTTGCGGGCCGTATCATTGGTGGCCCCAAATTTTGGCCGCGGTTTAGCCCGAAAAAAACATGGTCGGGTGCCTTGGCGGGATGGGCTGCTGCGGTGGGTTTATCGGTTGCGATGCTGCCGCAAATTACACCCGACTTGGGGCTGACCTCGATTGTGGTTCTGGCGATTGTTTTGTCGTTTTGTTCCCAAATGGGCGACATTTTCGAAAGCGCAATTAAACGCAAATGCGACGTAAAAGACAGTTCAAACTTGATCCCCGGTCATGGTGGGGTATTGGACCGTATGGATGGCATTGTGGGGGCTGCATTGGCGTTTGGTTTGGTTGGACCGTGGGTTTTGTAATATGAAACGGATCAGCATCTTTGGCGCGACGGGATCCATTGGACAAAGCACCTTGGATATCATACGCCACGATCGTGCGGGATTTCATATCTGTGCGCTGACAGGGGCGCGTAACATCGAACAACTGGCCCAAGACGCGATTGAGTTTGGCGCAGACTACGCGATTACATCCGTTGATGCGCTTTATGAACCGCTAAAAGATTTGTTGTCAGGCACTGGTGTGACCGCGATGGCGGGACGCGCGGCCTTGGTCGACGCGGGCGATCTGCCGGTTGATCTATGTGTCTCAGCAATCGTTGGTGCCGCTGGACTTGAACCGGGTTACCGCGCCTTGGCCCGCGGGGCCGATTTAGCGCTTGCAAACAAAGAAAGCATGGTCGCCGCCGGCCAACTGATGAAACATACAGCTCGCAACAGTGGTGGCCAGTTATTACCGGTTGATAGCGAACATTCCGCCATTTTTCAGGCGCTGCAAGGTGAAAACCGTCAATCCGTCGAACGCGTGATTATCACTGCATCAGGTGGTGCATTTCGGGATTGGTCGCTGGCGCAATTGCAATCGGCCACCCCAGCGCAGGCGCAGACCCATCCGAACTGGGATATGGGCCAACGCATTACGATTGACAGTGCATCAATGTTTAATAAAGCATTGGAGGTCATTGAAGCGAAAGAGTTATTCGATTTATCGCCCGATCAAATAGAAGTGGTCATTCACCCCCAATCCCTGATCCATTCGGTTGTTGGGTTTTGTGATGCAGGCATGATGGCCCATATCGGGCCGCATGACATGCGTCACGCAATTGCCTATGCAATGTATTATCCCAACCGTCCTGCACTGACATTGGAACGGTTGGATTTGGCCAAAATTGGCCGTTTGGATTTCATGGAACCCGATCGCGCAAAATACCCTGCGCTGGATCTGGCGTATCATGTGATGCAACAGGGCGGGCTGATGGGGGCCGCATTTAACGCGGCCAAGGAAACGGCGCTGGATGCCTTTATCGCGGGTCAAATTGGTTTTTTAACCATGTCGCAGGTTGTCAAACAGGTATTGGACCACCTATCTATTGATACAGCGACCACATCTGACCCGTTGGATTTGGACAATATTTTGGCGATGGACGCTTTGGCGCGCACTGTTGCTTTCGACGAAATTAATAAGATTTAAGGTAGGGATATCTGTTGGAATTTGCGTCCGTCTTACCCGCATTTGGAAACTTTGGCTTTACGATATTGGCCTTTGTTGTCAGCTTGTCCATTATTGTGTTCGTTCATGAATTTGGCCATTACATTGTGGGCCGCTGGTCAGGGATCAAGGCGGATGTTTTTTCGCTGGGTTTTGGTCCGGTCGTGGCATCGCGTGTTGATCGTCATGGAACAAAGTGGCAATTCGCACTGTTGCCCTTTGGGGGCTATGTTAAATTCAAGGGCGATAAATCCGCCGCAAGCGCGCCTGACGGCGAGGTGTTGCAAACCCTAGACCCATCGGAATTACGCGACACAATGCATGGCGCACCCTTGTGGGCGCGGGCGGCCACCGTTGCGGCGGGGCCTGTGTTTAATTTCATTTTCTCAATCGCGTTGTTTTTTGCCCTGTCGCTAAACGAAGGTACCGTAAAATTGCCGCTAAGCGTCGGCAAGATTTATGATCTGCCACATATGGGTGAACTGCAGGTGGGCGATACATTGCTGTCTGTCGACGGCATCGACGCGCCGCAAACCGATGACGTTGGCGATTTCTTTGCCGATATTCGCCAATCGACCACATTTCCGTTGATGCCCTATCGCGTGGAACGTGATGGGGTGGTGATGACTGTGGACGGACCCAGCATGGACCCCGCGCGTGTCGATCGTCTGATCCCGCGGTCCGCCGCGATAGAGGCGGGGCTAGATATTGGCGATGTGATCACCGCGGTCAATGGACAAGACATTTATTCATTTTCACGCTTGAAAGAATTGGTCGAAGGATCCGAAGGCAAACCCCTGACGTTGAACATTTGGCGCAATGGTCAAGAATTTGAAACCATTTTGCAGCCCAAACGCAGTGATGAACAAAAAGCTGATGGATCATTCGTCACGTACTGGCGGATCGGCATTGTTGGCACGGTTTATTCATTTGAACCCGCAAATGGTGCCGTTGGGGTGTGGGATGCGTTTGGCTATAGTTTGGCAAATACCTACCGCATCATGGAGGGATCTGTCTCAGGCCTGTATCACGTGTTTTCGGGCGCGATCAGCAGTTGCAACTTGTCTGGACCGATTGGAATTGCCGAAACCACGGGGCAAATGGCCCAGCAAAGCGGCATGGATTTATTGTGGTTCATTTCCATGTTGT
>Ga0255766_10004056_pt1 | contig 12563 bp, 10 predicted proteins | sample 071ome_23_FD_179966 | JGI IMG/M metagenome (GOLD analysis project Ga0255766, IMG submission 179966) | Coastal salt marsh microbial communities from the Groves Creek Marsh, Skidaway Island, Georgia - 071403BT metaG (version 2) | ecosystem: Environmental > Aquatic > Marine > Intertidal zone >... | reverse complement strand
TCTGTTTTTCTCCTCTCTTTTTTTCTTTCTCTGAACGACGACTCGAGGGGATATCGCGCGCGGAGATGTCTCGGGACGGATCTCTCTGTTGCGTGAGGTCCTTATCTCGCATTTGAAAAAATTCTACGAAAGAAAAAGTCTAATAAAACGTACCTCTCTGATCTCTTTAGCCCAACCGGCGAGATCAAAGTTCTCTCTCCACTTGCCGGTTTCGTTGTACGTCATCGTTTGTTGTTCGTTAATTTCCGGCGACGGCATCGCGATCGCGGCGAGTTTTGTCTCCTTGATGAATGCGCCGTTGTTTCGGGAGGAGGACAAAATCGACGTCACTCTGCTGCTGCGCGTGGTCATCTTCTTCGTCGAAGCTTTTCTGGAGGAAGAGGAGGAGGATCGAGCGGACGCCGCGGTCGGCGAGACGGTTCGTTGGATGGCAATCATTACTACTACTTTACTGTCTTAAGAACGCGAGCGAGATCTAAAATAAATAGATAAAAAGTACGTGTGGGGGGGGGAGTGTAGTATGTGCGTAAAAAGTGGAGTCGAAGCCTCTCGGCCGCTCAAAAAGGATCTTCGTGTGTTTAGGGTGTTCATAGTAGTAAGAGAGCGGGACGACGAAAGCGCAGAAGAAGGGCGCGTGGTGTGGCGTTCCTTGGTGGTGGTTAAAAAATCTTCCAATTATTATTAAAGCGGCTCGCCTAAAAACTCCAAGACTTCTTTCAACGCGACGATGAATTTATCCACGTCTTCTTTGGTGTTGTAAATGTACAAGCTCGCTCGCGCGCTGCCGAGGACGTCTAAGTGTCGGTGCAGCGGTTGCGTGCAGTGGTGGCCGCTTCGACAGCCGACGCCGTGGAGTTGGTCGAGTAAGGTGCAAATGTCCGAGCAGTTGACGCCGTCGACGTTGAAGGCGGCTAAGGAGGCGCGTTCGAAGTTTTTGCCCGTGCGAGGGTCTACTTTGAGCGGGTTTGGACCGTATATTCGGACGTTGGGGATGTTTTTGACGAGCTCGGAGTAGAGGTACGCGCCGAGCGCGAGTTCAAACTCTTGGACGCGGTCCATGCCTATTTTGGAGAGATAGTCGCACGCGGCACCTAAGGCGACGGCTTCGGCGATCGCTGGCGTGCCGGCTTCAAATCTACCCGGTGGTGGTGCGTACGTGGACTTCTCCAAGTAGACGTCTTGGATCATTTCACCGCCGCCCATCCACGGCGGCATATCTGACAAGACGTCGTACTTCCCCCACAAAAAACCAATACCGGTTGGACCGCACATCTTGTGACCACTGGCGACTATGAAGTCCGCACCTAACTTTTGCACGTCTACCGGCATGTGTGGAACGCTTTGGCACGCGTCCAAAACTACCGTCGCGTTGACGCTCTTTGCCGTTTTTACGATCCTTTCCACGTCGCTCGTAAAACCGAGGACGTTGGAAACGTGCGGCAACGACACCAGCTTCGTTTTCGCACTCACCGTCCGTTCTAACTCATCCAAATCCAAGCACTCGTTCTCGTCCAACCCGATGAATTTCAACACCGCGCCTTTTCTTTCCGCCAACAACTGCCACGGCACGATGTTCGAGTGGTGCTCCGCCACCGATAACACGATTTCGTCGCCTTCCTTAATGTTCTTCTCGCCCCACGTGTTGCACACTAAGTTGAGCGCCTCGCTCGCGTTTCGCGTGAACACAATCTCTCTGTCTGTTTTCGCGTTTATAAACTTTGCAACTTTCGCGCGACTCTGTTCGTACATGTCCGTCGCTCGCGCGGACAAATAGTGCACTCCTCGGTGCACGTTCGCGTTGCTCGTTCTGTAAAACTCGCCGTGCGCGGTGAGCACTTCCTTCGGTTTCTGCGACGTCGCCGCGGAGTCTAAATACACGATGGACATTCCCATTTCATTTTTCGAATCGAGAATGGGGAAATCCCCGCGCACTTCTCGGCTCAAGTCCAGAGCGGCATCGGCGACGGCGCTCGCTTTCGGCGGGAGAAGAACGATTGGTGATTTTCCAATTCTTCGTCCTCCTCTTCCTCCTCCCGCTGCAAAAAAGCGTTTTCGCGTTGGAAAACTCTCCGCGATGGAAGAAGATGGTGATGATGAAGAAGACGTTCTGCCGGAGTTGGAGCGTTGCGAGACGCTCGCGCGCGCGTACGAGGAGACGAACGCAGGCATTTTTAGAAATTATGAAGATTATATCCAGAAAAATGACGTGTTCCACCGAAAATATGTGTGAAAAATATGCGCGTCCACATTTTTTGCGACGGTGTGCTGTACTGTATTACTGCTATTCTATTACTATTACTACTAGTACTACTGTTACGCGTCTAACGTTTCTCTCGGAACGTACGCCCAGCCTTCCGGGAGCGTGCTGTTCGCCCTTTGCGCCTCTTCGTCGCTCATCAAGGCGGTAGCGGGCGCGCGACTTCCGTTTCTGGACGCGCGGACGTACCCGCGCGTACCTCGGCTGGCGCCTCGCGCGTAGGCGGTCGATCGGGCTTTTTTCGGCGTGCCACCGTTTGATCCTGGGTGAGATAAGTCGGGGTTAGACGTCGGGGAGAGCTTGTTTGGGATGGAGACGTCGCTGCTGTGGCTGCTCTGGTGTTGGAGTAATCCGGCGGAACCGCCGAGCGCGAAAGCGCTAGACGCTGCTGCGTTGTTATTGTTGATATTCCCTGGATTGTGAATGGATTCACACTCGAGGCGCATGGATTTCTGCATAGCTCTCAACGCACTCAGCATGGACACTTTACCGCGTTTTCCATCGGCCGACGCGCGAACCGTTTGAACCATCACCTCGTTTTCGTCATCCGTAAACGACAGCTTGGCAACTTGAACGCCTTTGCTTTCGTCTTTTTCTCTTTGGACTGACGAGTGCCGGTCGCAGTACGCTCTCGGTTGTCTTTTGGAAGAACTACTACCGTCGGAGAAACGGGCGTGCCAACCGGCAGCTCTCGCGCAGCACAAGTGGAACCGCGTGCGACAACTACCAAACGCGCACGTCGCCGCGCATCCGCCTCTTCGAGAATAACAAAGCGTGCACGAATTTGATAAGATGGGCGTATCGATTTGTGGTTGCGCGACGACAACAGCTTGATCAGCTTTGTTGGTTGGCGTCCCGCTGAAGTGAATGGTTCCACCGAAAATGCTTGGGTTAATCTCAATGGAATCAGCAAATGGATTGGCCGTAGCCCCTCGAACTAATTCGGCGCACGACACATGGACCCACGCAGTCGCCGTTGTCGAGCTCGGTTGATTGCTCCTCTGCGAAACCGGAAGTGTCAGCGATGCTTTCTTCATGGCGCCAAGCTTTGCAGGACACAAAATACACGAAACGCCCTTCCCGTGCGCTCTCAACTTCTCGTCCACGGAAGTTAACAAAGGCGAATGCGCCGTACGTTTTTGCGCGTCTGGGAAAGATCCGTAGCCGCTCCCGTGATCATGCGAACAAACGTCGCAGACGAAAGTTTTGTGTTTTTCGTTCTTATCCGATAAAGTGCCGTAACAACCGTCGTGTACCGTAACGTCGCACCCAAGACATCTGTAGATTGTTTTATCCTTGACAACTTTCACGGAACAACACGAGTTTGCACAGACATTGCACACGTCCAAAACGGTTCGACTCGTCGAGGCGTGTAAAGGATCGAGAAGTTGGAACAAACTTCTCGCATCGACCTTCGGTCCTGCTGTGGTATTAACACTCACATTTTGACCGGGGTTGTTTTCTAACGAGCGTTCCGTGAACGAAGACTGTTTTGACTCCAACGCGTTTGCTTTCGGACTCGTGCCGAAGAAACCGGCAACTTTACCTCTCAATCCCAACACTTGCAACGCGGCGTTGGCCAAAGCTACGCCACGTCGCGGACGCGATACGTTTGCTGACTCGTCCGGTATTTCAGGAATCATAAGCTGATTTGTATTAACGTCCGGGTTTCCGGTTGCCGCGGCAACCTGTTCCCCGAGATGGCGGCGAAAGGCTTGGCGTTTCGACTCTTCCGCAGCGGCGGCAGCTTTTTCCAAAGCTTGCTGTTGATCTCTCGCACGTTTTTCCCTCTTTTCTTTCCTCCGAGCTTCGCGAATGGTGTTAACAAACGCGTTCGCTTCGCTGATGCCGATGTATCTGTTCTCAAACCACGTCGCCTCTTCTTCAATCTTGCCGGCAATTTCTTGGAAGAATTTCGTCAAGTTTGATCGATTGGCGTTAATTTGATATAGAAGCTCATATTGGCATGTGAGCAATTCGTTCTCCACGTCGTCGCAAGGAACGCAAGAAACTAGTCCTGGATTATTCGAAAAGTACTTTTGTAAACGCTTCAACTCGTCCTTTGCGTCTTTCGCCGTCGGATCATCCTGTTCGTAGCTTTCGCTTTCGTCGTCTGTCCCTCCGTATCGTTGCATCGGAACGACTGCTAAAGATGGAAACTTGACTTTACCGTTCGTATCTGGCGACAACGGTGATTTGAGGCTTTTGTTGATGTTTGGCGTCGTCGTCGTCGTCGTCGTTGCCGGCGACGTCTTCGTTGTCCGTTCGTCATCCTTTCTTCCTTTCCGCGCGGGCGTTTTCTTGTTCTTCTGCTTCTTCGTTTTCGAGGCGGACTTTTGCTCTTTCGCTTCTTCCTCTTCGTCTGCGACGACATCCTCGAGCGCCTCCTCTGCCTTTCGTTTTTTCTCCAGAATATCCTCTTTGATGCGTTCGCGCAACTTTTCGCACCGAAATTGAGCTTCGTCTGTCCCGCACGTCGCCTTGGCGTGATCCGAGCCTTTCTCACACAAAGCGCACGCTTTTGCCTTCTTTGATGCGCTCTTATTCCCTTTCGCTCCTCTTTTTCCAGTAGTTTTTCGTTGTCTGTTGGGTGTCTCGTCTTCATTCTCTACGATCGCGGTGAATTCAGGCGTTTTGAATGCTGTTTGCATGAGTTGCAAAGTGTGCGGGTGAGCCGCTTCGCCCAGCGCTATGCGCTCCATGGCGTCGTGATCACCCGATACGCCAAACGTCGCCCGAATCCGGTTCTCGAGTTGCACCTTCTTCGCGAATATTTCTTCTTTAGATTCCAAGAAGCCACTCATCCCGCAACGCGCGTTGGCCTTCTCGTCCTCCTCTACCTTTATTTCCGCTTCTTGCTGTTGTTGCAGTAGCAACAGTTGTTCTTGTTGCTGTTTTTCCTCTTCTTGTTGCTTCAATTGTTTGGCTTTTGTCGTCCACGCGCTCTTCTTGCCTTTCTTCGCCGCCGTACCTTTGCGTTTCTTCGATAACGCCGCACCAATCAACTTTCCATGAGCTCCGTGCCCAACGCCCATGTTATTCACATCGTTCACGACGACCACGTCTTTATCAAATTTCTTGCCGTGGTTCTCCATGGCTTGTTTTCGTCTCTCTACAATTTTTACCACAATCTCCGACAGCCATATTCGCGCTCGCATGACGATTAAATCTTCCTCGGTCAACTCGTTCTCCTCGTCTTGCGCGCCTACCGCTAGTTTTGTCCGCGAGCTGCTCCTCGAGGCGATTTTCTTCGCGGGCGCTTTCATCCATCTGTCTCGCGCCTGTTTGTCCCCGTTGAAAATGTCTTCTAAAAACGACACCGCGATGTCCTCGTCCTCTTTCTCTTCGTCCTCATCTTCGTCGTCTTCCTCGTCGTCGCTTTCTTTCCGCAACAAGCTTCCTATTTCCCTCGACATGGCTAAAAATGCAGAGCACAACTCGCGTATCTCGTCGCTTTGCAAACAGTCAAAAGACTGCGTCGCTCTCGTCGCCTCTTCCCCTAGCGGTTTGAACGCATCCATGGGCGACTGCAAAAACAATAAAGGCGCCGTACCAAGCGCCGGCGCTTGCTGTTGTCCACTCGTCGACGCCATGGCTCCTTCTGTCGTCCTCCTCGCGCGTTCTTCTTCGTCGTTGCCGTCGTCTAAAGTCATGATTCTGTTCTTGTTCCCAATCGGAGGTATCTTCAGCGCCTGGTCGTCTCTCCAGTTCTTCGTCGGCAACACTCTCGCCACGTCGTTAGCACCAACTCTCCTAAACACCTCCTCCGCCCATCTCCACCACGAAGATGTCTTCGTTTTTGTCAGCATCGTCGGCGCCGCGCCTTTGCGCGCCTTTTTACTCTTCTTTATTCCTCCTTGAAAACTTTTCCCGTTTACTCCTCCGCCGTTCGCGAGCGCCAAGTTGCTCATACTCCCGTAACTGGCTTTCTTCTTCTTACTATTCTTGGAAAAAACCGAAGACGGTTGGCTCCTCGCCGAGGCTTTCTTCTCCAGCTCATCCATCGCGTGCGCTTCCAACAGCGTGTACGGCGCTCTCTTCAAACTCCTCCCCTCGCCCGTCGCCGCCGACGATCCGTGACCGCCGCCGCCACCACCACCAAACGGAAAAGAAGACGATGTGTTCAGAAAAACACCAATCGGCGCGTATTCCGAGAGCACTTGTTGCTGCTCCAGACCTCGCGGCAAACGAGCGTGCGACTCTAAAATATCCTCGTGGTGCTTGAACAGAGCTTCTTCCAACGCGTCCAGGCGGAATTCAATCGTCTTTGGCGGCGGCGGTGGCGGTCTGTCTTCCTTCATCCTTTTCCCCGTTGTTACTTTTTTCCCCAATAGACTTTTCTCTCTCTTTTCTCTCTTTTCTCTCTTTTCTCTCTCTCTCTCTCTCTCTCTTGGGGAAGAGAATTGGAATTAGATCTCTCCTCTTTTCTCCTCCCTGAAACGACGAGAGATGAAAAAAAAGCGAGCCAAACGCGCAGAATACGTGAAGGGCGAGCGAGGTGTTCCGTTCCTTTTTCTTTTTCTTAATCGCGTCGAGAAGAGGGCCCCCCCCAAACCGGAGACAAAGCAGCAGTTGGCCCGAGTTTTTCACGCTCTTCTCTCTCGCGGGGAAAAGTTTTTTGCAGCAAAAAACGAGCAAAAATGCTTGAAATTTTCGCATGTTTAGGGTTTATATTTAGGGTTTTGTCCTCAAAAGTGAAGCAGAAAACAGTTGGGTGAAGACGCCAGAGAGAGAGAAGCGGAAGAGAAGTTTTATCGATGGAAGAAGAAGAGAGGAAGAGAGCGAAACGCGCCGCGGCGGGTGCGTCGAGCGATGTTGCCGATAAACGAAGAAGAATCGTATGCATCGTCGGCGCGACCGGTTCTGGGAAGACAAAGTTATCGATAGATGTAGCGACGCGGATTTTGGAAAAAGAAGGAGAGAAGAACGTGAGCGCGACGATTGTAAACTTGGACGCTTTGCAAGTGCACGGCGCGCTGCCGATCGCGACGGCGCGAGTCAGAGAAGAGGAGAAGAGAGGGATCGCGCACGAGTTGTTCGGGGTGGTTGACGTCGTGGATGATGATGAGGAGGAAGAGGAAGAAGACGGCGGCGGCGGCGGCGGCGGTGTTTTAGAAGTAGAAGAAGAAGAGTTCGCGAGAAGGAGGAAGAGGAGGTTGTTGAAACCGCGGAGGAGGACGAAAGACGTGCGATGGTTTCGGGAGTCGTTCTTGGAAATAGTGGAGAAGATTTGGGAAGAAGAAGAGAGATGCGGGAAGAAAGGCAGCGTGGTTATATGCGTCGGTGGCACGCCGTATTACGCGAAAGCGGCAATGTTGAAGACGTTTTTGCCGCCGAAGCCGACTTCGTTGGAAGAAGAAGAAGTAGAAGAAGAAGAAGAAAACGAGGCATCTGCGTCCGATGCGTCGGGCGATGAGAACGAAAACAACAACGAAGACGTCGATAAACTTTCTGCGGACGAAAAACGAGCGGTGCACGAAAGATTGCGCGAATTGGACCCAAAATCGGCAGCGCGTTTACATCCGAAAGACGCGAGACGCGTGAGAAGGTATTTGCAAATAGCAGAAAAGGCAAACGGCGACGAAAGTTTATTGCCTTCAACGCTATTTCAACGACAACAACGAGAAGAACAGCTCATGTTTCCGCCACACGTGATGAGAGTGATACATTTGGTCGCCGAGAACGATGCGTTGGAAAATACGCTCGAGAGGCGACTGGAACAAATGCGCCGAGACGGCGTGGAAAACGAGATTAAAACGTTCGTCGAAACCTACCCGACGGTTGCGAAATCGAACAAAGGCGTGGCGCAAGCCATCGGTGTTCGAGAGTTTCTCGACGACGCGGAAACACTTTTCGTGAATATGTCTGCGCGAACGAAACGTTTGGCCAGACGTCAACGCAGACAGTTCGCAAACATGATAGAATCGAGCGGGTTTTGTTCGGCGCCGGCGATTACAATCGACGCGACGAGAATGCACGAGATGTTGGCGACATCGCAGCTCTCGTCATCGAACGTGTTTTGGGAAGACGAAATCGTCCACCGAGCGACTGAATTCATCTTGGACGAGTATGTTGAAGTACAACGCAGTAATCGCGATGCGCCTGACGAAAATGACAACGTGTGGATCGAACGTGCGTGCAAAGCGTGCGGCGATAGGATTTTTCGCGGCGATCGCGACTGGTTGGCACACACGTCTTCGAAAAGACACAAAAATCGCGTTCGAAACTTGAGAAAGAGTCGAGAGGGACAACGAGGGAGTTTACATCCGAACAAAATAGCAAAATAAATGCGCATGCGCGCGCGCGTAGAGTAGTTTTAGTTAGTATATAGCACAATATTTTGATGACAAATACATTACTTGCCCCCGATGAAAGGTATCAACTTTGGCGTTTCTCTCTTGTACTTTTGATACGCCTCTTCGTTACCCCATCTCTCGTCCGCGCTCTTCTCCAACAACGGAATCCCGCTTAACTGCGTGATTAAAAATGCAACCAGTAACGGCGACAAAACGCACCCGATAACCTCACCGGCGCCGTATTTCGCCACTCCAGACAATCCGACCATACTCATCCCGGTCCATAAAGTAATCTCTCCGAAATAGTTCGGGTGTCTGGAAATGCTCCACAACCCGCTGTCTATGTATTTTCCCTTATTCTTCGCGTCAGCTTTGAATGCTCTTTTTTGTTGATCGGCGACTGTTTCCATGGTTAAACCGGCAGCAAAAACGGCGAATCCGACCCAATCCAAAGCTCTCAGCGGTCCTTGCGTCGCCGCGTTCGCGTTGATCAAAATCACCGGCATCGCCGTCACCAGCACCCAAATGCCTTGTATGAACCAGTAAATCCCAAACGTAGCCGGGTCTTCTTTAATCCCGTCGAACCGTTTATCCCCTCCATCTTTGTGTACCCGAGTGACGAGAAACGTGCCCAAACGCAACGCCCACGCCAACAGCGCCGTCGTTGCCAACGCCGCTCTCGGTTCGCCGTTCGTGCACGCAAACGTGGACGCCGCGACAGCCGCGAACGCCCCGGAGCCGCACAAATCGTAATACTTTTCCGTTTTCTTCGCGCTCGAAATCGCCCATCCGACGAATTGGATGCCAAAATCGACGATCGACGCCGCGCCGATTATCCAAGCCACGGAGACCATCGAGGAAGAGACCGACAGAGAAGGAGAAGAAGAAGCAGCCGAGGAAGAAAAAGCCGCAGACGTCGTATCGGCAACGAACTGAAGTGGTGAAACGAACGCTCTCGTCGCGCGACGCCGCTGCCGCTCAAAAAAACCGCCGGCCCTCTTCGTCGTCCGCCGCGTTTCTCCTCGCTCGAGAAGAGAAGAGGAGGCGAAGGAAGCGAAGCGTCGCGGGTGCGTCCGGAAACAAGCTTCTGCGCTCTTCTTCTTCGGAAGTCGTTGGAGGTAGTAAAATCCAACTCCCGCTTCAAAGGTAGCGGCAGCTCTTAGTCTGGAGGCCCACAAACAGGAGGAGAACGGAGAGGAAAGAGCACAACAAGAAGCTCTCCCCGCTGGTGGTGGTGCGATTCGAGAGAAAGAAGAGAATAAAGCGAACGAGGAGGAACTCTTCGACGCGCTTCTCAGCATGTAAGCAAAGATAAATGACGATTTGTTTTGTTTTATATGAAGGCACGTGGTTACCCTAAACCCTAAACCCTAAATAGTCTTTTGACGAGGGCAACCTTACAACTCGTATCTCTCTCTTCAAAGTTAAGTTAATTCTCTCAAAATCTTTCTTTCGAGCGCGCGCGCGCGCGAGAATCTCGAGAAGAAAAAGATCAACGACAACACTCGTCGTTTGTGACTGCGAGCGATGATGATGACGACGACGACGACCAATTGGGGTAGTTCTCAGCAGTTGGGGAAAGCGACCAATACTAATTCTTCGAGGAGAAGGATAACGAAATCGTGGAGTCGTGTTGGGAAGACTCGCGCGTTTGTCGTCGTCGCGCAAAGCGACGGAGGCGGTGAAAATAAGTTTAATTCTGGCGACGTGGCGCCTCCGAAGAGGAAGAGCGTGATTTACGGCGTGGATGATGTCGGTGTCGTAGCGAATACGAATACGACGACGACAACCGCGACGATTACCTCGTCTCCTCCTCCTTCTCCTTTGCCAGTTAGGGAAGAAGAACGAGCAACAAAAGCCACTCCCGCCGCGCTGAAAACGGCGAACGAAGAAACGATTCCTTCGAAAGAAGAAGAGGAGAAATCCCGGAAATCTGCCAACGTGATTGATTTATTCGAACGCGCGGCGTCGCCGATTGGGACCATCGAACGCGCCAAGGCGGCGCTGAACGCCGCGCAAGCTCGGGCGGCGGTGACTTCGCCAATTGAGATTGGCAAGGCGAAAAGGATATTAGATGACGGGCTGTCAACGGTGAGGAGAAACGCGGAGAAAACGTTGAATGAGATGAGCAAAGCGGCCGCGAATGTAGCGTCTGGAGCGGGTGGGACGTTGAGAAACGCGCAGAAGAAAGCGCACTCGATTAACCATTCCATCGATATTGACGACGATGCGAACGGCGATGCGACTGGGATGGATTTTTGGTCCTGGACGCCTCCTGAAAGGAAAAAAACCGACGATGGCGCTCCGGTACCTAAATTACAGAAACAAACGCAAACTAGAATCGAGCAGGCGGTGCAAGTCGCTGAACGCGGCGTCCCGCAGACGCTCAATTTAGACTTCCAATCTCAAGTTCAGGCCAAAGGCACGAAAGAGTTGTCGTTGGCGTTTGAAAGTCAAACTGCGACGCAGGCAGACGAGGTGGAAGCAGACCAAAGGGCACCGACCGAGGCTGAGTTCGCGACCGCGGTGAGAGAATTAGGCGCGGATGGCGAAACGTACGGCGAGCTTTCTGACGGTACCCGATGGTGGCGAGAAGCAGGCACGAGCGAATTGGAAAACGGACGCATTTGCGAATGGACGTTAGTGAGAGGTCAGTCTGCGGACGGGTCCGTCGAATGGGAAGAGAAATGGTGGTCTACCGCGGACGCGTTCGATTACAAAGAACTCGGTGCCGTGAAATCCGGTCGCGACGGTCACGGCAACGTGTGGCAAGAATCGTGGTCTGAAATCTCCTGCTCGGACGTCTCGCGAGGTTTCTTCACGGATGCGAGTAAAAAAATCGAGCGGTCCGCGAACAAATGGGGCGCCAACGCGAGCGGTGCTGAATGGCATGAAGACTGGCGAGAATCGTACTGGGGCGACGGTGTCGTCGACCGAGAATGTTTCAAGAAGTCCTGCCTCGGTAAAAACGAAATCCCCGAGGACGGCCATGCGTCTCGATGGAACCACAACTGGAAAGAAAAATGGGACGGTAAAGGCGGATGCATGAAAACGAACGATTCGTGGGCAGATCGAGACGTCGGCGAAGACGGGGGTAGCGGTCGCTCCTGGGGCGAACGTTGGTCTGAACGATGGGGTTCCTACGCCTCCGACGGTCGCTCAGGCGAACGTGAAGGCTCCACGTGGAACGACCGCGATGGCCACAAAGTCAGCAAAGACTGGGGAGAAGAACACTGGCCAGACGGACGAGTGCGAAAATATGGCCACGCCAGCGACGGAAGCGACCACTGGGACGTTTGGGAAGACACCGACGGATGGTGGGAGAGACACCCCTCGTTCGGATGGGCCGAAGCCGTCAATCACAGCCCGCAGTTGATGAGCATCAAACCGAGGAAAGCCAAAACGAGCGAAAAGAAGTCCACGGCGGCGAGGAAGAAGAAGAACTAATAACAATACTAATTAGGAACGCGCGTCGTCAATTTGCATTTGTATATTAAATAAACCAATGTACCATGTTATACCACTCGTACGGACGAATAAAAAACTCGCGCGCGAGTTTCGTGAAAACCTGTTTTTTCTCGAGGTCAATTTCCTACTCGTCTCCATTTTTTTTATCACGACAAGTAAGAAACAAAAATGTTTCCGCGCGCTCTGGCGTCGTCTTCCGCGCTTCTCTCTCCTTCGAGCGAGCGCGTCATCGAACGAAGACATCTTCGCGGTTGCGGTCGGCGAGAGCGATGCTCTGAGAACAACGCGAGAACGGGGACGTTTTGTCGCGCGAAGCCCGCGAAAAGCGACAAGAATACTAAAAAGAAGAAATCGGCGGCGGTTTCTCCCGGAACGAAGAAGCACGATGAAACGAACGCGATGTCGACCGTGTCTTTGTCGCCTTCATCTTCTGAGGACGTAAAAGCAGCGTCTACGGCAAAGTCCGCGACGAGTTGGTTCGAAGGTTTAGAGGCCGCGGCGGATAAGAAAGCGGAAACCATGCGCACTCGCGCGCAGTTTTA